>Ga0187803_10000142_pt1 | contig 30276 bp, 17 predicted proteins | sample NC_wetland_sal_i_2_FD_132425 | JGI IMG/M metagenome (GOLD analysis project Ga0187803, IMG submission 132425) | Wetland sediment microbial communities from Neuse River Estuary, North Carolina, USA - Control_3 | ecosystem: Environmental > Aquatic > Freshwater > Wetlands > Sediment | place: USA...
AAGAGGCTGTCCCAGCAGCAAGTTCCCAATCCGGATCTCCCGCCGCAGCACGACGCTCGAAACTCACTCTCTGGCCGCTCGTCGCCGCCACCTTCTTCATGGTCTCCGGCGGCACCTACGGCACGGAGGACATCATCCACGGCGCGGGTTACTCGCGCGGAATCCTGATCCTGTTTATCACGCCGATGCTGTGGAGCCTGCCGACCGCGTACATGATCGGCGAGCTCGCCAGCGCGATTCCCGCCGAGGGCGGCTTCTACGCCTGGGTACGCCGCGGCCTGGGCCGGTTCAGGGGATTCCAGGAGGCCTGGCTTTCGCTCATCGCCAGCATCTTTGACATGGCCATCTATCCGACTCTCTTTGTGGCCTATCTGACGCGCATGTTTCCCTGGTTTGCGCACAACGGCCGCGGCGTGATGGTGGGCGTGGTGGTGGTGGCGGCCTGCGCACTGCTGAATATCGCGGGGGTGCGCGTGGTGGCCACGACATCCATGTGGCTGTTTGCGGCGCTCTCCGCGCCCTTTGTTGTGATCTGCCTCATCGCGCCGTTCCGTCAAGGCGCGCTCTCCACGGTCGCGCAGCCGTCGTCTTCCACCGTGGACATCGTCGGCGGCATCCTGATCGCCATGTGGAACTACATGGGCTGGGACAACGCCTCCACCATCGCCGCGGAGGTCGAACGGCCGCAACGCACCTATCCGCGCGCCATGCTGCTGGCGGTCGTGGTGGTTTCGTTGACCTACATCGTGCCGGCGGCCGCGGTGGCGCTCACCGGGCTGCCGCCCGCCGCGTGGGAGACGGGTTCCTGGGCGGACATCGCGGCGATGCTCGGCGGCGACTGGCTGCGCTGGGCGCTAGTGCTGGGCGGATTGTTCAGCGCCTTCGGAATGTTCAACGCCCTGGTGATGAGCTATTCGCGCCTGCCCCTGGCCATGGCGCAGGACGGGATGCTGCCCGGAGTCTTCGGAAAATTGCATCCCCGCACGCGCGCACCGTGGGTCGCCATCCTGGTCTGCGCGCTCGGCTGGGCCATGTGCCTGGGACTGGGCTTCGAGCGGTTGGTGACGATCGATATCCTGCTGTACGGTTCGAGCCTGTTGCTCGAATTCGCGGCGCTCATCGCGCTGCGTTATCGCGAACCGGACCTGAGCCGGCCCTTCCGCGTGCCGGGTGGAATGGCGGGCGCGTGGATGGTCGGAGTTTGCCCGATGCTGCTTCTCGGATTTGCGGCCCTGCACGGTGAGCAGGAGTCGGTGCTGGGAATGTCCGCGCTGGCATTCGGCGGGCTGCTGATCGTTTCCGGTGTTGTGGCCTACTGGCTGAATGGCGTGGTGAAACCGGAAGGCTGGATCGTTCCGGAACGCGAACCCTCGCCGGGAACGGACTGACGCTGCAATCCTCGACGGCTTTCCCCGCCTGAAAGTTCGCAGCGGTTGAGGAACCTAGCGCGCAGGCAGGTAGCCTTCGAGAAGACCGTCCTTGGAGAGCACGATCTGCCAGAGCTGGGTTTCCCGGGCGCGGAATAGGCCGGCGCAAGACAGCAGATAGAACTTCCACATTCGATAGAAACGCTCGTCAAACTCCGAACGGAGGTTTTCCCAGTTCTTGTCGAAGTTGCGGAACCATGCGAGCAGGGTCTGGTCGTAAAAGGCCCCGAAGTTCTGCCAATCCTCTACGACAAACAGCCCGTCGATGGCATTCGCGATTTGTTTCGCCGAAGGCAGCAGAGTGTTCGGAAAGATATGCGTTCCGACCCACGGATCGATGAATTTAGAGGTTTCCTTGGCCCCGATGGTCTGGAGCAGGAACAGACCCCCTTCCTTCAAACAGCGGTGCACAGTACTCATGAGCTTCCGGTGGTTCTTGAACCCGACGTGCTCCATCATCCCGCAAATGAGAATCTTATCGAAGACGCCGGAGAGGTCGCGGTAATCCATTTTTACAATGGAGACGGGGAGACCCTGCGTGTAGTTTTTCGCGTACGCCAACTGTTCGTCCGAAATCGTGATTCCCGTCACGCGGCATCCGTACCGCTCGCTCGCGAACTTGGCAAATCCTCCCCAGCCGCATCCGATGTCGAGGACTTCGTCCGCGCTCGTGATTCGGAGCTTCTTGCAGATCAGGTCAAGCTTACGCTCCTGGGCCTGGTCCAGATCGTTCACGCCCTGAAAGTAAGCGCAGGTGTACTGGTTGTACGGATCCAAAAAGGAAAGATAGAGTTTGGTGCCCAGATCATAATGGCGGTGTATGTCTCGTCTCGCCCGCCTCCTCGACTGGAGGTTGAACAGAGTCGATTTCAGATAGGCGAGGACCGCGGAGAGTCTCGGCACCTCTCTCGTTTTCAAGCCCGCGCGGACGATTCTGAAAATGAATTGATCGAGCGCTCCCGTCTCCCACCAGCCGTCCATATAGGATTCGCCCAGCCCCAGCGATCCCTCGGCAAGCACGCGCTCGTAGAATTTCGGATTGCGGACATGGATGTCCCACGCCCTATCACCGTCGATTTTCACATTCGCGGCGGCCAGTATCTTCCGAATCGTATCTTCGGCAACGGACATAATGTGAAGCGTCCCGAAGGCGGCTTACAACCCGTTCCAGTAGCACGAAAGCATTCTAGCGTCAAGATTCTCGCCCCGGCTCCGCAGCCCTGTGGTCCCGAGAATGTTGGTCGGAATTGCCGCGATTCGCGGCGAACAGAAAACAGCGATGGAAATCTCCAAGCCGGCCCTCAGCGGTCTGCTGATCGTTTCCGGCGTGGTGGCCTACCGGCTGAAGGGAGTAGTGAAACCGGAAGGCTGGATCGTTCCGGAACGCGAACCTTCGCCGGGAACCGACTGAGCGTCCTGCTCCTCGGATACTTCCAGCTCGACGACGTCTCGCTTTTCCGACGGCTCGCCCCATAGCCGTTTTCGCGTGCCCGTTTTGGCCAGCAGGAGCTGCACGTTGCCCGTGTTCCGCTCCAGAAACGACGCCTCGCAGATCGCGAAGTAGTACTCCCACATGCGGATGAATCGGTCGTCGAATCCCAGCGCGCGAACTTCCGGAAGCGCGCCGAGAAACCGCTCGCGCCACGCGGCAATTGTCCGCGCGTAATGCTGGCCGATTTCTTCCGCGTGATGCAACGCAAGGCGCGTCGAGCGCGAGACCGACTTCAGAAGTTCCCCCACGGCGGAGAGTTCCGAACCCGGGAAGATATACGTCTGAATCCAATCGGTGTATTCGAGGTAGTCCGCAAACCGCTGGTCCGGCACCGTGATGGTCTGCAGGAGCATGGAACCGTCGCGCGAGAGCAGCCGGTCGCAGGCGCCGAAGAATTCGTCGTACCGCGCGTGGCCAACGGCTTCGAACATCTCGATGCTCACGAGTTTGTCGAACTGGCCGCGCAGGTTCCTGTAATCCTCGGCGAGCAGCTCGATGCGGCTGCCGAGCAGGCCTGCGCGGCGAAATGTCTCGCGGGCGTAGTCGTGCTGGTCGCGGCTGATCGTCGTGGTGGTCACGCGGCAGCCGTAATTCCGGGCGGCGTAGATCGCCAGTCCGCCCCAGCCGGTGCCGATTTCCAGCAGGTGGTCATTCGGCTCCAGCATCAGCTTCCGGCAGATGCGCTCGTATTTCGCCATCTGAGCGCGTTCCAGCGAATCCTCGGGCGAGGCGAAGTACGCGCACGAATAGGCCATCGTGGGGTCGAGAAACAGCCGGAAGAAATCGTTCGACAGGTCGTAGTGGTAGCGAATGTTTTTCCGGCTGCCGCGCACACTATTGGCCCGCAGCCTGTGGACCGTCCGCATCCGCCAGCGGTTGATCGCCGAGGCCACGCGGTTCCGCCGGTTCAACTCCGCTATGTTGCGGATGGCGAAGCGCGCCACGGCCACCAGGTCCGGCGATGACCAGTCCCCATCCATGTAGCTCTCGCCCATCCCGATTTCTTCCCGCCAGAGCACGCGGGCGAAAAACCGTTCGTCGTGCACCACGATCGTCGCGCCGGGACCGTTTTCCGGATTACCGCCGGAGTAGGTCTGCCCGGGGCAGACCAGTTCGAGCCGGCCCTGCTGGAAACTCTCGAGCGTTTTGCGCGCGAACAGCCAGGCCAGCCGGGAGTCCCAGCTCCTGCGGCCCTCGCGTCCCGGATTGGTCCTGCGGTCAGACATATTTCCAGATCGTCCTCCGCGGCGAACCCTCGCTCGCGGCGCCCGGATGCGGAACGTAGGGCACGCCCTTCAACCGCAGCCGCAACGCCTGCCAGTAAATCGCCGTGATTACTTTCGCCGTCGTCCAGGGAAATTCCACGAGCACGCGGCGGAGTTCGCGTGAATTCCATGGGCGCCGTTCGAGCGTCAGCGTGGCGTCGAAGAGCACGCCATCCTCTTTCCGCGTTTTCATATGGGCCACCAGGCGCTCGCCGGGAGGAGTGAAAATCCAGGTGTACTCGTGGCCCAGATCCATGAACGGTGATACGTGGAACACCTTCCGCGTCTCGTAGCGCCGCGCCGCCCGTCCGGCGGACTGCGCGGCGATGTTCGTTTGTTCGCAGTCCGGCGTCAGCCAGTAATTGCACGTCTCGCCAAACGTATTGTTCACTTCCGCCAGCACCATTTCCAGCCTGCCGCTCCGCCCGTAGAAATAATAGAAAGAGACGGGATTGAAGCAATAGCCGAGATAGCGCAGGTTGGTCAGCAGGAAGATGGGGCCGTCCGGCAGCGTCACGCCACGAGCGCCGGCGTCACGCTTCAGCCGTTCGCGAAGCGGGAGCGCGGCGTCGCCGAAGTGGTCGCGTTCGTCGTAGCCCGCCCAGTTCCAGCGGTTGTAACTCGCAAACGCGGACACGCGCATCATTTCCGGAATGCGGTCCACCTCCAGCATCGCCAAAAACACCGGATAGGCAAACTCGTGGCGCACCGGATGGAACCTACGGTGGCGCAGCGCGCCCACGTAAATCGCCGGCCCGGCCGCCATCAGCACTCGGCTCCCAGCGCCCGCGCCACGCGCATGGCGGAATTCAGCCCATCCTCGTGGAAACCGAAGAGCCAATACGCGCCCGAATAATGAATCCGGTCGCGCCCGCTGATCTCCGCCCAGCGCCGCTGCGCGCGCACCGCCTCCAGCGTGTAGAGCGGATGATGATAGATGAACCGCCGCACAACCTTCGCGGGATCCACCGAGCCGTTTGCGTTCAGCGTGACGCAGAAATCTTCCGCCACCGGAAGCGCCTGCAGCCGGTTCATGTGATACGTCAGCGTGGCGCCGGGCGCCGAGTCGCCGTCCAGGTGATAATTCCACGAGGCCCGGCCCCACGGCGTTCGCGGCAGCAGGCGCACGTCGGTGTGCAGCACGGCCTCGTTCGCTGTGGTATGGAACGCGCCGAGGATGGAGCGTTCCGCGTCGCTCGGATTCGCGAGCAGCGCGAGCGCCTGGTTGCCGTGGCAGGCCAGCACCACCTCGTCGAAATCGGCAGCGGGCCGGCCCGCGCAGTTTACCCGCACGCTCCGCTCGCGCCGCTCGACCCCTGCGATTTGCGCGCCGCAAACGATGCGCTCGCGGTAGGGCGCGGTGATCGGCTCGATGTACCGGCCGCAGCCTCCCGGAATCGTCCGCCAGCGGATGTGTCGCGTGAGCTGGAGCATTCCGTGATTCTCGAAGAACCGGAAGAGCGTGGTTGCGGGAAACGCGCCGATCTGGCCCATCGCGGTGGACCAGATGGCCGACGCCAGCGGGTACAAATAGGCGCGCGTAAACGCGCGGCTGAACTGCTCGCGGCCCAGAAAATCATCCAGCGTGCTCGCGTCGGGCTCCTCGGGCCGCCCGCGGGCCAGCAGGCCCTTCGCCGCTGTGTTGAATCTGTGGATTTCCCGCAGCAGCGCATACTGCCGCGCGTGCAGCAGGTTTTCCCGCTGCGCGAAGAACCCGCGAAGGCCTCGAGAGCTGTACTCGAACCCGGAGTGCTCGTCGCGAACGGAGAACGACATATCGCTCTCGACCGTCGGAATGCCCAGTTCCTCGAGCAGGCGCACCAGGTTGGGATAGTTTCGCGTATTGTGAACGATGAAGCCGGTATCGACGGCGAGCGTCCCGTCGGGCGTATCCACCGCCACCGTGTGCGTGTGGCCGCCCAGCCGCGCCGCGCGCTCGAACAGCGTGACGCGATGCCGCCGGCTGAGGTGGTACGCGGCTGCGAGGCCCGAGATTCCGGAACCGATGACGGCGATTTCTTTCAAATCCGAAAGTCTCCACCCCAGGAGTGGGAGACTGCTGCCGGAATCCCGGAAACCGATGGGCTCTGGCAACCGACCCTGAAGCTGTGTAGCCTACTCCAAGCGCGGGCGGGGTCAAAGGAGTTACCGCGCCGGGGGGCGCTATGAGGGCAGTGCTCATCGGTCTTTTCACTACAATTCTAGTGGTCATGATCGGCGTCACCTTGTGGTCCACCTCGCGCTCCAGCCTGTTTGATCCGGCGGTTCGCGCCGCCTTCAACGCCCAGCCCTGGGCCATCGCCACGCTCTTCGATGCCTACTGCGGATTCATCACCTTCTTTGTGTGGGTGGCCTACCGCGAGCGCGGCGCCGGCATCAAAATCCTCTGGCTGATTCTGATTCTCTTGCTCGGCAACATCGCCATGTCGCTCTACGTGCTTCTCCAGCTCTTCCGCATGAAACCGGACGAGCCGCTCTCTTCGCTGCTCGCGCCCCGCACGGCATGAACGTCCTGCGCAAAATTCTCGCCTTCATCCGCGACCTGCTGCGGCAGGGTCTGTCGCCGGAAAAGATCGCGCTTTGCCTGGCCCTCGGACTCGCCATCAGCACGGTGCCCATTTCCTTCGGCCTCGGCACAGCACTGTGTACAGCGGCGGCAGTGGTCTTCCGGCTGAACCTCCCGGCAATCCAGGCGGCGAACTGGGCATCCGCTCCTCTCCAGGTTCTGCTCTTTATTCCCTACATGCGCGCCGGCGAATTCCTGACGCGGGCAAAGCCGCTGCCCCTCTCGATAGCGCAGATTTCGGCGATGTTTCACGCTGATTTTTGGGGCAGTCTCGCCAAACTGTGGGGCTCGATTCTGCGTGCCACCCTGGGATGGGCCGTGATCGCGCCGCTCGAGGTCCTGCTGATTTACATGATTCTCGTGCCCGTGCTGCGCCGCATCCCCGCGCTCCCGCGCGAGCCGGCTGCCGAGGTGTCCGCGCCTGCCCCGGAAAGCGTTCCGGAGAACGACGCGTGATGCCGGCGCTTCACCTGTTGCTGCTGGCGTGGCTGCTTGCCGCGGGCGCGATGACGCTGCTCTGGCTTCTCCATCTGCCCATGCGCAACGCCGCAATCGTGGATTTCGGCTGGGGCTTTCTGCTGTCCACCATCGGCATTCTTTACGCGTTCACCGGAACGGGTTACGCGCCGCGGCGCTGGCTCATCGCGGGGATGGCTGCGCTGTGGGGATACCGGCTCGCGTTCTATCTCCTCTTCACCCGGATCGTCGGCCATGCGGAGGAAGGCCGCTACGTGGAGCTGCGCCAGTCGTGGAAGACGAATCTGCCGCTGAAGTTCTTCGTTTTCTTCCAGGCCCAGGCTCTGCTGGACGTGATGCTTTCTTTGCCGTTTCTTCTGGCTGCGCTCGATCCGCGGCCCGCGCTCGGCTGGACCGAGTATTCGGGCGCGGCGATCTGGGCTCTCGCGTTTGCGGGGGAGGCCGCGGCCGACGCGCAGCTCAGCGCCTTCAAATCGAATCCTGCGAACAAAGGGAAAACGTGCCGCGCCGGCCTGTGGTCGTACTCGCGGCATCCCAACTATTTTTTCGAGTGGCTGATCTGGGTCAGCTACGCGCTCTATGCCATTGCCGCGCCCTGGGGCTGGCTGGCTCTCGCCTGTCCCGCGCTCATGCTCTTTTTCCTGTTTCGTGTCACCGGGATTCCGGCCACCGAAGCGCAGGCCCTTCGTTCGCGTGGCGAGGAATATCGCCGCTATCAGCAAACCACCAGCGCGTTCGTTCCGTGGTTCCCGAAGAAGCAGGGAGTCGCAAGCTGAGCCCGATGGCTGCCGCGCCAAAATCCGTTCCCGCTCTCCACAGCGCGGAGGAAACTGCAGCCTCCGCATGGTACTCGCCGCTGTTGGATTCCGGCCTGCTTCCCGACTGGCTGCTGCGCTGGGGAATCCGCAGGATTTGCGCCGCGCGCCTGCGCGAGGAATCCGCCGGCGGCTCCGAGTCGCAGTGGGAGCGCCGCCGGCTGTTCCTTGCCCAGCTCGACGCAAGCCCCATCGCCATCCGCACCGACGCGGCCAACGCGCAGCACTACGAGGTGCCCGCCGAGTTCTTCGAGCACGTGCTCGGCAGGCACATGAAATACAGTTGCGGATACTGGCCGGCGGGAGTCACAACGCTGGACGCGAGCGAGGAAGCCATGCTCGCGCTCACCGCCGAGCGCGCACGGATCTCCGACGGCCAGCGCATTCTGGAGCTCGGCTGCGGCTGGGGTTCGCTCACCCTCTATCTGGCCGCGCGATTTCCCCGTTGCCGCATTACCGCCGTCTCGAATTCCCGCTCGCAGAAGGAGTTTATCGAGACCCGGGCGCGCGCCCGCGGCCTCGACAACCTGGAAGTGATTACCGCGGACATGAACGAATTCGATCCGGGCGGGCAATTCGACCGCATCGTCTCCGTGGAGATGTTCGAGCATATGCGCAATTATGGCGAGCTGTTCGCCCGCATCGCGCGCTGGATGCGGTCCGGCGCACTGCTTTTCGTCCACGTGTTCGCGCACGCGCGCTTTGCCTACCCCTACGAGGTTCGCGGCCCCGAGGACTGGATGGCCCGCTATTTCTTCACCGGCGGGATGATGCCGAGCGAAGACCTGCTGCCGTCGTTTCACCGGCACGTGCGCTGCCTCCAGCGCTGGCGGCTGGATGGAACCCACTACCGGCGCACCGCGGAAGCCTGGCTGGCGCGCATGGACGCGAGCCGCGATGCCCTGCGCCCGGTGATCGTACGCACCTACGGTCAGGTGGATGCGAAACTGTGGTGGACGCGCTGGCGCATTTTCTTCATGGCCTGCGCCGAGTTATGGGGCTACCACGGCGGCTCGGAATGGATTGTGTGTCACTACCTGTTCGAGCCCGCTGGCACCGCCGCACTTCCCGTGGAATGAATGCGGCGAACTCTCCTCGTCAATTGAGATGGTAGAAGATGGACGTAGTGGAATTGGTGCCCGTGCTCCCGCCCAGATAGCTGCCGTAGAGGATTGTCGAACCGTCCGAGGAAAGCTTCACCACCGCCACGTTTGTGTTATTGCCTCCGGAGGCGCCCGCAAACGTGGCCTGCACCGCGTTGGACGTCACCGGGAAATCCGCGGAATTCGTGGCCAGGGAGAAATAGAGGTTTTCGGCGCCGTCCAGTTGAATGCGCGTGGCATCGGCGGACTCGGTTCCACTGCCGCCCACAAGCCGGGAAAAGATGAGCACGCTCAGGTCGCTGGTCAGTTTCGTGACCGCAAAATCCGTGGGGCCGGAGAGTGCTCCGCCCGTGGTCAGCGGGTAGTCGGCCGCGTCCGTGGGCATAACGACCATCGTATTCATATCGCGATCGACGGCGATTCCCTTGCACGCCTGGACCGTGCTGGCGCTGGTCCCGCCCAGATACGTCATCTGCATGATCACGCCGCTCGCGCTGATGACCGCGATGTAGGCATCCTGCTGCCCCAGCAATGCCGGCTGGAATGCATTCGAAGTCACGGGTAGATTGGAAGCATTCGTCTGCCCGCAGACGTGCGCGTTGCCTGCCGCATCGAGCGCCACTCCCCCGGATACCGTCGTCGTGGTCGGGGTGCCGGGATTGGCGCCATTTGTGCCTCCGAACAAAAGCGTGCTCGCGATCAGGGTGGTCCCGTCGTTGGAGAGTGCCACCACAACGCCGAAACTGCCCACCCCCGTCAGAGCCGGCCGTCCTTGACTCGCTGGGATGGGAAAACCGTTCGGTGGCGCTCCAGTGGATTTGCTCGTCCCGCTCAACACCAGCACTCCACCCGCGCTCTCCGCGATGCGGCCGTCCGCGAAATCGTCCCCCGCGCCTCCCACAAACGTCAGCCAGATCACGTGGCCCGAGGTGCCGGGGTTTAGCTTCGCCACGAACATGTCACTGCCGCCGGCATTCTTCATCTGAAACGCGCCCGATGTGCCCATCAGGTTTGTGGCTCCCATCGCCGTGCTGTCGGTTTCGCTTCCGCTCACGTAAATGTTGCCCGATGAATCTACCGTCAGGCTGTTGCAGGTTTCGTCTCCGCTGCCCCCCAGGTAGCTCAGGTATTGCAGTACGCCGCTCGAATTGAATTCGGCGATAAACGCGTCCTTGCCGCCCCCGTACGCCGCCTGTGCTGCGTTCTTCGTGGTTGGCAGCTTCGAGTCCATGGTCACCCCGCAGCCGTACACGTTTCCGCTGCTGTCCACAAAGGTGTCCCGCACCTGCCCGAAGCTCGACATCCCCCCCAGATAGGTCGAAAACGTATAGGAAGTTGTGGTCGTGCTGTTTACCGGCGTGTTCAGGCCGATGTTGGTCAGGAACCCTGTGTCGTCACCCGATGCCAGCATTCCTTGGAAGGCGCTTGACGTCGTCTTGAAATCCGTTGAGTCGGTTTCCCCACCCAGCACGATCTGTTCGGTCACCGTCCCGGTCGCCGCCGGGATCACGCCGAGCGAACTTGAGGCGCTCGAGGTAACCTCCCCACTAATCACAGCGGTGGTCGCGGCGGTGACTCCGGACATGGCCCGGATCAAAAACGTCGCTGAGGTCGCTCCTGCCGGTACCGTGACCGAATTCGGCACAGTCACAGTCGTCGTCGTGCTCGTGCTCGAAAGACTCACGCTGACTCCCCCAGCAGGAGCCGGCGCCGTCAGCACGACGGTGCCAGTGGAAGTCTGGCCCGTTTGAACTGTCGCCGGATTGAGGTACAGCAATCGCAGGTCGGGCGGCACCGGCGTAATCGTCACGGAGGCCTGTTTCGAGGACGCGCCGAGCGTGGCTGTGATGGTGGCCATCTGCTGCGCGTTCACCGGCAGAGTCGTGATCGCGAATGTCGCCGTGGTGTTGCCCTGTGTCACGGCAACCGAAGTGCCTATCTGCGCCTGCGCCGAATTGCTCTGCAACATCACCGTGGTCCCGAACTGCGGGGCCGGGACGGAGAGCGTTACGGTGCCCACCACTGAATTTCCTCCGACCACCGTCATCGGCGCGACCGATAAGCCCACGACCTGGGCCGGCGGCACGATAGTAAGAGTTGCGGTCAATGGATAGGCATTCACGTTGGCGGTGATGGTCACGCTCACCTGGGAAGCCACGAGAGTCGTGGCGATGGGAAACGTCGCGGTCAGAGAGTTTTGCGGTACGGTCACCGTCGGCCCATTCGGAAATTGAACGCTTGGATCGCTGCTCGACAGGTTCACGGCCAGTCCACCAGGAGGCGCCCCGGCGGGGGCAATCGTGATGCTCCCGGTGACGTTGGTGGCCACGCTTCCCTGGACTGTGCCCGCACCGGAGGGTCCCAGACTCCCCGTGGGATCTGTATACGAGAGGCTGGTCGGGGTGGGAACCGCGGCCACCATGAACGTGCCATTGTAGCCTGCCACCATCACGCCGGAGACGGTGATGGCCTGTCCCACGGCCAGCCCGTGCGGGGAAAGCGTGTTGAGCGTGACCATGTTACCGCTTTCCACTGCACCGGTCGGCGCCGGGCCGATTGCTGCTGCTCCGCCCTGCACCACGGTGGCGCTCAGGGTGAACGAGGTGAGGTTGAGCGCATTGACCGGGACCACAGTAAGAACGTTCGTCACCGAACCCGTTTTTGACCCCTGCAGCGTGCCGGTCATCGTCACCGGAACGGGCGTGGTTCCGATCACGCCTCCGACCAGATTAAGCGGCACGCTGGACGCTCCCGCTGGCACAACGATGCTCGCTGGCAATGCCAGCGCCGTCGGATTTGAGCTGGTGAGCATAACCGTCTCGCCTCCGGCCGGAGCTGGGATGGTCAGCCCGACGCTGCAGGTGATTGCGTTCCCGGTCGTCACCGCAATGCTCGGGCAGCTGATTCCCGCCAAGGCCAGCGTGGGAACAATTTCAACAACAAACGTGGTCCCCGTGGAGTTCAGCGTAGCCGTCAGCGTGACGTCCGTCGTCGTCTTGACCGCCATAGTATTCACGGTGAATTGGGCCTGGGTCATCCCCGCCGCCACGGTCACCGTCGACGGGAGAGTGACCGGCAGGGGTGTGTTCGGCGCCGTGGCCACGTCCGAAAAGGCCGCCGTCAGCGAGATCACCGCACCGCCAGACGGGGCAGGAGGAGAGACCGTCACCATTCCCGTCATGCTCGCCCCACCGGCTGCGGTAAAAGGTATGACAACGAGCGAGGTGATGGCGGTTCCCGTCGGCAGCAGCGTGACCTGCACGGGAATCGAACTGGAATTCAATGAGGCAGTGATCGTCACCACCCGCTGCGCCGCGAGCGGGGAGGTAAAGATGCTGAACTGAACCGACTTCGCATTTGTCGGCACGGTCGCCGGATTCTCCGGCTGGACCGAAGCATCGCTGCTGGCAAGGAACACCTGCTGGCCCGGCGAATACGCGGGCGCGTTCAGCGTCACCGTGCCCACCAGAGTCTGTCCGCTGGTGAAGCTCGAACCGTTTACGGTGAATGCCGTAACCGACAGAGGATTGCTCGATGTCAGCGTCAGCGTAGTTAGTACCGTTTCCGTCGCCAGATAGGTGGCCGAAATCTGTACCGTCTGGTTGGATCCCACCGGGATTGTCTGAATCTTGAAGTTGAAGGTCGTCTTCCCCACAGGGATGGTGACCTGCTGGATCGGGCCGCTAAACGTGTTAATCATTGGGAAGATAACGCTGTCGCTCGTCGCCGACAGCATGATCACGGCCCCCCCCGCAGGAGCCGGCTCCGTGAGGGTAATTGTGGCGGTCGTCGTCTTCCCCCCGTCCACCGTGGTCGGATTCACGGTGATCGCGCTCAACGTCGCGGGCGCGGACGAACCCGGCGAAGAACCCGAGGATGACGACCCATTGGGATTGCTGTGGCAGGCAGCCAGGCCGGCGAGCGACACGCACAACAGGCTGCCCAACAAGAAGCGTCTTGCCCGATCCATTCACTCTCCCAGAGCTTGGACTCCCCCAAACCTTATAATTGTAACCGTTCGGATGCTGGCGAAAAAGGCCGAGTTGCTCGCCATCGCCCGCCACGCGCTCGCTCCTGCCCCGCCGGCCCAACCTGGCGAACCACCGCCCCGTGGAGTAGAGTGGCCACCTTGCCGGGTCAGGGCCTGGCGCGTTCATTTGAGGTGATGCCTGTGTTCTGGCGGCTCGCCTGTATACTTGTCTCCGGATGGCTGTTTCTCGCTCCGCCCGCCGAGTCCGGCCTCCGCTACCACGCTCAGGTTGAGTTGCCGGACAACCTCTCCGTGAATGTCTGGGTGGAGGGCGACCGCGCCCGGCTGGAAATCCAGAGCAGCGACGAGCCGAATCTTGCCGCCGGAACCGCGCTGCTTACCGCGGACCGGGGCGATAATCTCATCGTGCTGGACTCCGCGAAACAGGAATTCTTTTCGCTTGCGCACGACGTGATCGCCCGCTTCAAACAGCGCGACACCGAGCGCCTTCACATCACCTTCAGCCCCATCTCAAGCGAAAAATTCGCTGAGGATTCAGGACCCGTTCTCGTGGGCTACCCCACGCGCCATCTGCGCTTCCACATCCGGCTGGCGGCCCGTCAGCCCACATCCTCCGGCGTGGTCACCACGCAGCTCGACCTCTTCGAGCATTTTTGGCTCACCGGCGAACTCCCGGAGCGCAATACCGATCTGGCCATGCTTTCGGATTCTCTCGGTACTGGTTTTCCCGAGCTCGATGAATTTCTGCGCAGCCAACTCCGCGACCTGCCCGGATTCGTCCTCAAGCGGAATCTCGTGTTGACCATGGACGACTCGCTCCACAACCATAACGTCCTGCGCGCCGCCTACACGGTCACGGAGATTGCGGTGACGGACACTCCATCCTCTCTCTTCCAGGTGCCCGGCGAGTTCCACATGCGCGTTCCCCGGCCCGCGCAGGCCCAGCCGCCCGCGCCTCAACCCGCCCGTCCGTAACTCCGCGCCGCCCCGCGGCTCACGAATCTGTCCCCTCCCTCTCTTGCGGGCCCCTCCCACGCACGTTACCATCCACGCGCATGTCCGGCGCCGGGCAACCCACCGAAGCCTTTCAGCCTCCCGAGAAAACTCGCGGCTTCTGGGCCCTCATCGCCACGCAGTTCACCGGGGCCTTTAACGACAACGCCCTCAAATTCCTCATCATCAACCTGATTCTCTACGGAGGACTGGCGACCGAACAGCAAGACCGCCTGGTGCCGCTGGTGAGCGTGGCCTTCGGTCTTCCCTTTCTGCTGTTCTCCATGGCGGGAGGTTACCTCGCCGATCGCTACAGCAAACGCCGCGTCACGATCGGCACAAAGCTGATGGAAGTGGGAGTGATGACGGTGGCGCTCGTCGGGCTCACTCTCAACAACATCGCCGTCCAGTTCGCCGCCATCTTTCTGCTGAGCACGCAGGCCGCGCTGTTTTCTGCAACGAAATACGGAATCCTGCCCGAACTCCTGCCGGAGAAGCGGCTATCCTGGGGCAACGGCATCATCGAACTCACCACGTTCGTGGCCATCATCACCGGGCAAATGACCGCGGGGCCGCTGGCGCAGCACTTCCATGGCCGCCAGCAGTGGTCGGGAACCATTCTGCTCGGGGTCACTGCCGTCGGACTGATGACCAGCCTCGGGATCAGCCGCGTACTGCCCAAAAATCCGGGCAAGAGATTCCGCACCAATTTCCTGGCGGATGTTTGGAACGAAACCGGCTACATGCGCAAGGATCGCGTCCTCTGGCTCGCTGTCCTGGGCAATTGCTACCTGTTCTATCTCGGCGCGTTGCTGCAGTTCCTCATCGTGATCTATGGCCGCCGCGTCCTGCAGCTTGATGAGACGCACGCCGGCATCCTGCTGGCCACGCTGGCCCTGGGCCTCGGGCTTGGGAGTTTCGCGGCCGGCTATCTCTCCGGCAACAAAATCGAATATGGGCTGATCCCGCTGGGCTCGATCGGAATGACCGTGTTTGCAGCGCTATTGTGGCCCGCGGGACTTTCCCCGCTAAATTTTGCTTTGCGGCTGGGCGCTCTCGGGTTCTTCGGGGGGATTTATGCGGTACCGATTCAGGCCTTGATTCAGCATCGACCCGAAGAAAGCCGCCGCGGCACAGTCATCGCCGGGGCCGGATTCATTTCCTGGTTGGGGATTTGCCTTTCCGGCGGCGTGTTCTGGCTGCTCCTGAAGCAGTTCAACCTGAGCCCATCAGAGACGTTTCTTGCCGGCGCCGTTATGACGCTTGCAGCCACAGTGTATTCCGTGTGGCTGCTTCCCGATGCTCTGGTGCGCCTCCTGCTCTGGATGCTCACGCACACGCTCTACCGCATTCGCGTCGTCGGCCGCGACAATATCCCCGAGCGCGGCGGGGCGCTCTTCGTCTGCAACCACATGTCCTGGGTGGATGCCCTACTGCTTACGGCCTCGACCGACCGTCCCATCCGCTTTCTCATGTTCAAAGACATCTACGAACATCCGCTGATCAAGCCGATTGCCCGCATCGGCCGCGCCATTCCCATTTCCAGCCAGCAACGCCCGCGCGACATGATTCGTTCCCTCCGCGAGGCGAGCGACGCGATCCGCGCCGGTGAAGTGGTCTGCATCTTTGCCGAGGGGCAGATCACGCGCATCGGCCACCTGCTCCCCTTCCGCCGCGGATTCGAACGCATCATGAAGGGCGTCGAAGCGCCCATCGTACCCGTGGCGCTCGATGGCGTGTGGGGCAGCATTTTCAGCTTCGAGCGCGGCCGCTTCCTTTGGAAGATGCCGAAGCAAATCCCCTACCACGTCACCGTGAGTTTCGGCCCGCCTCTTCCCTCCACCGCCACGGCCCCGGAAGTCCGCCAAGCCGTGGAGGAGCTTAGCGCCGAGGCCGCCACCGAACGCATGCGCTCGCTTCCTCCGCTCGACTCCGAACTGGTCCGCACCGCGCGAAGCCATCCCTTCCGCTTCGCCATAGCCGACGGCCAGCGCGGCAGCATCCGCTTTCATGCTGCGCTCACCGGCGCCATCCTGCTGGCTCGCCGACTGCGCCGGCACTGGCAGGACCAGAAGATGGTCGGCATCCTGCTTCCGCCGTCGGTCCCTGGCGCGCTGGTGAACCACGCCGCGCTCCTGCTCGGCAAAGTTCCGGTGCACCTGAACTACACGATGTCGAGCGAAGGTGTCGCCTCCTGCGCCCGCCAGTGCGGTCTCGAGACCGTGCTCACCGCGCAGGCCTTCCTCGACAAATTGAAGCTGCAAGTTCCCGGGCGCACGCTCCTGCTGGAAGAAGTCACCTCCCGCGCCGGCTTCGGGGAAAAAATCACCGCAGCGGCAATGGCTTGGCTCCTCCCGCGCCCTCTTCTCTTCCGCGCCTTGGGTCGCAGCGCCCCCTCGCGGCTCGAAGACACCGCGACCATCATTTTCTCGAGCGGAAGCACGGGCGAGCCGAAAGGCGTCGTGCTCTCCCACGGCAATGTGGCCGCCAACATTGAACAAATCACCCAGGCTTTTGCGCTCGACAGCCACGATCGCCTGCTCGGCATCCTGCCCTTCTTCCACTCCTTCGGCTTCACCGTCACGCTCATGCTTCCCGCCGTGGAAGGTCTCGGCGTGGTCTATCACGTCAGCCCGCTCGACTCTCGCGCCATTGGCGCGCTGGTCGAGCAGTTCCGCGTCACGTTTCTCCTTTCCACCCCCACATTTCTTCAGGCCTATATTCGCCGCTGCACTCCAGACCAATTCGGCAGCCTCGGCTACGTCCTGGTCGGCGCGGAGAAGTTGCCGGAGCGCGTGGCGCTCGCGTTTGAAGACACGTTCGGCCTCCGCCCGCTCGAAGGCTACGGCGCTACGGAGTGCTCACCGGTCGTGGCCGTTAATGCTCCGGACTTCCGCGGCCCCGGTTTTCGTCAGGTGGGTGGCAAACGCGGACACATCGGCCATCCGTTGCCCGGAATCAGCGTGCGTATTGTGGATGCGGAGGCGCTCGAACGCGGCGAAACGGTGCTGGTCCCTGCGGGCCAGCCCGGCATGCTGCTGGTCCGCGGTCCAAACGTCATGCAGGGCTATCTCAATCGTCCCGAAAAAACTGCGGATGCTCTGCGCGGCGGATGGTACGTCACCGGCGACGTGGCCATGCGCGATGAGGACGGATTCCTCACCATCACCGACCGGCTGAGCCGCTTCAGCAAAATCGGCGGCGAAATGGTTCCTCACGGCCGCGTCGAGGAAAAACTCCACGAACTCGCCGACGCGACCGAGCAGACATTTGTGGTCTCCGCCGTTCCCGACGAGCGCAAAGGCGAGCGCCTCGTCGTTCTCCACACGCTGCCCGATGACAAATTGAAGGAGTGTCTCGACAAATTGCCCGGTTGCGGCTTGCCCAACCTGTGGATTCCCCGTGCCGACAATTTTTTCCGCGTCGAAGCCCTGCCCTACCTCGGCACCGGCAAACTCGATCTCCGCCGCGCGCGCGAGCTCGCCCTCAGCTCCGTTCGGTAGGGGCGGACCGCGTGTCCGCCCCGCGTCACTTGCGCACTCTTAACTATGCCCCCAGCGCCTTCGCAGCCTTCCCCACCGCCGCCTGCGGCAGGAAGATCACCGCGCCATATCGTCCCGACCCCGCGCACACGGCCTGTAGCGCTCCAACGTTGATCTTCGCCGCCGCCAGCTTTGCCAGCAGCTCCGCGACCACGCCCGGACGGTCCTCGCCCTCCACATGGAACGCGATCTGTTTCTTGCTCAGCTTCAGCTTCGCCGCTTTCGCCACGCCTACAAACGCTGCGCCGTTCTCGGGGATGAATTCGAGCGTGGCCTTCCCCGTGTCTCGCGCATAACCCCACAGGGCAATCAGATTCACCCCTGCGTCGCTCAGCGCGCCCAGCACCCGCGCTCCTTCTCCCACTTTATTCGCCACCGACGCTGAATAATGTTCCACCTGCCGGATCGTTTCTCCCATAAATCCTCCTCGTTCTTGTCGCAAAAATCCGCAACGTCACTTCGCGCCGGCATGGTCGTTGCGGTACACCACGCCGTCCTTCATCACGAATACCACATGCTCGGTTACGTGGATGTCCGCCACTGGGTTGCCCGGCACGGCCACCACGTCCGCGAGTTTCCCCGGCTCGAGCGTGCCGATCCGCTCGCCCCACCCCAGCAGGTCGGCTGAAGCCGCCACCGTGCGCAGCGCGTCCTCCGGCTTCATCCCCATCTTTACCATCTGGTCGAACTCCTCCGCGTTGCGCCCGTGGGGATAGACCGCCGCGTCCGTTCCGAAAGCGATCTTCACGCCTTTCGCGATCGCTCTGTGCATCGTGTTCTGGAGCGCGGCAATCGCCGCGCGCCCCTTGGCTTGAATCGCCGGCGGCACTCCCGGATCGGCCGCCAGCCGCTCCTCCACGCCCACGTGCGCCATCAGCGTCGGCACCAGATACGTTCCCCGCTCCTTCATCATATCCAGCGCTTCATCGTCCAGAAACGTGCCGTGTTCGATCGAATCGATTCCCGCGCGGATGGCGCGCTTGGCCCCTTCCGCTCCGTGTGCGTGCGCCGCGGTCTTCAACCGTAGCGCGTGCGCTTCGTTCACAATCGCGTCCAGCTCCGCCTGCGTGAGCTGCGGCGTGTCCACGTCGTCGGTGAGAGAGAGAACGCCGCCGGTGGCGCACACTTTGATCATGTCCGCGCCGTATTTGTGCGCGATCCGCACCGCTTTACGCGCCTCGTCCGGACCGTTGATCACGCCGTCCTCCGGCGTCGTCTCCGGCATCAGTCCCTGCCGGAAGCCGCCCCATTCATCGCAGTGGCCTCCCGTCGCCCCGATGGCGTGCACAGACACCAGCATCCGCGGTCCCACCGCCACACCCTTCCGGATCGAGTTCAGCAGCCCCACGTCAACCTGGTACCTCGATCCCACGTCGCGCACCGTCGTGAATCCCGCTAGCAGCGTCTTTCGCGCGTTCACCGTTGAGGCGATGGCCATCTCCGCGATCGGTTCCTGCAGTTCATCGATAAACCTTTTCCGATAGTCGTAAGAATCGGACATGGTGAGGTGCGTATGCGCATCAATGAAGGCTGGCATCAGCGTCACGTCTCCCAGGTCCAACACCTCCGCGCCTGCCGGGACGCTCGCGCCCGCGCCTGTTCCTGTGATTTTTCCGTCCGTCACCACGACTACGCCCGGGCTTGTAATTTTTCCGCTCTTTCCGTCAAACATCCGCGCCGCTTTCAGGACGGTAGTCTTCCCCGCCGCGGCCGCAATTCCCCAACCCGCCGCCAGTACCACCACCAGCGCACACGCTACCCACTTCACTCGTCGCATCCGTTGTTCTCCCATGGATTGCTTCCCGTTCCCCGCAGTCTCCTGCACCTTCCGCGGGAATCCGCAACCATATCCCCCCGCGTGCCAATGTCAAGCTCTGGCACCGCCGGCGTCGTTTCCGAGGGAGGGCACAGATGGCGGGAGTTTTCAGAAACGCAACGAAAGGAGGTCTTTCCTGCGCTAAACGATCAAGCGAAGCTGCTACGCCGTCCGCGCCAGCGCATCCACCAACAGCCGCCGCAGCTTGGCGCGTTCTTCGAGGTCGATCTCGACAATCTCGTACGCGAATTTCGTCGCCCGCGTGTCGCGCACCAACACGTGCGACTTCAGCCCTCGCCACCCAGTCTGCAGCTCTACGTCCGCTTCGCTTCCCGGCGGAAGCGCCAATTGCTTGTCCCCTTCGCCCCAGCCTCCGCCCAGGCTCATTTCCCGCATTTCGATGCGATGCTCGCCCTGGCTGGTGGCGATTTTGGCTTCCAGCGGCTTCGCCAGCTTGATCCTCTGGTACGACCGCTGCCGCACGCCCGGCGAATCCGGTGTCGGATCGATCGGCGCCACCTGCAAATCCTCGCGCGGTATGTCCGCCGAATTCAGGAACGGTTGCAGCCATCCCGGATCGATTTTCTGCAGCGCCTGCGCCGCCGCCACCCGCATTTCCTTCGGATATTGCCAGCGGAACGTCTGCCGCGCCTCGAGCACCTGGCGAAGCAGCGGCGCGGCCTTCTGCGAGCGCAGCCGCCCGAGCGATTCGATGGCCTTCAACCGCAGCAGCGGCGTATTCATCCGCCCCACTTCGCCCGCGGCCAGCCGCAACAGGAATTCCACCGCCCCCGCGTCTCCGCTCATTCCCACTTCGTCGAGCGCCGTCGGAAACACCAGCGGGTCCAGCACCTCCGACAGGTCCAGCAGCACCCGGCTCCGCTCCGGAGTCCCTGAACACGCCAGTTGCCGCACCGTGATGTCCTGGTAGTAGCGGTTCCATTCGCGAAGGCGCTTTGGCAGCAGCTCTTCCACCGCCGGCAGATACAGCCGGCTGAGCATCCCCACCACGGAGACGGCCTCGGCCGGCGCGCCCTTCTTCAGTTTTTCGCTGAGGAAGTCCACCACCTCGTTGCCCAGTGCGGAGGCGATCTCCACCAGCCGCTCCCGTTCCCGCTTCCGCCCGCAACGGATCATCCTCTGCGCGAGCTGTTCCGCCGCCAGGTGCGGCTGCCGCCGCGTGATTTCCACCAGCCCGTCCGGCACCTTCGCCGCGCGTAGCGCGTTGTCGATGAAATCAGAAAGCTGTTTCTCGATTCCCAGCCGCGCGCGCAGGTTCGATGCGAACGCCTTCTGCTCGCTCCCCATGCGCTCCACCACGTTCAGCAGCTCCAGCGCGTCGCGCAGCGCTGTGAAATTCTTCTGGTCCGCGGCCTGCCTCGACAGCCGCGTGAACGCCTCGCCCACCTCGCGCGCGATTTCCAGCGCCTTCTGCTCCAGCGAGGATTGCAGCGCCTTGCCCGCCTGCGCGATCGCGTCGTGCAGGATGTTGCTGTCGGCCCGGCCGTAAAGATCGGTCAGCTCCAGGATTCCCTGCGCCGCCCGTTTCCGTCCGTCGTTGTCGCTCGATCCCAGGCAGGTGGCGTAGTTCTTTAGAATGTTGTCCGCCAACCCTCCGTCGCCTCGGTCCAGCGACTGCTCCACGAACGAGCGCACGTTGCGCGCCGGGATGGCCCAGGCGTCGTCGGAGAGCAGCATCGTGCGCTTCCCCGCCTCCGGCAGCGAAGTCCAGAATTGCCGGTCCAGCACCGCGGCGTAACCCTCCGCCGCCACTCCCGCCTTGCGCATCTTCTCTTCGTGCGAGCCGAGGATCTTCCTGAGCGAGTCGATCTCTTTCCCCAGCTTCGACAGCATCTGCTTTACCGTGTTGACCCGCGTGCCCCCGCGCTCGTACAGGTCCAGCGCGAACTGGATGGCCATGTTCTCGGCGAGCTGCAGCATCATCGGCGTGTCCATGTTCCTTGCCGGACCCGCCGCGCTCAGTTGCGCCAGCGCCTGTTGCAGCGTCAGCTTCGCAGTCCGCGGCGACTTTTCCAGTTCCTTCTGGACCGAAGCCACCTGCTCCGGCGAGCCGCCACCACTTTTCGGTATGGCCGCCCCCACGCGCGTCAAGATCTGGATCACGCTCAGCACATCATCTTCGGTCGGGGTATATGCCGCAACGGCACGGCCGCCGCCGGCTCCCGCGCCTGTGCCTCCTCCTCCGCCCGTTCCCGTTCCCGTCCCTGTCCCTCCGCCGCCACCGGCTCCGCCCGCTCCTGCACCGGTTACTCCGCCTCCACCTGTTCCGCCCGTCTCTGCGCTGGTTCCACCGCCTCCACCTGTTCCGCCGCCAACGCCCGCGATTCCGCCCCCTCCTGTGCCGCCCTCGCCTCCTCCCGCAAATCCACTGCCGACAACTCCTGCATGCCCTACCAGCTCGTCGCGGAGCGAGCCGCCGTAGTATCCGCCGCCGGCGGCGCCGCCACCACCACCACCGCCCTCTCCGGCCTCACCGCCCTGCGCCACGCCTTCGGCCGCCGCAATCATTTGTAGCAGGCGTTTCGGGTCGGCCATCACGGAACGCAAATCGCCCGATAGCAGGCTCCCCGCCCCTTCGTCTGAGGCGAGCACGCTCGCCACCACCGGGTTCACAAACGACCGCGCGTCAAGGCCCCCCTCCGGCCCGTACACTCCCGTGCCTCCTGCTCCGCTCCCGGTTCCTCCGCTGGGCAGCGGCACAGAGCCGTCCGATGCCACGTAACGGATTTCGTTCACCTTGATCGGCGAGTGCTCGCCTTTCCCCAGCGCTTCTCTCAGTTGCTCGCCGAGTTGCGGGTTCTTGGGCGCGCTGGCCGTGAACGCGGTCGCAAACCGGCGCACGTCGTCCTGCTGCGCCAGATGCGAGAAAAAGAGGCTGGCCACTCCCCCCGCCGCCAGCATCTCGGCAAATCCCTTTTCGACCGCGCTCATCTCGATGGGCGATCCGCCTACCAGCAGCTTCGTCCCGGAAACTCCCAGTGTCAGCCCCCCCGTCCCGCTCGTGGGCAGAGCCGTCCTCAGGTCGTTGAAGGTCGTCGTCAGTTGCGCCGCAGTGCGCTGGTGGTCGAAACCGTACATACGCGCGGACTTCACCAGCAGGTTCAGGCTGCGCAGGAACGCGCGGGCGGCGCTGACTTGGGCGTTTTCGGCCATGGTTCCGCGGAGGGCTCGATCTGCGGGCCGCGATGCGCGTGCCGGCCTCGTTTCCTAATTCGATCCGGGAAGGAGAGTGGCCGGGGGGCGGGCGCCCGCCGTTTCGAGACTCTTATAGCCCAGAGTCTATGCGCGTGGAGGGCCGTGCGAAAGATTCCCGTTCACTCGCTGCGCCGTATGGGTAAAGCGCGAACGTACAGTGCCCCCAACTGGCCCTCCGAACAGGGAAGCTGTCCTTTTCCTGGGTAGCACAGCCTGCCCGTTCCCTCCCCAGTGATACACTACCGCCCTCGCGCTTCTGCCCGAGCCGAGACACACACATGCAGCGTCCTCGCGGAGTCACGATTCTCGCCGTACTGGCCATCGTTCTTGCCGGCCTGGACCTGCTGACCGGCGTTCTCCTAATCGCCGGTTTGATTCCGTTCGAGAAAGTCGTGGGTTCCGTCCCCGACCTCGGCGACCTCCAGGCCAGCTTCGAGCAGACCATGAAGGTAGTGATCGTGATGGTCAGCCTGCTGGGTCTTGTCGTCGGCGTGGGCTTGCTGCGAATGCAAAACTGGGCGCGCGCCGTCGCTCGCGCTCTCGGCGTCCTCGGACTTCTCGGCGCCCTCATCCAGATGATTCAGGCCTTCACCATCAAAGACGCCCCGAGCTTTCTCTTCTTCGCTTTCGCCGGCGGCGTCTATTACTGGGCCTTCTTTTATCTTGGCCAGAAGCACATCCGTGCTGGGTTCAGCCCCGCTCCCCCGCCTGGCTCGGAGCCCCCGGCCTCGCCGGGCCCGGACTCAGTCGGTTAGCTCCTTTCCGCCGGGTAGCTCTTTGCGTCTCGGCTGCGCTCCCTTGTTAACTAAGATTAACAAAATAGATTAAACTCGCTCCACTTGCAGTAGTAAGCTGTGTTACCCTGACGGCCGGTTGGTTTTTCCTGTTGGGTTGGGCTTGGCCAATGGGGCGGGGGTTCCCACCGCGCGTTGTAATTAGGATGCAATGCTCCCGGGGCAGAGTAACTTGGTCCAATGTTTGCCTGTGGCCTTTCGAAATGAAGCGGAAATTCATCGCCCGCGTTTTGTTGCTCCCTCTTGCCGCACTCGGCTGCTCTGCGGCATTGCTCCCAAGTGTGTCGGCACAGTCCCCGGCGAGCGAGGTCGTGCTCCCGTCCTCCGCCGCGGACTCGGTAGCCCAGCAATCGCCGGCTGCCTCGTCGCCCACCGCGAACCCTCCGGCCGGCGCGCAGTCGCCGCAACCTTCTCCTGATTCGCAAGATGCCGCCCCGCCTTCGCCCGAAGCCGCGGCGGATCCCCTGGCCTTTTTTCCCCACACGGAATCCGCGCGCTGGTACCTCGCCGGGCAGGCCAACGGCGTCCTCCAGTGGCACGGTCGCTTCCCGGCAAAATACTCGGGCCCGCACAGCTTTCTGCCGGATCCTCAGACCGCGAATTCACGCGTCGAGACGCTCTTCACCGGCCTCCAGCTCACCCACAGCCTCGAGCTTCTGGTGGATATTGAAGACGCCACCGGTCACGGCCTCAGCAACACCCTGGGCATCGCCGGCTTCCCCAACCTCGACGCCGTGCGTCCCATCGTCACTTCCACGGCCCCCTATTTCAACCGCATGATGCTCCACTGGGTTGTTCCCCTCAGCGACAAACGCGTCAGCGCCCAGCGCAATTTCCTGAACCTCGCGCGCGAGCTGCCCGAGCGCCGCCTGGAATTTCGTCTCGGCAAGTTCAGTCTGGTGGATTTTTTCGACGCCAATTCCGTCGGCACCGACAGTCATCTGCAATTCCTGGGCTGGGGGATTGACAACAGCGCCGCCTACGACTACGCCGCCGATACGCACGGCTACACCTACGGCCTGCTCGTCGAGTACTACCAGCCGCACCTCGTCCTGCGCTATGCCGAGACGCTCGAACCCAAGATGGCCAACGCCCTGCCCATCGACTTCAACATCACCAAGGCGCACTCAGAAAACGCGGAAGTCGAGCTCCACCGCAATCTGTTCGGAAAACAGGAGACCGTCCTTCGCCTTCTCTCCTACGTCAACCATGCCGACATGGGCAGTTACCGCGAAGCCGTCGCCGATTTCCTCGCCGGCCAGACGCCCGTGCCAGAAGTCGTCGCCACTCGCCTGCAGGGCCGCATCAAGTACGGCTTCGAAGCCAACCTCGAACAGCCGCTCCCCGCCGGCTTTCGCACCTTCGCCCGTTTCGGCTGGAACAACGGCACCACGGAAAGCTGGGCCTACACGGAAGCCGACCAGGCCGTCTCATTCGGCGCCGATCACGATGGCGCCGTGTGGCATCGCCCGCACGACCGCGCCGGCCTCGCCTTCGATACGCTCGCCATTTCCGGCGATCATCGCCGCTATCTCGCTCTCGGCGGCGTGGGATTTCAGCTCGGCGACGGCGCGCTCAACTACGGCCGCGAGCAGTCGCTCGAGTTCTACTACACGGCCCACATCTGGCGCGGTGCGTTCGTGGCCTTCGACGTCCAGCACGTCACGAATCCCGGCTACAATCAGGTCCGCGGCCCTGTCGTCATCCCCGGCGTCCGCCTCCATCTCGAATTCTGAGCCGAAGCTTCGCTTGTTTTCCTCGCCTCGCTCGCCACTCGCGCGCCGTCCGCACTCGTGATATCCGTCATGCTGCTCCGTGACCGGCATCACGGCACTCCCGCGCGACCCGTGCCAGCTTCGGAGCGCCTTATTCGTCGAAGTAAATCACACTTTCTATATGTCTTCAGGTCGAACTTACAGGATGTGGTTAACATTAGGAAAACTCTCGTTGTGGCGTCTCAATTTTAGAGCTAACGATCGTCTGCGAAAGAGAGATGGAACAAAAGCACCAACATTATTCCTACGGTCCGCTTTACCAAATTGACCGCTTGGAGGGCTCCCATGCGCGGGATGTTACGTTTCTTCTCAGTCTTTGTCCTATTTGCGGTGCCCGCCGTACTGGCGTTCGGCCCGCTCGCGCCAAGCGCAACCGCGCAAATCCCTCCGACCAGCAGCACGACTTCAACCCCCGTTCCCGGCGCGGGACACGACTATCTCGGCGGGCAGGTGGACACAGTGAACCCGGCAACCGGTTCCATCAGCATCCGCATCCCTGTCATCATGCCGCCCGGTCGCGGAATCACGCTGCCATTCGCCTTCGCTTACGATTCGAACGGGGTCAACTATCTGGGTACAACCCCTGTAGGCAACCGCGCGTGGTACACCGCCAATTCAATCGTTTCCACCGGCGGCTGGAGCAACACCGCGCCGCTCGTCAGCGTCTCCATACTCGAGTGGACCGTGGACCCGCAGCAAAACGTTGTCCATGGCGCCCCTGCGCCGGCCTTGCCCCTGAAACATTGCTCTGCCTATGTGAATTACCTTTTCCAAGACCCCGTGGGAAATCGTCACAATCTCAACCTCACCACCTACAGCGATCCTACGATGTGCATCAGCAATTGGCCAAACGGATTCGAGGGCGAGATCATCTTGCAGGGCGGCGAGGGCCCGGTCCAGGGAAACCTGGCCAGCAGCTCAATTACTCTTGCCGGTCACGTGACAGCGACAGACGGGGACGGCACGGTATACACCTTCGCCGCAAACGAAGGTTACACCACGTTTCTCGCGAATAGTGTTACGGACCGGAACGGGAACACCGTCACCGTCAGCCCGCAAGGCGGCACTTCCGGGGCCTTCAGCTACGAAGACACAACGGGACGCACCGTCCTCCAGGATTCCGGCTTTGCCATCAACCCCGAAACCGTCACCGTCTCCGGTCTTGGCGCCCCGTATCAGCTTTCCTGGACGCCCCTCTCGACCCCGACCTTTCGGTCCCAGATCACGACCGTGTTCGGAACCTGCGACACCCCCAGCCACCAAACGTGGTACAGCAAGGGGCTCTCCACACTCACGCTCCCCAACGGCCAGAGCTTTTCCTTCACCTACGATTCCACCTACGGCCTCGTGAACAGAATTAATTACCCGACCGGCGGCTACGTTCGTTACGTCTGGGGAATGAACAACAACGCGGAGGGAGCTCAGTACCAGTTGATCCAGCAGGACGGAGGAACCGTGTGCGGCATGCTCTACGGAATTCCCTCAATCACCGACCGCTACGTCAGCTTCGATGGCTCGACCGAGGTGCTCCATCAGCAGTTCACCTATTCCACCACGCCGAGCGGCGCCGGTTGGTCCAGCAAGACGACTACCGTCACCACCCACGACTTGGTTCGTAACACCAACTACACGACCGTATACAGCTACTCAGCGGTGGACGCTGACCTTCCCCCGAACACCGAAGGCGGAATCTCGGCGGAGGATCCTGTCGAATCCAGCGTCGTTTATAACGACACGAACGGTTCCCCACTCGAGACCGTCTCCAAAACTTGGGCAAATGTGCGCGTGCTCATGTCCCAGCAAAACGCCTTTCCGAACGGCCAGTCCTCCCTCACCCTCTGGTGCTACAACAGCTACGAGCTCGTCACGGAAAAAGACGACTACGACTTCGGGTCCGGCACACCGTCGCAGGGCTGTACGAGCCCTCCCTCGGGCGCCGTGAGCGGCGGCATCCTGCGTAAGACGGTCACCAATTACGCCACGTTCAACGCCAGCCTCCACATTTTGGACAAGCCTTCGAGCGTCATCGTGTATAACGGCAGCGGTGGCAAAGCCGCCGAAACGGACTACACCTACGACAACCCTCTCGGGCAAGGAACCTCAGGAATCGTGCAGCACATCACGGGCTGTAACTGCGGCAATCTAACCAAACAGGCTCAATGGCTGAACAGCTCCGGAGCGACGCTGACCACCAGCTTTACAAACGACGATACGGGCCAGCGGCTCACCATGACCGACCCCGCCGGCAACCAAACCACCTATTCCTACACAGATAACTATTCCAGTGGTTCTCCGCCCGGCCCCACAAACGCCTACCTCACGAAGATCACCTACCCGAGCACGGCCAACGCCAACCACATCGAACAATTCTCGTACGCCTACGCCTCGGGCGAGGTCACCAGCTCGATTGACCAGAATAATCTCACCACCACGTACAAATACAATGACAACCTCGCCCGGCTCACGGAAACCGATTTCCCTGACGGCGGGCAGACCCTCCTCTCCTACAACGATGCTCCTTACAATCCATCCACGCCCTCGCCCAGCGTCACGACGACGAAGAAGATTAATGCCGCGGCTAGCGTGGTGAGCGTTGCGGCCATGGACGGGCTCGGCCACCACGTGCGCTCGCTGCTGACCTCCGATCCCCAAGGAACGATTTACACGGACACGGCCTACGACGGCCCAGGGCGCGTTTACACGGTCTCGAACCCCTACCGCTCCGGGAGTGACCCTACCACCAGTTCTGGGACCACCGTTTTCGTTTACGACGGCCTCGGGCGCAAGACCTCGGAAACCGCCCCGGACGGCTCCGTAATCGCCACGGCGTATTGCGCCGGCTCGACACTCGTCACCGACCCAACAGGGAGATGGCGCCGCAGCCGCACGGATGGCCTCGGGCGCTTGGCGGAAGTGGACGAGCCCAACGCCGTCGGCGCGACGGTCAACTCGAACGGCTGCCCCGCCCAGGGCGATCCGGTTTGGGTGACCAGCTACACGCTCGACACGCTGGGAAACCTCACCGGGGTGGTCCAGAACGGCTCGCACCAACGCAGCTTCAGCTTCGATTTTGTCTCGCGTATGACCAGCTCAACCAACCCGGAAGTTGGGACCATCACTTACAATTGGGACGCGGATTCGAACTGCCCACTCCCCTCGTACCCTGGCGCGCTCGTCTCTAAGGTGGACGCGCGCAGCATCCGCATCTGCTACCAGTACGACCAGCTTCACCGGGAACTCGCTAGCACTTATTCGAACGGCGACCCCACAATCACCACCGCCTACGACCAGCCGAGCTGCCTCGGCCTCACAAGCTGCGCCAACGTCGGCCACCGCACCAGTGTCACGGACGCGGCCGGGTCAGAGGCGTGGAGCTACCAGGTGGATTTCAGCAATCAGCGCAGCGTCCACGCGGACCAGCGCACCACCGCCAGCGGCGGCAACAACTACACCAAGACCTCCACGTACTACCTCGATTTGGCCGGCAACGTCACCCAGGTGAGCTATCCCACTGGCCGTGTAGTCAATTACACCTTCGACGCCGCAGACCGCCCCAGCACAGCCGCGGACGCGTCGAACGGAATCACCTACGCCACCGATTTCCAAAGCCCGCCCACGGGCTGCCTCACGAATGCAGCCTGCTACACGCCACAGGGCAGCTTCTACGCCCTTTCCATCGGCCAAACCTCTTCTTTTACCGGCCTGAATTTGAGCCATTCCTACAACAACCGTCTCCAGCCGCTGGAGTTCAAGGCCTCATCCACTGGCGGCAGCGCCATCGACATCACATACAGTTTCGTCGATCCCGTGAGCGGCAAGAACGCCGGACACGTCTTCTCCATCGCGAACAATTTGAATTCCAGCCGGTCCCAATCGTTCACCTACGATCAGGTCAACAGAATTCTCAGCGCCGGAACGCTTGCCACCACGGGCCAATATTGCTGGGGCTACCAGTACAGTTATGACGCCTGGGGAAATTTGCTGTCCCAGGCCGGATGGACCCCAAACTACAGCGCCTGCACGGAAACGTTGATGGGCAGCGTCACCGCCGACGGCAACAATCACATCTCCGGCTTCTCCTACGATGCCTCCGGCAACACGCAGAACGACGGCACCTATCCCTACACCTGGGACGCCGAAAGCCAGATGAAATCCGCCGCGGGTGTGAATTATGCCTACGACGGCGACGGCCGCCGCGTCTTCAAGTCGAGTGGTAAGCTTTACTGGTACGGCGCGGGAGGCGATATCCTCGCAGAAACAGACGCCTCGGGCTCGACCACGGCCGAATACATCTTCTTCGGCGGCAAGCGCATCGCCATGCTTCCTGCCGGTGGCAATGCCCAGTTTTACGTCGAAGATTTTCTCGGCAGCTCCCGCGTCGTCACCCAGAACAATGGAGTCGTTTGTTATGACGCGGACTTCACTCCATTCGGCGGGGATCGGCCTTACACAGATAATTGTCCCGCCGCCAACAACTACAAGTTCGAGGGCAAAGAGCGAGACACGGAAACCGGCAACGACGATTTCGGCGCTCGCTACTATTCCTGGCGCTTCGGCCGTTGGCTGAGCGCGGATTGGTCGGCAGTCCCGGTCCCCGTTCCCTACGCCAACCTCACCAACCCGCAAACGCTCAACCTCTACGCCATGGTTGCGGACGACCCGGAATCATTCGCCGACCTCGACGGACATGACCAAAACGACCCCTGTGTTAATAATCCTCGTGCGTGCGCGCCTCAAACCACCGCCAACGCTAACGCCACGAACGCCACAACAGGGGTGTCGACGCAGCAGACAGGGCAGAGCCAGCAGCAGGCGGCGCAAAATGAGAAGCCGCACCCAAAACACAAGCCCAAACCAAAGTCCCTCCCCTCCTCGGGCGAGGCAAGCATCTATGCCGACAAATTTGAGGGAAAAACGACCGCGAGCGGGGAGACATTTCATCAAAGCGGATACACTGCTGCGCTAATTCCGAAGAGCAGATGGGACAGGAAGAAGCTGGGCAGG
>Ga0187803_10000143_pt1 | contig 30102 bp, 30 predicted proteins | sample NC_wetland_sal_i_2_FD_132425 | JGI IMG/M metagenome (GOLD analysis project Ga0187803, IMG submission 132425) | Wetland sediment microbial communities from Neuse River Estuary, North Carolina, USA - Control_3 | ecosystem: Environmental > Aquatic > Freshwater > Wetlands > Sediment | place: USA...
CTTGGTAGGATCATGAGGCGCGGGAGGCATCCTCCTCACATACCGGACAGAAGCAAGGAAGCTAGAGCATCAGCTCAATTCATTCCTTAAGTTGACGGAGCCCTAAAACGCTAGCTAGCTAATCGCAAAAAACGGCCCACCTCCCCATGATATGACCTTTAGCTAGCGTTTAGCGATTAGCGATTAGCGATTAGATTAGCGATTTGGCCAAGCAAGACCAAGCTAACGACATAGAGTCGGCGCCAGCACCCTGACGACTGCCTGTCCGGCCGGGGTCGACACGGACCGCTCCCTAGGACGGGACGAGGTTGACCTTGGACCGTTTAGCTAGCCCGCAGTTAGCAAGTCGTTTAGCCCACCAGAGGCACGCTCCCGCACGGCAGAAACCTTCAGTTACCGCAAGGCGAAGAAGGCGCCGGGGGTAGGATTCGAACCCACGAGACCCGAAGGTCACGGGCTTTCCAGTGTCATCTCAAGGCCCGCGCATTAACCACTCTGCCACCCCGGCACGCCCAGCCCCTGCGGAGTGCACGCCCCATTCATAAGCTGTCAATCATGCGGGGATGAGAACGGAATCGGCGCACGCGATGAGCCGGGTTGCCTGAACGCGACAATCCACGACGGGTTCCTTTTCGCCGAAGCATTATTACCATATGGTGGAACGCTGAGGTCGTTTGAACGCGAGGGTGAGGCCCGCGAGGTCGACCGACAAGGGCCAGCTCATGAGCTTCATCAAGGACATCTGGGAAGGGCACGACTACATCCCTCGCGTCTGGGACGAGTGGCAGAAGGACAAGACTGGGAAGATGTTCGTCGTGGAGGCGGACGGCGTCCCTGTTGGCATGAACAGAGTCCGTTTCCTCGAGGACGGGTCTGCCTGGCTCGAGGGTGCCAGGGTCCACCCTGATTTCAGAAGCCGGGGCCTGGCCTCGATGCTGGGCGAGACTTCAGTGCGCTTTGCAAAGGACCGGGGAGTGAAAGTCTTCCGTTTGACCAGCTGGTCGCGGAACAAGGCTGCGCATAGACAGATCGCAAGGATGAACTTCAAAGAATCATCAAGAATCAGCGCCTACGAGCCTGGGAAGGGGGCGAAGTTCGCACCGCAGGAAGGCGTGAGCCTCGTGGGAGAGGACGACCTTTCGCGGGCCACGACATTGATCGCGGAATCGAGCGAATTCCGGCTGGGGTCAGGCGTCTACTGGGACGCACTCAAGGCAACACTTCTCACACCCTCTGTCATCAGGAGTCTGATTGCTGAAGGGTCTGTCTGGACTAAAGGCGAATCAATCGCCGTCGCCCGGTTGGGGGGAGAAGGGGGCGAGACCTGGAGGCAGGTTTGCTTCCTTACAGGTGCGAGGGAGGAACCCCTTGAACTCGTTAAGCACATCTTCGGACTCAAGGCCCGTGCGAAGGCGACGAGGCGTATCGTCTACCTCCCTCAGGGGTCTCACCTGATCGGAACCCTGAGAAGAGCTGGATTCATCCGGCTGACATCAGTGATCCTCTTTGAACGGACGGCCGCCAACGGTTAAAACGAGCTCGACTGGGAGCAGACCCATGAAACCAAGCGTCACAAAGGTCGCCGTCCTCGGAGCAGGCTTGATGGGTCACGGTATCGCTCAGGTCGCATCGCAGGCCGGGGGGTACGAGGTGTCGGTCCTCGACATCAACCAGGATCTAGTAGACAAGGGAATGAAGATGATTAACGAGAGCGTGTCGAAGTTCGTCGAGAAGGGCAAGCTCTCGAAAGAGCAGGGGAAGGCAGTGGTGGCCAAGATCCACCCGACGACCGACCTCGCTCAGGCGCTCAAGGGAGCCCAGCTCGTAATCGAAGCCGCGACCGAGGACCCTAAGCTCAAGCTTGACCTGTATAAGCGGGTCTCCGAACTGGCAGATGAGGACGCGGTGGTCGCCTCAAACACATCTTCAATCAGCATCACCTTGTTGGCGTCGACAATGAAGCATCCTGAGAATGTCTGTGGGATGCACTTCTTCAACCCGCCGCAGCTGATGCCCCTGGTCGAGATAATCAAGGGAAAGAGGACATCCGAAGAGACGCTCGAACTTGTCAAAGGCGTTTCCTTGAAGATGGGCAAGGAGACTGTACTTTGCAGGAAGGATTCGCCCGGATTCATCGTAAACAGGATCCTCGTGCCTGCACTGAATGAGGCCGCCTTCCTCGTCCAGGAGGGTGTCGCCGACCCCGAGGACGTCGACAAGGCAGTGAAGCTGGGCCTCAACTGGCCTATGGGCCCGTTGCAGTTGCTCGACTACGTTGGCCTTGACACGACCTTCAACATCACGCAGGTGTTCATGGGGGAGTTCCAGGATTCGAAGTACAGGCCGGCGCCGTTGCTGCGGGAGATGGTCCGGGCGGGAATGCTCGGGAGAAAGAGCGGTAAGGGATTCTACGAATGGGAATCGCCCGGTTCGACTAAGACGAAATGAGCCCCGACGAAGGCTAGTTTTGGAACAATGAGGCCGAGCCATCCGTCGCAGACGCTCGGAGAGGTGGGTGATGCGAGAGAGTCTTTTTACAGTCGGGGCGAGGCTCGGATGGTGTGGAATACCAAGTATTGGCGGTGTCGCGCGAAGGCCCCATGGGGCTGATAACCATCAACCGGCCTGACGCAATGAACGCGCTGAACGCTAGGATGGTGACCGAACTGATTGCTGCACTCGACGAATTCGAGAAGGACGACGGTGTGAGGTGCGTGGTAATCACGGGAAACGAGAAGGCCTTCTCAGCCGGAGCCGACATCAAGGAGATGGCCGAGATGACCGCCGTTCAGATGGCGATGACAGGCCACTTTTTCCCCCTCTGGGACAAGGTGGGCAGATTCCCCAAGCCAATCGTCGGGGCACTAAGCGGATTCGTCCTGGGGGGAGGGCTTGAGCTGGCCATGAGCTGCGACGTTCTCGTTGCGTCGGAGACGACGCAGCTGGGGCAACCGGAAATCGACATCGGTATAATGCCGGGAGGAGGTGGGACGCAAAGATTGGCTAGGACTGTGGGAAAGTACAAGGCGATGGAGATGATTCTGGCGGGAAAGAGGATCGGGGCTGAAGAGGCCAAGACCTTGGGCCTGGTCAGCAGAGTTGTCCCGAGGGAGGTGTACCTGACCGAGGCGAAAAGGGTGGCCAGCGAAATCGCCTCGAAGTCGCCAGTCGCGGTGCGACAGGCCAAGATGGCGGTCAACAAGGCCTTCGAGATGGGGCTCGCCGATGGTCTCGACTTCGAGAGGGAGCTATTCTACCTTCTCTTCTCCTCCGAGGACAAGACAGAGGGGATGAAGGCGTTCATGGAGAAGCGCAAGCCTGAGTTCAGGGGGAAGTAAATGGCCCTCGAGACAGTCAAGACCGAGCTGAAGAACGGTGTCTTGTGGATAACGCTCAATAGGCCAGACAAACTCAATGCCTTCAACGAGCAGATGGGGAACGACTTGTTGGAGGCGCTCAAGGAGGGTGAAAGGAACATCGAGGCGCGGTGCATAGTGGTGACAGGAGAGGGGCGCGCCTTCTCGGTCGGGGAGGACCTCAACGCAAACAGGGCGGCCTACGAAAGCGGGAAGCCTATTCTTCTCGGTGAAGTCCTGAAGCGGAAGTATAACCCCATAGTCCAGCGGACAAGGAAGATGGAAAAACCCGTCATAGCCGGAATCAATGGGGTCACGGCCGGCGCGGGACTAGGCCTGGCCCTCGCGTGCGATCTCAGGGCTGCTTCAGATAAGGCAACCTTTCACGAGGCGTTCATCAAGGTCGGGCTGGCCCCTGACTCAGGAACAAGCTTTTGGCTCACGAGGATACTCGGACCTGCCAAGGCGATGGAGGTCGGTCTCCTCGGAGAGCCAATTGACTCCACTACGGCCATGAGCCTCGGCCTCGTCAATTGGGTCTTCCGCGACGACAGGTTCAGGGAGGAGGTCGCCAAGATAGCAGAGAGGCTTGCGAAAGGCCCGACCAAAGCCCTCGGCCTCACCAAACGTGCGCTCAACAGGGCGATCGTGGTCGACATGGACTCGGCGCTCGAGTACGAGACCTACCTCCAGGATGTGGCTGGGCGAACGAGAGATCACGCCGAGGGCGTGAAGGCATTCTTCGAGAAGAGAGACGCAAGGTTTTCTGGCCAATAGACTGAAGAACGATGTGGTCTCAGGACTGGTCGCGATTGTCCCGAAGATCGCGGGAGTCAGATCAGGGCCGAAGTTGTGAGCCGCCTAGGCGGGCCCTGAACTCCGCCTAGCTCGAGCTTGCGTCGGAGAATGGAATTTCCTCCAACCACCAAACGCGAGACTCGGCACGAGGACTGCAGCAAAGAAGAAATGTGCCCCAACGGCGGTCTGTTCCATGAACAGCCAGGCGGTCGTGGTCGGAGCGGTGAGAACTCCGGTGGGCAAGTACGGAGGAATTCTCAGGTCAGTCAGGCCCGACGACTTGGGTGCTCACGTGATCAAGGAGCTGCTTCTGCGGAGCTCGATTGACCCTTCAGTGATCGACGATGTTTACTTCGGGTGCTCCAACCAAGCGGGAGAGGACAACAGGAACGTGGCTAGGATGGCCACCCTCATGGCGGGTATCCCCTACACCATTCCAGCCGCGACGGTGAACCGCCTCTGCGGATCCGGCCTGGAGGCTATCAATTCTGCCGCGAGAGTCATCTGGTCTGGAGAGGGAGGGGTGCTCCTTGCCGGAGGCGTTGAGAGCATGACACGCGCTCCGCTAGTGGCCCTCAAGCCTGAGACGCCCTACAGGCGCGGAGGAGTTTCCCTCGTGGATTCCACCATCGGTTGGAGATTCGTCAACCCGGCGCTCCCAGCCGAGTACCCCCCGATCTCGATGGGCGAGACCGCCGAGAACCTGGCTGAGAAGTACATGATCAGCAGAGTATCGCAGGACGAGTTCGCCCTCTCGAGCCACAGGAAAGCAGTGGAAGCTACCAATTCGGGGAGGTTCCGGGAGGAGATTGCGCCAGTCAAGACGCCGGAGAAGCCCGATGGTGCAAGCGTCGATGAGGGACCGAGACCGGACACTTCCCTGGAGAAGTTATCGGCACTGAAGCCTTCCTTCAGGAGTAATGGGACGGTTACACCAGGGAACTCTTCTGGGATCAACGACGGGGCTGCAGCCCTCATGATCATGGAAGCAGGGAGGGCGGAAGAACTCTCGGTCAGGCCTTTGGTAAGAATCCTAGGCTCGGCGACAGCAGGTGTTCATCCGAGTTACATGGGAATAGGCCCTGTCTACTCCACCAAGAAACTCCTTTCCAGACTCGGGATGAGCGCAGACGAGTTTGGCATAATCGAGATGAACGAGGCTTTCGCGGCTCAGGTCCTTGCCTGTGTCGAGGAGATGCCAGGGTTCGAGCTCAAGAAGATGAATCCCAACGGAGGGGCGATCGCTTTGGGACATCCCCTCGGATGCAGCGGGGCAAGACTGGTCACCACTCTCGTCCACGAAATGAAACGGACGGGGACCCGATACGGGCTTGCAACCATGTGTATCGGCGTCGGCCAAGGGATATCGACAGCCTTTGAGCTCGTCAAGTAAGAGTTATCTTCCAGCCAAGAACGGCCGGCTGTAGAGTTTGCAGGCAGAGTCGGTCCCAGCCTACGAGATGTTCATCGGCGGGTCATGGGTCAAGTCTCATTCAGGAAGGAGCTATCCTGTATTCAATCCCGCGAGTGGGCAGGTGCTCGCTCATGTTCCGAAGGGTGACATGGAAGACGTAAAGTCCGCGGTCGACGCCGCCAAGAAGGCCTTCGAAGACCCAGGCTGGAGATCGATGGACCCTAGCAAGCGGGGAAGGATTCTGTACAAAGTGTCTCAGAGCCTGCGAGAGAAGCTCGCCGATTTTGCGAAGCTCGAAACGATGAACAACGGGAAGCCCTTGGGTCAAGCGAAGGGGGACGTTGCAATGGCGGCGCGACATTTCGAGTACTTCGCAGGGCTTGCTGACAAGATACAGGGGGACGTTGTACCTGTCCCCGGCAACCGGCTTGACTACACGTTGAAGGAGCCGCTGGGAGTTACCGCTCACTTGGTCCCATGGAACTACCCCCTGGTCATGGCGGCTAGGAGCATGGCACCTGCACTGGCGGCAGGGAACACAGTTGTCGCGAAGCCTGCCTCATTCACACCAATCACGCTGCTTAGGTTTGCAGAGCTCTGCAAACAGGCGGGCCTTCCGGATGGCGTCGTCAACGTCGTGACAGGAGGAGGAGACGAGGTGGGGGGGGCCCTCGCGCGTCACGCGGACGTCAAGCACGTGGCCCTCACAGGCTCAGTGGAGACGGGAATCAGTGTGATGGAGCTTGCTTCCGCGAATCTCACGAGGTTGACCCTGGAACTGGGCGGGAAGAATCCCACCATCGTCTTCGGAGACGCCGACCTAGGGAAGGCGTCCACGGGCGTGTTAAACGGAATCTTTACGAATGCAGGGCAGATGTGTTGGGCGGGTTCGAGGCTTCTCGTCGAGGCCGGCGTGAAGGATTCCCTGATGCAAATGCTCGTAAAGGGAGCGAAGTCTCTGAGGCTTGGGAACGGGCTGGAACCCGAGACGACAATGGGGCCCCTGGTGGCGGATTCGCAGAAGAAGAGGGTCGCAGGCTATGTTGAGCAGGGCGTGGAGGAGGGAGCCGTGGTCGCCGCAGGAGGCTCGGCGCCTGAGGAGGAGAACCTGAGAGCCGGCTACTTCTATAGTCCGACCATACTCGACGCGGTCGCCCCTGACATGGCGGTCGCCCGCGAGGAGATCTTCGGACCTGTGCTGACAGTGACGACTTTCGAGACTCAGTCAGAGGCCGTGTCAAAGGCGAACGATTCCGAGTACGGGCTGTGGGCCGGAGTGTGGACCAAGGAGCTTGGCAGGGCCCACAGAGTCGCGGGTCAGCTCGAGGCCGGGATCGTCGGAATCAACGAGGAGCCAGTCACGTTCCCCCAGACCCCGTTCGGCGGTTTCAAGAGGAGCGGCAACAGTTCGGAGCAGGGAATGGACGCCTTATCGGCCTACGTGCGCGTTAAGAATGTCTCAGTGAACCTGGATTAGTCAGCCTTCCAGACGTCCTCCTTCAGTCGTGCTTTCGCATTCACCCACCGAGAGAGGTTGAAGAGATAGGAGGAGAGCCTGTTGAAGAATGGGAGCAATTCGGGGTTCATCTTTTCTGACCGCGAAGCCGTGAGCAGGCGCCTCTCAGTTCTCCTGCAGACCGCCCTGCAGAGTTGGAGGTGCGCGCCGGCAGGAGATCCGCCTGGAAGAATGAAGTTCTTGAGTGTCGGGAGTCGCCCGAGGAGATCATCGGTCATCTTCTCGAGCCGGATTGTGTCCGACCCGGAGATTCTGGGCACTCTCGCCATGCTACCATATTCTGCCGCCGAGTCTGCCCCTGCAACAAAGAGCATCTTCTGAATTTCTCTGAGCGACCCAGACAACTTCGGGTCCTTGGACATCGAGACGACTATGCCAAGTATAGTGTTGAGTTCGTCGATTGACCCGTAGGCTTCGACCCGAGGAGAATCCTTGGCGACCCTTCGGGAACCGTATAGCGAAGTCTCGCCCCTGTCGCCTCTTCTCGTGTACATCGGAATTCGGATTTATCGGCGAATTATAAACAATATTAGACGAGGGGTCGCATATTTTCCAGTCTGGAGTAATTTATGGGCGGCATCTAGGAAGTGGGAGGCGAATCGTAAAACGTCGTTCGAAATCAGGGACAGGCATCTCTTCACGCCACAGGAAGCGTCAAAGCTCCTGCCCGACATCAAGCCCAAGCTGAAGGAACTGCTAGAGAGGAAGAAGGTTGTCGGCACGCTTAACTCCGAATTGGCGAGGTATAGCTTGCTGGGATTCAGGCCTGCCGAAATGGCTGAGAAGGCGGCGCAGTTGGACGCCCTGGCAGGGCGCATGTACCAGATGGTTGCCGAGCTCGAGGATCTGGGTGTCCTTGTAAAGGACTTGGACCATGGGCTGATCGACTTCCCCGCAGAAAAACATGGTGCAGGTGTTCTATTGTGCTGGATGTACGGGGAACCCGAGGTTTCGTACTGGCATGGACTCGAAGAGGGATACAGCAACCGGAGGTCCCTGAAGATTCAGTTGATTCAGCCCTAGTCGGCAAGTAACCTCTCGGCGTTCCTTCGCAGCAGCTTCTCAGCGACGCCAGGTCTGAGCCTTGACCTCAGGTTCGTGTTGAAGTCCTTCACCCATTCCTTTTGCCTTATCATCGGATAATCCGTCCCGAATAAGAACCGGTCCTGGAGGATGCCGTTCAGATAGGGCAGGACAGCCTGAGGGATGTACCGGGGTTTCCAGCCTGAAATGTCGATGAAAACGTTGGGATTCCTGAGGGCTACAGCAACAGTGACGTCAGACCAAGGCCATCCGAAATGGGCCATCACGACCTTGAGGTCGGGATGGCGTTGGCAGACCTCGTCGAGGAATTCGGGTTTGCTGTACTTGATTTCGCAGTCACCGAGGCCTGTCGTACCGGTATGGAAGAGGATTGGGATTTCTTCTTCCTGGCAGAATTCGTAGATCGGGTCCATCGTCACTTCGTCGTTGGGATAGACTGAGTTTGCGCTGCTGTGGATCTTGAGGCCTCGAAAACCCAATTTCTTTACGGCCCGCCTGAGCTCCGTGACTGCTTCTGCTCCTGCGTTGGGGTCGACACCCGCGAACGGTATGAGCTTCCCTTGTGACTTCGAGGCGAGCTCGGCGAGATGATCATTCCTCAAAGTGTAATGCCTGAAGTTCGGGTTCCGGGTCGCGTGAGTGTCCTGGCCCAGAATCACCGCCCTGGAAACATCGGCTGCGTCCATTTCGTCCAAGAGTTCTCCAATGGTACTGGGGAGCTTAGAGACGTCGAGCTTGAAGAATCTGCACGCCTTCATTATAGGTCCGTTTTTCCTCATGAAGGCCCGCGTCCAAGGGTGGACATGAAAGTCCAGCGACAAGTGCCTGGACCTGACACCCATCGTCCCTTAAGGCTTGTTTGGGCGCGAGGTGATCCTGCGGTCGCCGTGAGGCCAACCCGTCAGTTGTACAATCTCCTGTCTTAGGAAGGCTGGAAACGGCGTTAGTCACCTTTGGTGCACCTCTATCCAACGTTCTCCTCGTGTTTTGAGATGTCAATCACCGAGAGCGCCATCAAGAAATCTTCTTTCTTATAGATCGTCGAGCCGGCCGAGGTTCCACTGAGTTTTGCTTGAACAGGTCGACCGTTGCCCTGACCCGCCGCTGAGTCCGAGAAATGTTGTGCGGAGCCCGAGTCTGACTCTAGATTCCCAGGGCCTCTCTGAGGCCTTTGTACCTGTTCCTGATTGTGACCTCGGTCACCCCGGCAGCTTCTGCCACGTCTTTCTGCGTCTTCTCGTCGCCCTCCAGCGTGCAGGCGACGTAGAGAGCCGAAGCGGCCAGCCCCATCGGGTCCTTCCCTGCTGAGATTCCCGTCTGTCTGGCCCTGAGCAGGATTTCGCGCGCCCTTCTTTGCGTCGACTCCGACATCTTTGCCCTTGACGCAATCATGGACACGCATCTGCCCGCATCTGCCACAGGCATTCTGAAGTCCATTTCCCTGTGGAGTAGCCTGTACGACCTCGCTAGGTCCTTCTTCTTGACATTGCTCACTGCGGCCACGTCCTTCAAGGTCCTCGGAATCTGGCCGTCCCTGCAGGCCGCGTAGAGGGATGCCGCGATAATCGCCGTGATGGACCTTCCCCTGACTAGGTTTCTTTCGAGGGCTTTTCTGTAGAAGTAGGCAGCCTTCTCTGTTACGGCCTCCGATACAGTGAGCTTGTCCGCGAATCTTCGCAGCTCGCTGAACGCCTGCCTGAGGTTCCGGTCCGTTGACTCGTGGGCCTGGCTCCTTCGGTCCCAGGTCCTCAGCCTTTCGACCGTAGACTTCATCGACCCCGAGAGCGATCTACCAGACGCGTCCTTGTTGAGGCCCCCTATGACAGTGGCTAGGCCCATGTCATGGATGGCAATTGAGGTGGGGGATCCACTTCTGCTGCGGTCGCCCTTTTCATCGCCCGAGAAGGACCTCCATTCAGGGCCCGCGTCCATTATCTTCTCCTTCACCACAAGCCCGCAATCGCTGCAGTAGAGCTCCGATCCCGTGCCGTCAATCACCATGCGGTTCTTGCCGCACCTTGGGCATTTGTCCGAACTCCTTTCCTGCTTCAGGAGCCTCGAGAAGTTAGTGCTATGGGACATTTTTTATCACAAGATGGGAATACCCGGGTATCCTCAGAAAATTAGCCAGCGCCCCTGTATATAAAGGACAGGGCTCCCGCACACGAGACTCCCGGAAACAGGGAAAGTTGGGCACCCTCTCCTAGCAGGCGCCTTCTCGGCGGTATGCCCTCTATGCATCTCACTGGCCTGCGCCCGCAAGGGGCTAGTCCAAACCATATTAGTGAGTCCCTCTGGGTTTTCTATCGAATTGGAACCGACCGAAGGAGGCCGCGATACGAAGCTTGCAGAAATCTTCGCCGCGTTCAACGAGGCATGGATGAAGTACTGGGAGTCGTACGTCAGGCTGCAACAGGAGCTATACGAAAGTTTGAGGGCGGGAAGGGAGGTTTCGTGGCTCGCGGCAACCGACGAAAGGAAGCTCAGCGAGCTCAACCAGGTGCAGCGCGAGCTCTTCTCCGGAATGCCCCGGAGGCTCGACTACGCCCCGCTGGGGCAGATTACCCGCGATCTGGGTAGCGCCCCTAGCAAGATTGCTGACTTGGAGGCTACGCTAACGCTGGAGGAGGAGGGCTGCAAGAACCTTGAAGCAGCGATAGCTCTCATGAAGGAGAAAGTTGAGGCAATGAAGGAAGCAATCCGCACGGCTGGTCACTAAGCAAGGACCGGCTGTCTGGCCCTCGGTAATGCCCGAACTCTCCTAGGGAATCAGCTTCCCAGTCATCCGCTTACCCCGAGCGTCCTCAGAAACCGTCCGAACTCCTCTTCGGTGACCCAGTCCACCTTAAGGTAGTCGACTATCTCTTTCTCTTCGAGTCCAAGCCTTCTTGCCTCCTCCAGAACGACCTTGTAAGCCTCGATCTCAGTCGGCCTGTCGACGTAGGAGAACCGCCTGTCCCAAAGTTCCTTTCCCTCCATGTGCTGTCTTATGTGAACCAGCTCGTGAACGACGTCAAGGTAGAGGTGAGTTTCGTCACCTTCCTTCAGGTACTTCGCGTTGACTATGACAGAGCCCTCCTTGTCATTGATCCTCATGTAACCGCGGCCGTCTTCGATGTCGACCCGGAGTTCCGACAAGACCAGTCTAGTCCGACTCCCGAAGATCGAGTTTACAGCCATGACATGCTCGAAACCCACGAAGACTTCCTTGAACGGAACGGAGCCGGTCGAGACATTCCTGTTTATGACTATCCCCAATCCCAAATCAGACTCGCCGTTTTCCTTGCAGGCTCAAGGCTGATGATTCTCGCCTCATCAGCTGCTTCAGGTAGAGCCGACGGAACCCCCCTCGCAAATAGTAATCCTCCACCTCGTCGGAGACTATCGTCTGAAGGATGAGCTCGCGGCCCTCTGCGGAAGCCATCTTTTTTGCTTCGTGAATCAGGGAGCCAGCGACTCCCATCATCCTGTATTTATTGAGAGTGCCAATGCAGTAGACGCCAAGCAGGCCTCGCGTCCGGAACGCAGCAAGGATGCCCGCGACCTTTCCCTCCTTCATCCCTGCGACGAGCGTCACCGAGGGTTCCTTCCTGAGGCGTTCCGCTATCAGCGAGACAGAATCGCGGGTTCGGAAGTCATCGTAGAAGGAAAGGGAATAGGCGGCTGCCCAGTCCGCGGCCGAGATGTCCTGTCCCGACAGGACCGTCAGGCCCGCCGCGGTCCTGAACCTGGGCCGACCCAGTTGCATGACGGCCATCCCGTCGAACGCGGTGTAGCCCCGAGACACCAGTGCGTTCGCAGCCTCCTTGCACTTCTCCTTTACCGAAAAGCAGGGTGGCTGTCCGGCCGCTTCGAAGTCCGCTTCTATCTTGGGAATGGCCTCTCGCGAGCCTCTGCAATCGACGAACCCTGCCCTGTTGAAGAAGTACTCCTCGAAGGAGGAGGATAGCAGGATGTACGCGTTCGCTCCGACCCAGCGCACATCGGTCCAGTGAGACCACCAACCTGCCTCGTTCAGCTCAAGGTCCCGGGCGTTAGGCAATCCCGAGGTCAATCCCCAGCAAGTTGCTGGCCGTGCGCACTGAGGTGAGCTTGCGGCCCGCAACACCCGCACTCTTCGCGCCGAGCGCTGATGCAAGACCATCCTCCAGGACCGCGAGAGCGAGAGGCGTGTTGAGGTCGTCGTTCATCGCGTCGCAGAAGCGTTGCAACAGTCCCTCGTCCTTCTCCTTGGACGCCAGCCCAGCCGTGCGCTGGACTCTCTCAGCCATTCCCCTCATCCGCGCATATCTTCCAGCCGCCGAGTCGATTCCGCTGAGGCCCATGTCCCTGCGGTAATGGCGTCCGAGGAGGAAGGTCCTAAGCTGGTCCGGTGAGTAGGTGCGGAGGGCGTCCCTGACCGTCACCACGTTCCCGGTCGACTTCGACATCTTCTCGCCCTTCATCTTGACGAGCCTCGTGTGGACCCAGTATCTGACGAGAGGCCTGAGACCCGTAAGGGACTCTGCTTCCGCGATTTCGGCTTCGTGGTGGGGATAGATCAGCTCATAGGCGCCGCCGTGCAGGTCGTATTGGGAGCCCAGGAGCGACGTCGTAACCGCGGTGTCTTGGATGTGCCAGCCTGGCGACCCCTTTCCCCACGGACTGTCCCACTTTCCTTCGACCAAGGTCTCCGGCCGCCATAGCGCGAAGTCGAGCAGGTTCCTCTTCCTGAGGGAGAGTTCGAGCGGCCTGAGGGAGAGTTCTCTGGGAGACTGGTGAGAGAGCCTCCCGAATTCTGGGAAGGTTGAGACGTCAAAGTAGACCCAGCCGCCCACCACATACGCGTGCCCCTTCTCGATCAGGAGAGCGACCAGCTCGATCATCTGGTCGATGTGGGCTGAGACAGGTTCGAACTTGCAAACCGAATCGGCCTTCAACTTGGCCATGTCTTCTACGAAGTATCTTGAATATTCCTTCGAAAGGGCAAGAGGAGTCGTCCTCCTCCTGCGAGCCTCGTCCGTTATCCTCTCGTCCACGTCAGTGATGTTCAGAACAAAATGGACATCGTATCCGAGGTAAGTCAGGTAGCGTGCTACGACGTCGTAGAAGATGTAGGTGCGGGCGTGACCGAGATGCATGTAGTCCTGGACAGTGGGCCCGCACACGAACATGCCGACCTTTCCGCTTCTCAGACTTCTGAAAGGTTCCTTCCTCTGGGTTAGGGTATTGAAGACGACGAGCCGGCTCGGCAAGAGACAGTGGAACGCCGAGGGACGCGTAGGTATTAGTCTTTTTGAGCAAGCGAGATTTGGCGTGAGTGCAGGCCTTGTTCTACGAAAGAAGGGTCAGATCGTTCGCCAAGCTGAAGAGAGAGGCGCTACGCCTGGACTCGGACGCGGGGATCAGGGTCGTCGGTTCGCACCTGGATCGTCCCTGTTTTGCGTTCGTGACAAGGTTCGTAGGCACCTACACTGTCTTGGTCTACGAGAGGAAGGGCCGCAAGGCTCCTTCTGTCGGAAAGAGGATCTTTTCCAAGGAGTTCGAGACAACGAAGAAGCTGGAGGAATTCCTTCAGAGGCTTACACAAGGGGGAGTTGATGCTTACGTGTACTGAGCCAATCCCCCGACGGTAGAAGGTTCCAGCTTAAGAAGAGGCATCTGGCCGGATTAGGTGCAATGGTCGCATTGAAGGGACTATACGGGAAGGTCGCAAAGAAGGTGCTGTCCGAGACGCTCGCGGTCAAGAAGGGTGAGGCAGTCACCGTGGAGTCTTGGAACAACGGTCTCGAGTTCGCAAGGACCCTGGTGGCAGAGGCAAGGGCCATGGGATGCACAGCGGCTCTGCTACTAGAGGATGAAGAGTCGTACATCGAGGGGTTGCGGCGTGCGCCAAAAGACAGGATCGGTGTGATGGGGCGCAATGAGTATGGACTGATCAGCGGCACGGACGCCTACGTGTTCATTCCCGGACCGCTTCTGGCGGCGTACCAGAGAAGGATCGAACCCAAGCTCATGTCGGATTCCACGAAGTACAACAGTTCCTGGTATGATGCGGCAGAAAAGGCCAAGCTCAGAGGAGCCCGGCTGACCTTCGGCTACATCGGAAAGGAGATGGCCGGGGTGATGGGCCGGACAGTCCAGCAGATAGTGGAAAAGCAGCTGAACGCTGCCCTTGTCGATTTCGATGACATCGCGGAATCAGCGCGGAAACTCGCCCCGTTGCTCACTGATGGTCGTGATGCCGTCGTCCAGGTCAGCGGGTCACGCCTCCAATTGACCTTCAAGGGAGAAACGACGATCGAGGACGGCCTCGCGAGCGGCCGGGATGCGGAGGCCGGCAAGATGGCCTACGTCCCGCCGGGGTTCGTATCGAGCGATGTCGACCCCACCTCTGCCTCGGGGACGCTGACTGTTTCGAAGACCCTGACAAGGTTGGGCCTCCTAAACGACGCAGAACTGACGTTCAAAGAGGGAAGGCTGGTCAAGTGGAAGAGCAGGGGCAGCATGCCAATACTCACGGAGCTCATTGAGGCCGTCTCGGAGCAGAATAGGAGGATGACAATCCTCAACGTCGGGATTAATCCCAAGATGGGCTACCTGTTCGGACAGGACAGGATGGTAGCAGGCTCAGTTACAGCCGGTGGGTTCGGTTTCCTGGCGGTCATGAGAGCGGCCGACCTGATGGTGGGAGGAGAGCAGGTCGTGAAAGGCGGGAAACTCTAACTAGCCGAGAGAGCCCACGCATCGCCGAAAGCTGGACGTCTTCCGAAGAGTAGGCAAACCACATGACCGCTGATTCGCGACCGGGTGAATCGAATCCAGTAGCTTTTTCACTTGGGACCTTAGATGGTGTCTCGTGAGCAAACCACCCTCCGACCTGAAGGAAGGAGATGCGGCTCCCGACTTCGAGCTCCCTTCGTCCACTGGGAAGCAAGTCAGACTCGGCTCCTTGAAGGGCAAGAACGTCGTGCTGTACTTCTATCCTGCAGACGATACCTCCGGGTGTACGAGCGAGGCATGCTCGTTCAGAGACAGCCTGCCCAGGTTCGAGGGCCTCGGCGCTGTCATTCTCGGGGTCAGCAAGGACTCGATCGCGTCGCACAGGAAGTTCATCGAGAAGTATTCGCTGAACTTCTCTCTCCTAAGCGACGAGGAGCTTGAGGTCCACAAGCTCTACGGCACATGGAAGCTGAAGAACAACTACGGCAAGACATACTGGGGAACCGAGCGATCAACGTTCGTAATAGACAAAAAGGGGAGAATCAAGAAGGTCTTCAGGAAGGTAAAGGTTGACAGCCACGAGGCCGAAGTCCTGAAGGCGCTGCAGGCCTAGGACCGACGTTCATGGGATCATTCTTTGCCGGGATAAAGGCCGGCACCCTCGCTGGCATCGTCTACATAGGCGGTTTGACAGCATTCAACGCGGCGCTGCTCTACGCCTTCAAAGCGCAGGCGCTGAGCCTATTCACCCAGAACTTCCCAACGACCTGTCCAGCTATAGGAAACGCGAACGGCTCCAACATTGCTTGTTTCAACTCGGTGGTGGCGGTGTACCTTCCTTATACCGCGTTCCTGGGCTTCTTCGTTTCGCTTTTCTTTGCCGCCCTTTTCGGCTGGTCCTACGAGAGCTTCCCCGGCAGGAGTGCCCTCGCTAAGGGAGAAGTGGCTGCCATTCTGGCGGCGATTGGCCTCGTTCTTGGCGACCTTTACGGAGTGCTCCTGGGACCTCTGGCGACAGGCTTGCTGGCGGTCTTTTTCGTTGTCTGGACTGGTCTTTACGGCTTGATCATGGGAAGGCTCTACATGCGGTATACTCGTTTGGTCAAGTTCGAAAGCACGGACGAGAAGTTGGTGAAGGTCATGGTCGACGGGAAGGACTACACGGGCAAGTCTAGGACATTCGCCCACACCTCGACCCACAAGGTAAGGGCGGAGATCGATGAAGGGGTCTCGTTCAAGGGCTGGAACGTCAGCGGCGGGGTGACAGTTGAGGATCCGAAGTCCTTTGAGACGCTTATGGAAGTCAATGGAGACGGCCTGCTGAAGGCGCAGGGCGCCAAGAAGTATTAGCCAACTGTCGAAACAAGCGTTATGCTCTGGCCTAAGATTAAATACCTTGGTGAGTCGCAGAGCCTTCAATTTGCAGATACTGGCTTTTCAAGACGAGACTTACTGCATCAAAACCCATGTCCATCCAAGCGCTTGTACGGGAAGGAACCACTTCTGCTACCGTTGCGGGATGCACCTCGGCGAATGCAACTGCCCTAAGCTGGGCACCCTCCTAGACTACTAGGCAACCGTCCGCAGGTCCGAATCCGGGCACTTCGTGAGTGAGCTCGCGCAAACGCCTATTGCGGCATGTGGGCGAAGGTCTCGATCAGTCTTCTGAACCCGCGCTTCGTGTAGAAGTGGACCCCGATCTCGTTGCGCGAGGGCAGGTCGCCGACTATTATTTCCGCCCCCATCTTTACGAGTTCCGAAAATCCTTGCTCTAGGATGTCCTGGCCCATCAGTCTTCTCCTGAATTCTGGTAGGACGTACATCTCGGTGATGTGTCCTTCCATGTGGGGGTCATAGAAGAGCCTCTCTCGCATCTCCGCCCTGAGGAAGCCGATGATCTTCTCGCCTTTCGTTGCGACGAGCAGGAGGGCCCTGGGCGAACCGACGGTGCCCGAAATGTACTTCACGGCCCTCTCCTTCGCGTCGTCAACCACAGAGAAGAGCGGATCGAACTCGTTGTTGAGCCTTTTCAGCCTGACTACCAAGTCGGCGATCTCGGCAACGTCGCCAGCCGTTGCGTGCCTGACCTTGACGTGGACCATGGTCAGAGGTTGCACGTGAGCCGTTTTATGCTTACTCTGGTGGCTCAAGTATGACTCCACTCTTTCTCAGCACATCCATCGTCTTCCTGGCATGCTCGATCATGTCCATTGAAGTGTGCAAGATCTCGTCCCTTGAGAGTTTCTTCCTGGCGTGTCCCTCGCGGACGGCCATGTCGCCCACCGTGGCCGCAACCTGTGGGTAAACCTCCCATTCGACCATAGTTGGCAGAATGTGCTCGCTGGTAAGGCCCTTGTCCTTCGCATGGCTTGCCAACTCCTTGGCGGCCGCTATCACCATCGTATCTGTAATCGTCCTTGCCCTGACGTCCAGGGCGCCGCGGAAGATGGCTGGGAAGAGAAGACTGTTGTTCACCTGGTTCGGAAAGTCGGACCTTCCGGTCGCAACGACTTCGGCCCCGCCGGCGATCGCGTCAGCGGGCATCATCTCGGGGACTGGGTTCGCCATCAGAAAAACGATGGAGTGCTTGTTCATCTGCGCTATCTCCTCCTTCTTGATGAGGTTGGGGCCGACGCCCGCTGCGGCGATGAGGGCGTCCGCGCCTTTGAGGGCGTCAGTCAGGAATCCTTGGACCCTGTCCCCGTTGGTCTTGAGGGCCAGCTCGTACTTCCACTTGTTCTTGAGTGACAGCTGGTCTATGTCCTCCCTTTCCGGGTGCAGAATCCCCTTCCTGTCTACGACGAGCATCTTCTTAGGGTCGGCGCCGGCTTCAATCAGGAGCCTGGCGGTCGCAATGTTCGCCGCCCCAGAGCCGAAGAGCACTATCCTCGAGTCCCTGAGCCTCCGCCCTGTAAGTTCGAGCGCGTTGAACAGACCGGCGAGCGACACCCCGGCAGTTCCCTGCTGGTCGTCGTGCCAGACTGGGATGCTCATCTCAGCCCTGAGCCTGTCGAGCACTTCGAAACATTTCGGAGATTCGATGTCCTCTAGATTGATCCCTCCCAGCGACGGTTCGAGCGCCTTCGCGACGGAAATCAGATGCTCCTCGTCCTTGATTCGGACCGGAAGAGCGAATGCGTTAACGCCTCCGAGGTAGTTGTAGATCAGAGCTTTCCCTTCCATGACCGGGAGCGAACCCTCGGGACCTATGTTGCCCAGGCCCAGGACTCGGCTGCCGTCAGAGACTACAGCGACAGTGTTCCAGCGACCGGTGTACTCGAACGAGAGTTCAGGGTTCGCCTGGACGGCCAGCGACACCGCTGCGACGCCAGGGGTGTACCAGATACCAAAGTCTTGAAGCGACCTTACAGGCACCTTGGGAGCCGTCCCCACCTTCCCGCCGTAGAACTTGGAGTACAACAGCGCCTTCCTCGACAGCTCGTCCTTGGGCCCAGACCTTGGCACGACAGTCGACCGGCTGGCCTCTGTTATTTGAGCTTCCTGCGCGCAGGCCTTTGCCTCGATAGACGCCTGTCCCAGTACTGGCACAGCGCGCCGTTTGTCGTCGAGCTCAGGCGCTGCGGTTGACACTTGTCCCCCTCTCGAATTGCTCGTGAGAGGGTCGCCCTTTAAGGGTGGGAGGCGATTCTCAGAATTGGAAATCGTTGTTTCTGGACCCCTCTGGTCTGGAACAGCCGGGCTTCCGGGGGCAGCGATGGCCCCAACTCTGTCAATGCCTGATGGATTCGTTGGCGCTGAGCAGACCAAGCCCACTCATGGTGCAATCGGAGGAGCCGCGCGAGTGGGCACCGCCACGGTCACCTAACAAGTTAGGGATTTTCGATATATAACGTCTAACCAGTTAGTGCTCCATGCGTCTCATTTCTAGGCATCCAAAGACTGAAGGCGTGATCAATGCGCCACACTCAGTCTCGCTGGCAACCCTCCTCACGACAATACTGTGCCTTTCGATGATCTTGATGGCGCCTCTCGTGTCCGCGGGATACGCTGTCACAACGACGACTTCAACTTCGACTACGACCACACCGAAGCCGACGACGTTCTACGTCTCCACGACGGGGAGCGACACCACCGGCACCGGTTCTGCAGGCAGCCCGTTCGCGACGATCTCCCACGCTGTCTCGGCCGCCTCCGCAGGAATGACTGTGATAGTTGCGCCAGGGACCTACGCGGAGATGATTCTGATAACGAAGCAGTTGACTCTCATGTCACAGACCTCTCAGCCGTCAGGGACCGTAATCGACGCGACAGGACAGCCTGTTGGCATCGCGGTCCTCGGCTCCGCCGCGGCCGGCACGGTAGTGGAGGGGTTCACTGTCATGAACGCTAACAACGAGGGAATCTTTGTACAAGATAGCTCCAAGGTCATTATCGACAACAACTTCGTCAGCAATAACGTCTTGCACGTCCTGCCCGGGCTCGGTGAAGCTAAGGGCATCCAGCTCACGGGCACCTCGAAGTCGACCGTCGCAGGAAACACAGTGGTCGGCAACACCTACGGAGGCATAGGAGTCACGGACGACGGCTCTGTCGATGCGTCTTGGAATGCTACGGCGGCGCCAGGTTCGGGCATACCGGCGGGAACCCCCAACCCAGGCGATGCGAACCTCGTAAGCGGGAACATGGTCGCGAACAACCACCCCAACCACTGCGCCATCGTCGTCTCGGCGTACAACCCTGGCGAGGGTGTGTCCAATAACATAATCAGCGGCAACACCGTAGTTGACAACCAGAACGGTGTCATCGTGGCCGCCGACACCCCCAATACAATCGCAAACAACAACACGGTCATCTACAACAACATTCTGAACAATGGAGAGGGGGGAGTCGTGGTCCACAGCAATGCGCCAGGAGATGTCGTCACCGGCAACTCGATCATCGACAACGTGATAAGCGGGAACGGATACCTTCCGATCCTTGAGGGGATAATAATCGGAGGCGAGGGTACGGTCCCGGTCTCGGACACAAGCATAATCGGCAACGTCTTCCAGAACGAGAACGTGGCAGTCAAGATCGTTCTCGGGACGAACACGATGGTGGGCGGAAACATGATCGGGGCCACCGTCCAAGAGGCATACAACGGCACGGTGACCCAAATTAGCACGCTATCGGCCGGCTCGTCGACTACAGTCACGGCACCGTCCACACTGACCGTCACGCAGACAGCCACAGAGGTTCAAACCTCAACCGTGAACGGGTCCTCAACTGCGACAGTGACCAGCTCGAACGGAGGGTTGACTTTCTCTCTGGCCTTGCTGACCGCCGTCGGAACCCTTATCGTCGGCCTGGTTGCAGGCATGATAATGAGGCCCTTCAGGGAGGCGCCTGGCAGGTAATGTCGTCCTCGGGAGAGGACGACACCGAAGACCCGCCATCGCAAAAAGATAAGCACGAGAACACAGAAGATTCCCGAAGGAACTTCCTGAAGGTGGGCCTATCTGTGGCCGTCGCGCTGGTAATACTCGGCGTGGGAGCAATCAGCAAGTCGTTATTCGCCCCGGCCGAGGTACTGACAACTGGGTCCTCCACTACGTCAGTTTCCACTACGACAACAAACCAGACAGGGATACAGCCTTCCACACCGGGCTTTCCGGTGGTCAATGTCGCCAACGTAAGCGACCTCGAGGTGAACAAGGTGATTTACTTCTACTACCCGCTTTCGGATACTCCGAACATCCTGGTAAAGCTCGGGACGAAGGCCAGCAGTGGCGTCGGTCCAGACGGCGACATTGTTGCCTATAGTCAGATCTGTCAGCACCTCGGTTGCGTCGTCGGCTACGTTCCAACCAATGGTTCACCTTCCTGCGACAGCTCGTACTCAGCGTCCGGGCCCGAAGGGTACTGTTGTTGCCACGGCAGCGTCTACGACCTGACCGGTGGAGCGAAGGTGACAGCGGGGCCCGCTCCAAGACCATTGCCTCAAGTGATCTTGAAGGTCGACAGCTCAGGCGACATCTACGCGACGGGCATGACGCCTCCCACTATCTTCGGCTTCAATACCGGTTCGAATGATGTATCGGCAGACCTGAAAGGCGGAACCCTGGTGAGCTAGCCACTTTGAACGATTCAGAAGACAACGACCAAGAGAGCAAGGGGTGGGTCGAGCGTCTCGTGGGCTGGTTCGATAGCAGGCTGGGGCTATCGAATGAGCTCCTGAGGCCGGCGCCCCGCTATTCAATGAACCCGTTCTACTGGCTCGGCGCCCTCGCCGTGGTGGCATTTGTGATCCAGGGGATCACCGGGTCTATCATGCTCCTCTACTACGTCCCTAGCACGACCACAGCCTATGCGTCCACCCTTTACATCTTCCAGAACGTCAGCTACGGCCAGTTCCTGGAGACAGTCCATCTGTACACGGCCTATGCGATGATCATGCTCGCTTTCATGCACATGATGAGGGGGTACTTCGTCTCTGTCCACAAGAAGCCGAGGGAGGTCATGTGGATAACAGGCATGCTGATGGGCTTCGTCACCCTCGGTTTCGGTTTCACGGGCTACCTCTTGCCCTGGACCGTTGTCTCGAAGTCGGCCACGGATGTGGGGATAGGCATGATCGACGTTCTGCCACAGCCCGTGTCCTCATTTGTCAGCTTCCTCATAGTGGGAACAGGTGGTGATGCAGCCGAGCTGCTCCGCTTCTTTGACCTCCACGTCGTCGTCCTTCCTGCCGTCCTACTCGTCCTTCTGGGAGTGAAGATGTACATGCTTGAGACTCATGGCGTCTCGGAGCCCGTGACGGGGGAGGCGCATACCGCCGAGCGCAAAGGGAAGCTGGTTCCGTTCTTCCCCGACGTCTCTTTCTATCTCTTGGAGCTCGCCGCGCTTTTCGGCGCTGTGATGCTGCTGGTCTCAGTTCTGTTTCCTCTGAGCCTGGCGCCCGAATATTCTCCTGCCGTGGCAGGCCAATTTGTCTCCCAGCCGGACTGGTACTTTCTCTGGGTTTACCAGATCCTGAAGATCTCCCTGTTCGAGAACGCTGGCCTTTCTTGGGCCCTTTCCTTTGTGACGCTGATCTTCGTCATACTCGTCCTACTTCCATTCCTGGACAGAGGCGATACGAAGAAGATAGCAAGGAGGCCGATATACGTGACCCTGGGCTTGGTGTTCACGGCGGAGGTGGTCGTTTTGGCGATATGGGGGCACCTGACGCCGGGCCAAGCCGTCTCTAACACACAGGCTGCCCTGGTGTTGGGCGGGACGGCACTGGTCGTTTCCTTAATCTCGCTAAGCTCATACAGGCTGCTGCCCGGACGCCCGGCGCGCGAAACACCCATCGCTCTCAGCGCCCCCCCTCAACCAGGGTCGGGTCAGGTTCATTCGGCGTCCGCGTGGACATCCGGCATATTCGTTGCCGTCCTCGGAGCAGGGGCACTTTCGATAGGCGGCTCCATCAACTCGATTGTGCTCATGGCCACCTATGGCATAAGCGTGGGGGAGGTGGCGACCCTCGCCATCTCTCTCATCGCCCTTTCCGCCGCTGTCGTAGGGTCCTCCTTCCTGCTTTACAGGCTGGACCTGGGCCGCGGGAGAATCAAGAGACGTGTCAAGGCATTCGAGGTCGGGTGGAGAGAATGAACAACCTGAGTGACGTGTCGGCCTCTCGGATCTTCGCGCTGCTGCTGTTGCTCGGTATCATCTCTGTGGCATTCCTTTGGACGCTCAGCCCAGTAGGATCTCAGGGCCAGACGACCTTCGCCATCTCCCTGTCCATCGACTTGGTCGTCTTCGCCATGGCTTCTTACATCTACAGGAAGTCAAAATGGAAGGAGGGGGTGGGGCGCGCGCCTCTCATCGGAGGCTGTCTGATGCTCCTACTTCTCCTCTACGTCGGCCTGACAGTTTAGCTGACACGTGCTTCGTTCGGCTGCCCGGGCAAACTACACACATAGATGTTTATCGGATCAGCCGCACGTTCAGTATCTCGTTACGAGCCCCTCTAGACTTGTGACTGAGACTGGGGAGGAGGCGCCTTCTTGGGAACGACGAAGTTCCTGGCCAGGCCGAAGATCCCGCCTCCGATCCCGCACACGGCCACACCATACGGTCCGAAGAGAAGCCCGACCACGGCGCCCGTAACTGTCCCGTATACGTAACCCTGCATCACGTCGGACGACCTGTGCTGGATTACTACGAGCGTTGTCAGTAGATAATTGGTCGCGTAAAGAGCGACGTAGACGGCGGTAAACGCCTTGACAACGACGATGTCGAGATACCAAAAGTAGGCCGTGAAGAGATTCCCGACTGTGAGCAGGATGACCAATCCAGGTTTCAGTCCAGCGCGACCGAGATTCGTTGACCAAGCGCCGACCAAGAACATGAAAGGAAACCAAACGACACCGAAGAGCCAGTACGGGATGCCATAGAAGGATGCGTAGGGAGCGTACTGGACCGTGAAGATGTTGGTTGTGAACGCATGCTCCAGCGAGGCATGGTAGAATGCGAGGACTACCCCGACGACGGAAACGATGATGAACGCCTTTGACAGAATGGTGGCTACTGCACCACCACCGACCCAGACATCCATCCTTGCGTCGCCATCGCCCCTCCAAGGCCCTTCGCTCCGCTACCACAGATGGTCATGCAGAACCATGCAAATGTGCCAGCCGTAGCGAGGGTGAAGTAGGCCACCTCCGTCGAAAGAGCGGCGACAGGAATGTTGATGCCGAGCGAGGGAATAGTGAACGTATGAGATATGGCACCTGTCGACAGGCTTGAGACGTTCTCCACACCGCGTATCTGTATGCCAGACGATGCCATGGTTGAATTGACAAGGGTATCGTTTACAATAGCGATTCTATTGTTGACTACACCCGTGACTGCCGCGTACTTCGAATCAGTCAGGTTCGCTGCGCCATTGTCGTAGTTGACTATCACGAGCTTGATCAACTGGTGTGCAGGAAGACTGATCTGCGCCGAAGATTGGAGGCCGCTGGGCCCAAGCAGGTAGTAGGCAGGTTGGTCACCAATTGAGGAATTGAACAGGTTACCCGTGGTGATCACAAGCGTGACAACGTAGGGCGCCGATGCGCCGGGTGTGGTCGTTGTGGTGGTTCGTTGAGCGGCCGCCGGCGTCGAAGTGCCTATACCGTAGCCTGCGGCAATTCCTGAAATCGCAACGGCTATCATCACAGCGACGATGGCTGCTCCACGCGTGGAAACTGTGTTCGTCTTCACTCCGGTTCGCTGAAAGGCGACTGAACGGATTTAATAGGTTTCCCTAAAATGTTAGGGCCTGCGAGATTGAGCGCGCGCTTGGGCGTGCGCGTTTCTGGCTTACCTGAGCAGCCGAGCGGAGACCCGGGGGCATTCTCCGCAACCGGCAGCCAAGTGGGGCGCGAGCCAGGCAGCGTGATGGAGTCGGCCCTCCTCTAACCTTTATTTCCCATCGGAATCGGTGCTTCAGAAGGCGAACCGTTGGGATGGTCGATGGCCGATTTGAGCAGTACGTGAAGGACAATCTGGGAAGATTCGCCGATGACATAATACATCTATCCTCCCAGCCGAGCGTCTCGGCAAGAAAAGAGGGAATCGAAGAGTGTGCTACCCTCGTTGAGAAGATGCTTGGCAAAATAGGAGCCACGACCAAGGTCCTTCGGCTTGAAGGCGTCGCGCCGTTGGTCTACGGTGAGGTGAAATCGAATCGTTCAAGCAAGACCATCCTTTTCTACAACCACTACGACGTTCAGCCAGAAGAGCCGCTGGAGCTCTGGAAATCCCCACCTTTCAAGCCAGAGATAAGGGACGGCAGGATCTACGGTCGAGGAGTCTCTGACGACAAGGGGGAGCTCGTATCGAGGCTGAAACTTGTGGAGGCTTACTTGAAAACGGCGGGGGAACCACCGTGCAATGTGAAATTCTGTTTTGAGGGAGAGGAAGAGACCGGGAGCGTTCATCTGGGGGACTACGTATCGAAGTACCCCGACCTCTTCAGGGCCGACGGAGTAGTCTGGGAGTACGGGACAGTGGACCTAGAAGGGAGGCCAAAGGTCACGCTTGGCGTAAAGGGCATGATCTACCTGGAGTTCGTCCTCCAGTCGCTGTCACAGGACGCACACAGCAGCTATGCCGCCGCGCTTCCGAGCGCGCCCTGGAGGCTCGTCAGGCTTCTCAACCTGATAAAGGACGAGAACGAAAGGATATTGGTACCAGGATGGTACAACGGGGTCGAAACCCTCCCTGACGAGGAACTGAAAGTCTTGCAAGGGATGCCCTTCGACGCTGAGGCGTTCAAGAAGAACTACGGAGCCCAAAGCCTTCTTGGAGGAATGAACGGCGACCTGGCCAAGAAGGTGCTCATCCAGAGGCCCACTGGCAACATCGCCGGTATCTGGGCCGGCTATACGGGTCCGGGGTCGAAGACGGTCCTGCCAAAGGAGATCCACGCTAAGATGGACTTCCGGCTGGTCCCGAACCAAGACCCTGCAGACCTACTCAAAAAGCTCAGGCAGTACATGGATGACAAGGGATTCTCCGACGTGAAGATCCAGCTGGAGAGCATGGAACCGGCCGCCAGGACGTCCTATAAGGATCCGTTCGCTCAGGCAGCGATCCGGGCGGCGGAAAAGGTCTACGCGAAAAAGCCCGTTGTCGAGCTTTCCTCTCCAGGAACCGGTCCTCTCTTTCTGTTCACACGAAGATACAAGATGCCTTCGGTAGACATTGGCGTCTCAGCTGAAGACGGAGGGATACACGCCCCTAACGAGAACCTAAAGCTCGAGCAACTTGAGAAGGGAATCTACTGGATTGCCGAAACGATGGAACTCTTCGCCGCTTCCTGAACTACCACTTCGTAAGGTCGCCCTCGAGCAGGCCTCGCCCCAGGTGGGTCTGGTCGATGTGCCTCGAGAGTTCGCTTCTGTCGCGCATGGTCGCCCCGCAGTAGGGGCAAGAGACAACGTTCGGTGAAGCAAGTTCGGGGAGGACCACGTGCTGTCCGAGCTCGCCTGAGACCATCGCCTTCTGAGTAATCAGGCCCACGAGCTTCCCCTTCTTGGTCACCCCGAGCCTCCTGACGCCGAGCTTTGACATCTTGGCGATTGCATCAACTACCTTCGCCTCCGAGTCGACGGTCGCCACCGGCGCGCTCATAACCTCTCTTACTCTGACCATCGAAGGGTCTAAGCCCGGGGCGACAACCTTGTACAGGATGTCCCTCTCGGTGACTATCCCGATTGGGCCGTCGTCGCGCATGACTACCGCTTCCGTGGTCCCGCCCTTCTGCATCGCCCTGGCTGCGTCTGACACGCGGTCGTCGAAGCTGATCCTGGCAAAGCCCGTCGACATGTAGTCCAGAACCGACTGATCTAGCGACTTACGGAGATCCAAGTGTCCACGGCGCAGGGAATCCCCTACTTAATATGCGATGTATCGGGTCGAATTCATTAACCGCGGCCTGAGAGGCGGGGTGAATTGAAGGCAGCAGTGCTCGGGTCTGGCCTGATGGGAGGCGTGGTCGCTTGGGACCTGGCGCGGTCTGAGGGCGTCGACAGCGTGGTCGTCTCGGATGTCGACGAAGAGAGACTTTCTGCCGTCAAGAAACGGTCAGGCGGCAGGAAGCTGTCCGTGGAAATCCTCGACATAAGCGACAGAAGGAGGACGGAGAGGTTCCTCAAGCAGTTCGACGTCGCTGTCTCCGCCCTTCCTCATGGGATCGTGCACAGTTCAGACCTCGCGGCCGTTGCCTCCGGCACCAAGATGCTCAACATCGCATTCGAGGACGAGCAGATGGGGCTCAACTCTGCGGCAACGAAGTCAGGCGCGCTACTGATTCCGGGCTGCGGGCTCGCTCCCGGGCTGGGAGGGATACTCCTCGCTCACGCGCTGAAGACACTAGGCGGAGGCGACGAGGGGCACATCCTAGTCGGGGGCCTCCCCCAAGTCCCGCAGCCCCCTTTCGGGTACAGGCTGGTCTTCTCTATAGTCGGCCTCCTTCGAGAGTATATCGATGACGCACGCGTCTTCAGGGACGGCAGGCTCGTGAAAGTCAGGCCGTTCTCTACGGTCGAGCCGGTAGACTTCCCGGAGCCGATAGGGAAGCTGGAGGCATTCTGCACGGACGGGCTGGCGAGCCTCGTCTACACAATGAAGGGGATGCGGATACTCGACGAGAAGACGTTGCGATGGCCTGGTCACGCTGAAAGGATGGGTCTCCTCCAAGATGCAGGGTTCTTTGACAAGGACAGGATGAAGGTGGTAGGAGGAGATGTGTCGCCTCTAGAGATGTCCTGGGCAGTCCTAGGAAAGAAGCTGAGCCAGGGAGACCCGCACGACGTCACCGTGATGCGTGTCATCGCACGGTCAAAGACAGGCGAATTCGTCTACGACATGATCGATAGGTTCGACGACAGGGAAGGAGTGACGTCGATGGGCAAGACCACGGGTTACACGGCATCGATTGTCGCGCAGTTGGTCGGAGCCGGCAGGATCAAGGGGAAAGGAACGGTAGCTCCCGAAATAGCCGTCCAGGGTCCTCTCGTTGAAAGGCTCTTATCCGAGCTCAGCAAGCGAGGGGTGTCCATCACAGGAAGGCGCCGGTCACACAAAGTCTGATTGGCGGTCGGCGACTGAGCCGAACGAGGCGCTGATACTACCGGCGAACGCGCTCGAAGGAATCGGCGAGCTGCAGGCTGATGTGCTTCGTCTGCAGGAACTCCGTCAGGCCTTCCATCCCCGTCTCCCGACCTAGGCCGCTCTGCTTGTAGCCTCCGAACGGTACCTCGGGTCCCGGATTGAGATGTCTGTTGACCCATACAGTCCCTGTCTTGATTCCCTGAGAGACCTTCATTATCCTGTTGATGTTACGCGACCATAGGTCACCGGCAAGCCCGAACTTAGTGTCGTTCGAGATGGAGATTGCATCATCCTCGTCGTGGAACGGAATCACGCAGAGCACGGGGCCGAAGATCTCCTCCTGGAAGATTTTCATGTCCCTGTCCACGCCCTCGAATATCGTCGGAGGCACGAAGAAACCCTTCGCGAGGTCCCCGTCGACTAGCCTGCTCCCCCCCAAGCTCAGGCGAGCGCCGGATTCCTTCCCAGATTCGATGTAGGCCTGAACCCGGTTCAGCTGGTTCTGTGAGATGAGGGGCCCCATCTCGGTTTTCGGGTCGAGGCCGTTGCCCACACGGATTGCCGCCGCCGCATTCTTGTAGTCCCTGATGAAAGAATCGTATATCGTGTCCTGAACGAGAAGCCTGGACCCGGCGTTGCAGGACTGACCTGCGCTCCTGAAGATCGACCAGACAGTGCTAGGGAGGGCAGCCTCCATGTTCGCGTCATCGAAGACTATATCGGTCGACTTGCCCCCGCACTCGAGGTTGACCTTCTTCAGGTTGGCGGATGCCATCTCCATAATCCTCTTCCCCGTCTCGGTCGAACCGGTGAACGACACCTTGTCGACCTTGGGGCTCCTGACCAGTTCGGACCCGACCGAAGTGCCAGGTCCCGTCACTGCGTTGACGACTCCTTTAGGAACCTCTTCGACGGTGCTGAGAAGCTTAACGAACTCCATCGATATCCCTGGAGTATACTCCGAGGGCTTGACAACAACAGTGCATCCGGCTGCGAGAGCGGGACCGAGTTTCCAGGAGAGAAGCGATATCGGCGAATTCCAGGGGACTATGAGGACGCAGACGCCGATCGGCTCATGGACGACTAGGCTGACATCGGTGCCGCTGTACCTAGGAATCCTCCCAATCACGTGCCTTGCAGCAGATGCGTAGTACTCCAGGACGTTGGCTGCGTTGAGCAACTCCCCCCTCGAGTCGGCAAGGGGCTTGCCGTTCTCCAGCGTTAGGAGGAGTGCCAGGTCGTCGAGCTTCGCCCGAAGGAGTTCAGAAATCTCCCTGAGTGCCTTCGCCCTCTCTGCCGGCTTACTAGAGCTCCATGCTCCTGCGTCGAATGCTTTCCGAGCCGCATCGACGGCCCCGCCGACGTCATCGGCGGTGGACATTGGTGCCCTTGCCACGAGTTCGCCTGTCGCAGGGTTTTTGCTTTCAACGGTTCCGCCAGCCGAATTGACCCACTTGCCTCCGATGTAGTTCGAGAAACTTTTCACTTCATGCTTCAGTTGCAATCGTGGCCGAGGAGCCTCCGACGCGATATAAAGAATCCTCTGCTAGGTTCTGGGAACTTGTCGGTTATCCAAGTGTGATTTCTCCTTGGGAACTTTCGGTTGCTGGCTTGGCGAGGTATCAGAGGTAGTAGTCTTGACCGATTGGTCTCCGTCTGTTCCGTCTGAGGTAATAGTAGAGATAGGTGGAAAGAAAGGCGAGGATGGCAAAGACGACCATGAGGAGATAAGAGTGTCCCTCGATTGCGCTGACGATAACACCGAGTGCGAACCCCGCCGTCCCAAGCGCGAGAAGGTAGAGAACCAAGTCGTAGATTGTCCCACTTAGTCTCGCCCTCCGTTCCTTGACGTCTGGCTTGCGTTCTGAATCAGCGTTAGCCATTTGTCCCGGCCTTCCACCTTGATGCGCGCCCTCTGAATCGCGTTCCTGAACATGGGCCGCACGTCCGATCTCCCCTTGTGGTCTGAATCGCAGTTAAACGTTGCAAGGCTAATGCTGTTCTAAAGGCTAGTAGTAAATAGCCGGTGCCCCTCGATTCATGATGTGTTGAAGAACGCAACTGTAATCGTGTTCGTGGTCGTAGCATTAGCCATAGGAGCGATTGTAGCAATCTCGACAATTCCCAGAACTGGAACCACCACGGGCACGGCTACGACCAACCCATCTGCGGGTCTTGAGTTTACAATGTCCCTGAATTCGTCAACTGTTCAGCAGGGACACGACTTGAGAGTCTTGGTGAACCTCATCAATACCCTTGACAGGACAAACAACGTAACAGGAGCGAATGACTGGCGATTGACCGACCAGTCCGAGTCCGGTCTCAGCATGAATTGCGCCCAGAACGACCCGTTCAGGCTTGAAGTGCTCAGAGGGTATTATGACATAAACAACTTTTCGAAAGGAACGCCCCTAGTCTTCACCGTATTCCAACCTCCTTTTGGCTTCAATCAGTGCCTCTACTACATTAGAGCATCAAACAGCACTGCTCCGCCTCTGACTATTCCACACTCTAGGAATTACTATCTATTCAGCCCCGAAAGCAACGTCGCTCAGTGGGTATCCAGTCCAACCATCCATGGTCAGAACGCTGTCATGAGCGAGACCATGCTTCTCAGACCTGCCTTATTCTCAAACTCAACCGGAGTATTCACTGTAGTGGGCGGTGATGAATGGGGCGAC
>Ga0187803_10000144_pt1 | contig 29698 bp, 24 predicted proteins | sample NC_wetland_sal_i_2_FD_132425 | JGI IMG/M metagenome (GOLD analysis project Ga0187803, IMG submission 132425) | Wetland sediment microbial communities from Neuse River Estuary, North Carolina, USA - Control_3 | ecosystem: Environmental > Aquatic > Freshwater > Wetlands > Sediment | place: USA...
AGTGCTACGGCGAGAAGGAGAAGAAGAGCCTCTCGGAGCTCCTCCCAGCGAGGGGCGGGCTGTTCTACCTCCCTACGCTCAACGGGCACAAGGTGGCGATGATCAGGTCGGTGGACCCAGAAGCCGAGGTATTCAGGTTCGTGAGGGACGACGAGACGCCGCTCGAAGAGCTGCTGGAGCTGGTCCAGAGAAACGGCGTCAGGCTAGCCGACGAGTTCCTCCGCGAGAACAAGCCGCTGGTCAAGAGGGAGGAGGTGCCGCTCGGAGACGCTGCGGTCCACACCGCCGGCACGGCCTACTACAGCTGGGGCAGGTTCGAGACGGTGAGGAGACACGTCACCAGAGTGGACGCCAACGCACTCGACGGCACGCCGATCAGGCTCCCGAGGGGCAAGATGCAGCCGTACCTCTCCCTACTCTCGACCTTCAAGACGAAATACAGCCTTGTCAAGGACAACAGTAGGATGCAGGGCGGCACCTCGCTGCAAAAGTTCGCTGAGACGCTGAGCGGGAAGAAGGTCCTCACCACTAGGGGGAAGCTCACCTTCAACGGAGTGGCTGCCCTCCAGCGCAACCCGCGCCTGGTCCTCTACAGCGACCCCACGCTCTCAAAGCACTTCGCGGAGGGAGACGAACTTCTGGTCTTCGGCGATGATGACCTCTTGTTCGAGCTGGCCGCTTTCCTGACATACAGAGGTACCAAGTTCCAAACGGACCTTTCCGGCCACGAGGAGTTCAAGGAGTTCGGGGAATCCCGCAAGCTGTACGCGTATCACTTCGTAGGCGACGCTGAATACGAGAAGCTGGGCGACTCCGAGATACTCTACAGCGTCATGCATGTCGTGAAGGCGGTCAAGGACGGGCGCCTGAAGGAGCTCTTCCTCAACGCGGCACAGTGGAGCAAGAATGCGGAAGAGGTCGCGAAGATGAGGAAGGACGTGCTCTCACTGGACCGCCAGATTTCGGAATAGCTAGACGGCAAGTGGAGGCGAGAGATTGTCAGATCTAATCGTGGTACTAGAAGCGGTATACGACAATTCAGACATCATGACGGATTACTTCGCCAAGGATACGCCCTACACCAGCTGGTATGTCTGCGAATACCCGGGGAAGGCAGTGACCGAGGCCAAGATGAGGGCCGCCCTCCAGCGACTCCCTGAATGGCTGCGTCGGTACGACTGGAAATGGCAGAAAGGGGAGAACTACTCCATGTCGGACCACCCGCGCGGACAGCTCAGAGCTGACCAACAGACAGGAATCCTGGTCTATGCGGGCTCCAGCAACTCGGGGAGAGAGGTCAGCTTTCTCCTGTCGACCGCTAGCGAGAGCATCTTCCTCATGAACAACAGGAAGGATGTTCTTGTTCCCACGACCCTCGATGAATTCAAGACCCTAATCGTGAGGAAAGAGGAAGAAAGGCTAACAAACAGAGAGGGAGCCCTCAGGAAGACAGGCTCCAACATCGTAAACGCCACTGCCAACGCCGGGTCTGCGCGACCGAGTCCAGCCCATCCCGCAGGCAAGACACCCGGGGAGCTCAGAGCCATCTTCGACGGGATGAGCAAGAGCGAGAAGGTAGGCGTTGCATTCGGCATGTTCCCGGCCAGACTTCAGGGCCTTACACACAACGACGTCGTGGGGCTGATGAAGCTGCGAGAAGAAGTCGGACCGAGGATGACCTTCGACGACAAGTAGTGGCGGTGCGGAAAATGGCACACAGATTGCCTGAATTCAGAGGCTACACGGTGGATCGACGCCTCGGGGAGTTCCGGAGGACGGTCTTCGGCGAGGTGCCGGAGTTCATACCCTTCCAGAGCGAGAAGGGCAGAGAGCTCACGGCAGAGATGCGAAAGAGGCCGTGTCGATTCTGCCACCATCAAAAAGGAAGAGACGAACACAAAGCCTCAGGGAACGAGGACTGCAGATGCTCGTGCAACCACTGAGAGACAAGGCAAACTCTTGCCCGATTCCGACGTTAAAAGCAATCAGGCAACAATAGCATGAGGTCAGATGGGGAAACCTAGGAAGAACGACTTGGAGGTGATAGCCGATTGGAGACGCCATATTCAGGAATGACCGAGATCAAGGAGGCAGCCACACTGGAGGAGGCCAACCGCCTCCTGTCGCAGGGCTTCGTCCTCGTGAAGGTGATGGACAGGATGGTCTATGTGGTCGGCCTGCCGAAGGACGTCAGCGAACGAAGCGTCCAGGGCAACGGAAACAACGGTCAGGAGGGCAACGGAAACAACGGTCAGGCGGGCAACGGCGCGGCAGCGCATGCCGCCGTCCTGAACTCGCTTCAGTGGACGAAGTTCAAGAGCGGAGGCGGAGAATGGACCTTTCTCCTCGGACCGGATGACGCCTTGCTCCCAGAGCTCGAGCCCTCGAAGGAGTTCATCGAGAAACTGAGGAAGGAGAAGGAGGCCATCCTAGAAGGCTGGCACTACCGCATCAGTAAGGAGCGGTTCCTGAACCGGTTCCCCACCCAAAAGACGGCGGTGAAGTAACCGTTGGGCAAGCCAGAGAGGCTGTTGATCGACGAGCTGAACAGACTTCTCAGGCTGAGCAGGTACGACGAAGCGGTCGCGCTCATGAGAAAGGATGTGCGCGCGAGTGAAAGCGCGGTGCCCTACCTCTCCAAGGATGTCAGGCAGAGGGCCGAGGCGCTGCTGCACCGCGAAATACTGAGAGAACTGGACAAACAGCCTAAATGAAAGAGATGCACGGGTTCTGAATAGAACTGCGTCTCAGGGAAGGTGCCCACGACCAGGGTCGTGAGCCGATACCAGCCAGATGGGCTGAAGATTCCCCTGAAGATCCCGAAACCCGAAAGGGCGAGGGTGCTCCTTCAACCTTGTTGAAGGGGTTGGTTCCATCATCTTAGGGGTGGTGGCGCCGAAACACGTCTGCTGAAGCCACTGTGCTAACCCGCTTATGGGGTGTATGGTGGTGGAGGGCGTGTCGGGAACGCAACAGCAAATCAAATTCGCTTGAGTGGCTCCAGCAACATTAGCCGTGGGGCTGGGATCCCTTATGGACGGCCTGAAACGGCTCGATTGTGTGATCCCGCTAGCATCAAGAGGTTAGGCACAAGAGTGCCTTCGAGCCAAAATCGGGGCTAAATTGGATTGACTAAGAGACTGACTAGCTGGTCCTCAGCCAAATTCTCTGCGATTCTTCTTCGGTGAATTCGAACCAAATCTCGAACACTTTTCTCTCTGACTACTACGTCTTCAAACTTTCTTATCGTTTTCGACGACTCTCTGGTTACTATCCAGACCTGCTTCTGGCAATTCCTTACATCAACCGTTCCAGTGTCATACTCAAGGAAGCCACCTTTCAATTGCCCGCAATAGTTGTTTATCTGGTCCCTCTTTATCGTCGCATAATTCTGTCTTAGAGTGCAATCGTAAATCACTGCAAGACTTCCGAGTTTGAAAAACCCGTCGCCTCGGCCGCTTTGGTCGGTGTAAGTGTGAATCTCGTGGATGCCAAGTAATTTCAACAACCAGAGTGTGTAGCTCTCGAATTCGGCTGGCGAAGTCGTTGTGGCTAGTCTTCCGAAGAATGGCGGGTCAAACTGCATATCTTCGTGCTTTTCGGGAATTATGTTCTCTGGACTGTTGATAAGATACCACCCTGCCGTTCGGTCGCGGTAGACGACAGGACAATCCACCGCTCTATCTAAGACGAACTCGAATTTCATTGACTCCCTTTCGTGTTTATCCTTCCAAGGTGTAAAGCCAGATACTATGCCAGTCCAGCAACCTTCAACTGCCTGCGTGGTATTGTTCTTGTTGACGAAAATGGTAGCAGCATTCTCCACTAGGTTATCCCTTCGGAGACCGTCCTTCATTGTACCCAGAGTGAAGTAGGCTTTTCCACCGACCTTGTCCCAATGTTTTTCGAAGGTTGTAACCATTAGATACAAGTAAACCATGCACGAATCTCCAGAACCTATCTCCCTTTTACACTTGAATTCGAACTTGCCTTAATAAGCAATGGTTTCATCTCATGTTGGGTAACGTTAAGTCGGGGGGTACGGCTGGGGCCTCCTGCCTGATTCTAGGATACTTCGGATCTTGTGTCGCGGCTGCCGAGAGGAGGACTGTAGGAGGTGAAGAAGGCGTATTGCGGGATGAAGGAGAAGGGGAGGACGAGGAGACAAAGAAGAGCCAGGGAGGAAATGAAAGAGAACGTAGGAACAGAGTTCATGGCCGAAGATGGATACGCTGAAGAATAGGTCTCGGGTTGTCGATTTGGAGAATTGCTGTCAGGCAAAATAGCAACAATTCATAAAAGAAAGCAGGGACGAAGATCATGGGAAAGAACCTGACGAATAACGAAGTAGTAAATGAAGTACTTCATGCAAGAGGTTATGACGACTTGAATCTTACGCAGAAGATGGCGCTTGACTCGGGCCTATTGTCTGATAACAGGAATTTCGTGGTGGCTTCGCCCACAGCTTCAGGGAAGACCATCATCGGGGAGCTGGCAATTATCGACGCTGTGAAGAAGGGGAAAAAAGGAATCTATCTCGTGCCGCTGCGTTCCCTTGCGAACGAGAAGTTCGAGGACTTCAAGAAATATGCTGGCTATAGGATCAACGTCAAAACAGGGGATTACGATTCAAATGAGCACGAGCTTGAAGATTGTGACATCATCATCTCAACCTACGAGAAATGGGACTCAATTCTGAGGCATCGGCCTGATTGGCTAGACACTGTTGGTTGTGTAGTAGCCGATGAAGGTCACATGCTGACCGATGATTCCCGCGGCTCCACCATCGAAGTTCTTCTCACGCGAATGATGTTTCTGAAGGTAAAGGTCGTTATCCTGAGTGCTGTTCTTCGAAACGTTTCGGATGTTGCTCAATGGCTTGATGGGAGGTTCATCGAAAGTTCGTGGAGGCCGACCCCATTACGCGAAGGGGTTTACCTTTTCACCAAAGGAAAGGACCTCAAGAAAGGCGGTGGTCAAAGCCATGCAATCAAGAGCGTTCTTGAGTACGAGGATGGCCAAAAGGGGAATCTCCCTGATGAAACTGGTGACGCGATATCCAATCTTGTTGTCCAGACCCTAAGGGACGGTGGTCAATGTCTGGTCTTCGCCCAAAGCAGAAAGGAAGCTGTCCGCCTCGCGGTATTTCTGTCACGGGAGGTAGAGAAGGAATTGACTCCTCGGGATCTCCTTGCAGTCTCGGGATATCGGTACAACGACGAGCTGAAGAGCACAGATTTAGAGACCTCAAACAAGCTCGCATATTGTGTCGTCAAAGGAGTAGGTTTCCATCATGCAGGGATGTCTTCGAAGCAGAAAAAGGCAGTGGAGGACCTCTTTCGGGAGCTCAAACTGAAGGTAGTCTGCGCCACACCGACGCTAGCGCAGGGTATGAACCTCCCAGCTCGTCGGGTAATCATTCAGAGGACAACACGGTACGATGAGAAGCTAGGATTGGTGACCATCCCTCGATGGGAATTTGAGAATATGGCTGGTAGAGCCGGGCGGCCCAGATATGATGACCATGGGGAGGCTATCGTCGTTTGCAAGACAGACGCCCAGATGCGGGGGGCTCTTGAATATATCAAACAGCCGATAGAGAGACTGGATTCGAAGCTTACTATCGAAGCACCATTCTATTCAAATGTCCTCTCTGAAATCTGCCTTTCTGAATCTTGTACTCTTTCTGAGTTGAAGTCCTTCTTCAGCAAGACTTTCGCAGCGCATATTGGAGGCGTAGACTTTGTATCTGGCAAAGTCAACGAAGCAACAAAATTCTTGCGAGAGAACAAGCTGGTCCAAGATGATAAGAATAGAGCGGGCGGCCTAGCCAAGACTGTTTTGGGCGACAGAATCTCTCGTCTATACATAACGCCTCTCTCCGTTCCTGCAATGATGCAAGGACTTCAGGCAAGCGAGAGGAAACCCATTACGACCATCGGTCTCTTGCACCTCATTTGCTGCATGTACGATTGGAAAGTATTGATAGTCTCTGGTAGGGGAGACGACAGGGACCGCTCAGACTTTCCGACCTCTGACGAACTATTGGTCGATGAAAAAGCCTCAGATAGATATAACTTGGCGATGCGCCCTGCGGTGATGATGCAGCAGCGCATAGATGAGGTCGAACCGTCTTCGATCTTTGAGAGGTTCGGTATTGGCGAGGGTGACGTTCACGTAGCCGTTGAGACAGCAGATTGGCTCACGTATTCGGTAACAGAAGTCGCCAAACTGACGGACCATTTCAAAATCCTACCTGCTCTCGAGATTCTCAGCAGGAGGGTGGACAAGGGAGTCAAGGAGGAGTTGCTAAGCCTCTCGAGCATCAGAGGGATAGGCGCAAGACGAGCCAGATTGCTGTGGAAGCAGGGTGTGAAGACACGAGGAGAATTTGAAGCGCTGACCGAACCGCAAAGAGACAAGGTGCTAGGGTTTCACCTCAAAGTGGATTCTTCCCGCAGCGGGCAAACCGATCTCACGGACTTTCGAAGCTAAGCAGCGCGCAGGCCTGTAGGTTAGAGTTCACGGGAACGCAGAACAATACGGTCCCGGTCCCATGTTTCCTCCCAATAACGAGAGTCGTTTACCAGTCATCTGGTGACGGGTCGGCAAGCAGGTACGGTGCCCCTTCCGAGAACGCTGGCAAGGTCGTCCGAATGAACGCGGAGGATATGCCACCACGTGCTCCCGGTGCAAAACACAGAATTCGGATTTCCTTTGTGGGTTGCGACATCTCGTCGGAGAGTGCTGTTGCGGATGTTCTTCTCCTTTTCCCTGTGTTTTTTTTGAAACTTTTTCTGAGGACCTAGCCTCAGGCTCCCTGGACCAACACCAATCCTCGCGATGCTTTAGTGCGTCGTCTTTCCAAACTCGACGAGCGGGTGCCGAGAATTGATTTATCAATTCGAGAATCGTTGGTTGTGACCTTGGACCCTCCTCCGGTTTGCAATAATACTCTACCCTGGACGATTGCCGACTCCTCCAGAAGACCGACAACACTGGCTTCGGCTTAGCCGTGGATGTTTCTTGTCGGCAAATCATAGGGAATATCGAGCGGATCCCATCTATCGTGCTTGGTGAGCAGGTCCGTTAGTCATGAGGACCGCAACCACCCGCAACGTCAACCGGTCTGCTCCCCCGACGTGCCGTTCGCACTCCCAACCTTTTGGCCGTCTGCTCCCGCTCCCCAAGTGTGTTTGTCCTCACGCCAGGAGATGCTCACCCAGGCGTTTTCGGGGTTCTTCTCGTACTGGTAGAGCTCGTCGCCGTAGATGATCGTCTCCGTGTCGAAGCCCGCGTCGTATTCTATCTTCGCCTCGTACCGCCAGTTCAGGGTCAGCAGGGCGCGTTCCGTCTCGCGGGCAGGTCCGAACCCCGACCTGACCGTGGCCACCTTGACGTCCGAGCCTTCGGGAACACCCCTTGTTACCGAGAAGTCGCTGAGGGCTCCCCATATCAACCTGAAGAGCACGTGCTCGATCATATCCGCCCCGTTCGACGACGACTGCGAGGTGTAGGTGTCGGTGATGTAAGGGCTCCACTTGCCAAGGAAGTAGGCGAGGGCGCTGGGCGACGCCTCGATCAGCGCCAGTATCGGGATGAGAAGCGACTTCCGCTCGCCCTCCGCGTAGTAGCTGTCAACGTACCCGTTCAGCTGCTTCGCTTCCTCCTGGGAGAGCACGGGTTTGTCGTTGAGAAAACTGTGCTTCGGCCGCTCCCTAGAGCCGGGACGGGAGACCGGGAGGAAGATGAAGTGTGAAGTCCTGCCCTCGCCGAGGCTCACGCATCTGTTGATGGTCACTCCCTTAGACGAAAGGACCTTCTTGACTAGGTCCTCGTTCAACTGCTGGCGCAGGTAATCCGACCCCATGAGGCCCCCCGCGCCCTTCTGCCAGGAAAAAGAGTCCTGCTGCATGAGGTACCTGAAGTACGGGCGGACCAGATTCCGCACGCCTTCGATTCCAGGTTTGAGTCTGTAGTGCGACGTCGGCCTTGCCTTGGTTGGGGACCGGGCCTTCACCTCTTCCAGAACCCTTGCCCTTGTCAGCCGGTCACAGATGGTCTTTGCCCACACCCTGGACACGTTCTTGCGGGTGAGCTTTTCGATAGAACCGGGATACTCCAGGGAACCTGCAGGACGGAAGAGGAACTCATCGATGACCTGCTTTTGCTTGTCGGTGAGCACTGCAGCTGAGAGCTCGGATGCATGATAAATGCGTTGGCAGGTGTTAACACCTTAACACCCCGGCTTACACACCACGCGGTTTTAACGGCAGAGCCAGACATCGGAAGACAAGGAGGTGAGAAGGTGGGAGGATACAATGGCAACGAGCACACGAAAGATGAGAACGACAACCATTCGGACCAAGGGAACCATAACAACGACACATATTGGACAGGCAGAGGATACGACGAGAGACCGGACGACTGGGAGGAGCGCTCCGAAGACGAGTGATTCAACTATGAACTAGAAGCGGGGCCGGCGAAGCCGGCCCCTTCCATCATTTCCGCCTGGATACACAGATTATGTAGCCCGCAACCGGGAAAACCGATATATCATGTGGGCGGTGCTTCTAATGTCATGGTAAAGAAGTCGGAAGCCTCCAAGGTCCAGAGCAAGGCCGACAGAAGCGGGAACCCCAGCTGAAGGAGCTCGCCCAGAACCTCCAGAGCGCGGCGGACAGGCGGTCGAAAGGGAAGAAGTAGAAAAGTCTAACAGTTATCCTGAGATGGCACACGAAAGGGCCCGGACGACCCGAGGCTTGCGCAGGGACTTACTGGCACCAAATGCTAAGGAGCACCAAATTGCCTCCGAGAGCGGTTGGCCCTAGGCTTGGAGGCCGTCCCCAACGACGTCACGGCGCCTCCTCCGACTGATGCGGAGGTCGTTCTCCGTGAGCTATTGCGGGAGGCAGGGATACCGTTCAGGGTAGACCAGGTGATTTGGTACTGCTCGCAGACCCCGCTCACCCCAGATTTCATCATCAGTGACCATTTGGTCATCGAAGTGGAAGGCGCCGTGCACGACGAACGTTGGATTCAGACGCATGACAGAATCAGGGAGAGGGCTCTCACAGACTTGGGTTACGAGGTTCGCTTTCTGACGAACGACCAGGTGTTCCGAGGCGATGAGCGCTTGCTCGATGAAGTCATTTGGTGGCACAGGACGGCTAAGTCTTCGGGTCTCGTCCCAAGAATCAGACCGATTGACCCTCCGAAACTTCGGCCGGCCAATCTGAACAGGATAGACCTGGACAGATGCATCGAACAAGTGGGTCAGCAGCTCGAGGATCAAATTAGACAAGAGACGCTTGAGAAGGGCCTCCGCGGCATTGACCCGGTGCTTCTTGACTTTCCAGGGCTCATTGAGGTAGTATCCCTTGGATTGTTGGGCTGTTTCCTCACCGGCGGCGGTGCAGGAACAGTGGTGGACTTCACATTAGGCCAGCGGGCCTTTGAGGCCGGCTTGTCGCTTCTTAACTCAAGGTTCGGCGAGAACGCTGCCAGGGGATTGAAGAATCAGCTGGTCGTGACGACACCCAACTTCTTCAAGAACCTCATATTCCTTGGCGGACCTCTGATTAATCAGGGAATCGTCAGCATCTCCTCGCTGGAGGACTTCAGGAAGAACATCGAGGGTTTCAATAGGGCATTCAGTGAGTTGGGTATCGTTGCGGGTGAGAAAGAAGCGATAGCAGAGTGTCACGAACAGCTGAAGCAGAAGCCAGGTCTTGCGTCTCGGCCCGACCTTGCGTGGCTGGCTGGGTGATGCAATCGGTCCCCTGTCAAGCCATCTAGAGTGTTTCCAGGCGTTCGACTCGAAGTCGCTTGTTTAATCATCAGACACGATTTTATCCATCGGTCTCGAGGACATAGAGGAGGTCGACTAGCCGACGAATTCGGTCATTGCTCTTCTTGTAGATCATTACCAAGCGCTTCTCATCCTTCCAATCTTGCTTGCTTTCAAGGTCGAGAGCAACTACGTGAGTCGGGTGGCTACGTTGACAAACACTGTAAGCATGTTCGTTGCCATTGCCCCCTATTGGAACCAAACAAGATCCTGGCTTGAGATAAACGGGCTCGCCTTGTTCCACGTCTACCTCCTGGTCGGCTTGGTGTTTGGGTCGATAGCCATGGTAAGCTATCTTGTGGACACCAGTCCGGGGGGAGGATTCTACACGTTTACCTTCCTCCTATACAATAGCGCCGTGGCATCGATCGTCTGCTTGGTGGCTACCACTCTTTCCCCTAGCACTCTTCAGGTCTACCCGTTCTCCTAGCGGACTGTGTGAGGTCGCACCTAGTTAACTTGAAATGGGTTCGGGACTCGAAAATCCGCGAGAGAGAATGGCTTACGTGGTGTTTGAGGACCTCGAAACGAAGGACCATATTACGAAACCGAGCGACGTTTCGGTCAAGATTCACCGGGACAGCTGTCGGTTCTACATCAACAGGAAGCCCGACGCAGGCACCGTAAGATGGTCAGAAGGACTCCTTGATTTGACTGATGCCGAGGATTTCGCCGAGAGAACGGGGAAAACCTGGGCGAGGGCACGATGCTGTCCATAGACAAATGACGTTGAGGCCATAATCGTCGACAACGAAAGGATTGAGAATGGGGTCCGCTTCAAACTGGAACGTCTCTCAGATAGTGGGACTAGATTGCCCCGGGTCTTCGTAGAGAGTCTGCCTCGAAGTCGAAACCAATGAATACTCATCTCCCATTTGTGGCTCATCATTGAACAAGTTGCGGACGCTAAAAGGCGAGGTGGGAGGCATCCCAGTTTACATTTCCACTGAGTGGGGACGAGGAGAAGGAGAAGTCCCGATTGCTGCTTTGCACGATGAGGTCGCTGTTTACGGTTGCCGAACACATCGGAGGGAATCTGATACCCGTGAGTTACATCCAGTTCAAGTGCCTTCGATACAAGGACAACCGACACGGCGCTACTTTTCCTGATAATCATATCGCGGTGGATCCCAGAAAGGAGAGAGCCTCAGTGCTCACTAAAGAGGATGTAGAGGCAGCTGTCCTGAATGGCGTGCCCTTGCATTTGATTAGTGATTTCTGGATTTGTCATGATCTCGTGCATGAACTCTACCATGTCGCCTTCCCGGGGCTCACCGAAGACGAAGTTGCGAGTATGAGCCTGAAGACCGTTACTGATGGATCGTTGGCCCGTTCTATGAACCTCGTCAACGTCAGGCGGCACTCATAGTTCCTTGGTTTCTATTGTAAACTTCGAAGCAGAGAATTCATGGAAGTTGACAGAATCTTCCTCCTTGCTCCGAGAAAACCACCAAAGTTCTCAGGAGTCCACAAATCCTCCTCTTCAGGAATGAAGTGCGCCTTTCGGGTCTCGTCGTTGGTTTCATTGGGGAGGTACTGCCATGGAGCGAGGTTCCCAATTCTGACATTCGTTCCCTGGCTCAAGAAGGTGAGGTTGGCGACGTCATTTACTCTTTCCCTGAACTCTCGTCCAGAGAGCCCTTCATCCCGTTGGTAACGAAGCGCTTTCTCATCCTTCATCATGAAGTCGAACGGGAAGATATGATGCAACTGAAGCTTTGAGTCAGGTATGCGCTCGATGGGTAAGGGTTCGGACCCGAAATCCTTCGCGCCGCTTCTCCTGATGGCGATATACATCAGGAGGACCATCACGTTCTTTGACGCAATACCAGAGACGTGTTCTGCCTTAACCCTTAGGCCCCAGTATTCTCTTTTTGCTTCTCCAACCGCCAAGTCTAGCAGCTCGTGGAGGCCTTCTTTGGGCTTGATTCCCGGATCTGACAGATAGCGCAAATCACGACGCAAGACTGTTTCTCCTGCCCCACTATAGTGACCTCCTAGCTGTGAAACAAGGAAAAACCGCATCATCGCCTTCCTATCAAGCGGTCTTTTCTCTGTCCTTGACCTAGCGGCATAATACACTAGCGGCACCATCGCGTTCTTCGAAAGGAAGAACTTGGACCTATCGAGAAGAAGGTCTTCTCGGAGGGTCTTGACCACTGCGTTTGTTGCGAGCTTGCTTTCCTTCCACAGTTTGTTGAGCTGTGCTTTAGACAGCTGTTTTTGTGAGACCTTGTCGGCGAGCTTCTTGATCTGGGGTACATCGCAGGATATCACCGTGATGGCCCGCATCAAGAATGTCAAGTCAAGATCGTATCCGTTCCTGCGAAGGTCCTGTCTGTAGTTCCGGAATTCTTTAGAAATCCCCCGCCAGTAAGGGATTATGCTCGCGATGTGTATTTCCGCCCCCGTTAGCTGAGTTCCTTGGGAGTTCACTAGGGAGAAGATTCGACCCACCGTAGGGTAGTTCCTCTCCTGAATAATCTGGACCGGGAATTGATAGTCGCGTACCCGCTGGACGTTCGATTCAATCGCACTCTTTTGTTCGCTCGAGAGTTTCGCTTTGTAATCGACGGACTCCTTTACTTTCCCATCGAAAACATCATTTATCAATGCCCATGGAAACTTGTATGGCTCACTTTCTGAAGCGGCTTCGAGGTCTTCCGGGAAGTTCTTCAGATTGACATGAATGGACGGAAGCTCGTTGACCAGGTCGGGTTCCAGTTTCCCAAGGAATCCCCTCTCAAGGATCATTGAGGCCAGCGCTGTGATTCTTTGCTGCCCGTCGACAAGGAAGTATCTTGGAAGATGATCGTAAAATTCCAACCTTTCGGGTCGGATGATTTCACGCATCAGTTTCTCGTCCTTCTCTCTCGGTTCCCATATGATGAGAGATCCACATGGGTAGTAATTGTGAATCGAGATGAGCAAATCCTTTACCTGTTCCGAGTCCCACACTATGTCGCGTTGAATTTCTGGAACAGCGATTTGCCCTTTCTGGAAGGCCTCCATGAGTTGACTGATTGACCACTGAGTGGATGTCAGGTAGACCAAGGTATGACGGCACGAGGGGTCAGGCGAAGTCATCTTAAAAACGAACGCCTCTCTACCACCGCCCTCGTGCCTATGAAGTGCTTCGAAGTGCCTCGGAAACTTGTCAAGAGTGGTCCTGGATGAAAGCTAGTGAAACTACAACTTGGGTCCCGGCTCCTGGCTCCATGGTACCCAACCCTGTATCATCACGGTCCTTGTTTCATTCCTGAACCGCATTTCAGGGACCACCCTGGCGTATCTGCTGTCTTAGCTTTGGGTAGGTCGATGAACCCTTCGCCGGGTTCCGGTGTCTTCTATTCTGGGGCGGCGAGGAACATCCGCATGAGTTGAGGGTGACACATACGCAATATACCAAATGAGGGTCCCTCAAAGATACCTGGCTCGCTTGCTTGCTCGACGCCTCAGGCGACTGTCAAGTCGGGGCACTCCATCAGGAGACGGTTTCACGGTGCAAACACACGTTCGAGTTTAAAGAACACATACCTACGGCTGGTTTCGTCATTGGTAGATCGCGAAGACCTGGATACTGGCGTAAAGGGAAAACAGGGCGAGCTGCTGGTTATCGGCGAGTTGCTTCAAAGGCGTTACAAAGTCTATCTCCCCGTGATCGACATTGGCATTGATTGTTTGGTTGATGTAGGTGGTGGAAATTACAAGGAAATTCAGGTCAAATACCGAGAGGATGAACCTACATTCAACGCCAGGAAGTTCAGTCCACGGGATAACTTCTATATGATTTGCTGTGTCGAAAGGCGACAAAGATTGGAGTTCTGGACAATCCCTTCAGAGGTGTATCATGCGAAGAGCAAACGCATTCAGGTCCGCGGTAAGGACTATCTCCAGCTGACAATAGGCAAGGAAGGGTCGCAATCCTACAATGACCTGGCACAGTATCAGAACTTTGGAAGTCTCCTGAAGGGAGCGACCACAGAGATAAGAAAGGCTGTCTCGGCGGCTTCAAGGAGAATAGAGAGCCCTCATCTTAAGCAGCAGGATCTCGAAAGAGAAGTCCTGTCCATTCTGTCTTCAGCCCAGGCACCCATGAGCGCAAAGGAGATCGTCTCCGCAATCGGAAGTCGATTGGGGCCGAGGTTTACGAAGGCCGATCTGGCAATTGCAAAAGCAGGCAGAATCAGATGGGAGAACACTGCCCGATTTGCGATCTACCAGGGACTAAAGAGGAAGGGGTTCATAAAAGCAAGTGCGAAGAATCAGTATATCATAACAACCAGGGGGAAAGAAGCCCTCAACTCGTGGTAGATGGCAGGACAACCACTCAGATCAAGTGAAGACGGGGCGGGAGCGTCATCTCCGATAGAACGATTATAATCACCTCACATTCTCAATATGCTGTTGGGGGTTATGGCAATCCGGTGGCAGTCAGGTTCTTAGGACACAAAGAGCACCTCCTTCCCACAATCAGAAAAACAGTGGAGGGGATGGGAGGCGTCCAGTCGGCTGCTGACCTTTTCTGTGGCACTGCTACCGTATCTCGCGAATTCCGTTTCATGAACCTACACGTTCAAGCGAATGATACTCTACTCCAATGTGTAACTCTAGCTAAGGCCCAATTGCTAATCAACGGTGAACCGACCTTCGATCGATTGTTTGAGCACGAGCCTGCTCTCAGAAATGTTCCCATCACTGTGCTCCTCGATTCACCCTACAATCGTGTCTTGGCGTTGCTTAACTCTCTTCCAGGAATTGAGGGGTTCTTCTACAAGAACTACTCTCCAGGCGGAACGCAATCGCTTGAGACTCCTAGACGTTATTTTACAGATTACAACGCACGACGAATAGATACCATCCGAATGACGATTCGTGATTGGTGTATGAACGACCTGCTGGATGAACGTGAGCATTCGTTGCTACTGAGAGACTTGATGTATGCAGTAAATGACGTTGCCAACATCGCCGGAACCTACGGTTATTTCTTGAGTCAATGGTATGATCGTGCGCTCTTTCCAATCCAGCTGAGGAGTTCAAACATCCCAACGGGCCGTGTTGATCACGTTGTAACCCGCGAGGATGCAAATCAGTTAGTGCGCAAGATCAGTGTCGACCTGGCCTACCTCGATCCTCCGTATACGAAGCGTCAATACAGCGCATACTATCACATCTTGGAAACCGTCGCTTCCGAGGACGAACCTGGAATATCCGGGAAATCTGGACTGAGACGTTGGGAGGAGCAAGCGTCGGATTACTGTTACAAGCGTCGTGCTGCCGGGGCGCTAGATGATTTGGTCACTCATTTGGATGCGAATCACATCCTCCTAAGCTATAGTGAGGACGGCCACATCCGGCACGATGAAATCATCAGCATTCTCTCGCAGCATGGTGATCCGACATTCTTGGAGTTCGCTACTCCCCGCTTTAAGAGCAACTCAAGTAGCTTGAAGGACCGAGAGGTCAAAGAGAGGTTGTATAAGGTGGATGTGAAGAGGTAAGAGAGTTTGCCTGATCCTGTCTCAAAGGTTCTTTGGAGGAAACTAACCCAAACCGACTTCAATGATATGCGGGGACAAGGAGCAGTAGCCGCCACAGGCGGAGGGGCCAGACATATTCCTTTGGGCGTCTCATCCCCAACTTTTGACATCGAGACCTTTCTCGGTGTCACCGTAGGAAACTCGACTTTAAGGTTCCCTGCCACTATCGAGTCAGCAGGCAACATTCCGTCGGTGCGCTTGGAATTCGTGTGCAATCCACAACGACGGGGAGGAGAATGGACTATTGCGGATCAGGTAGCCAACCGTTATCCTCTCTGGACCGAGCAAAATGGATTCCCTACATCTTATGACCCTTCTACCCCTCCCATCATATACGTAGTAAGGACCAGTGGTGGAAAGTTTCACGCAAGGTTCACGAACAGTGATTCTGCGAGTCTTGACCGTTTTCCTGACGCGTTCAAGCAAGTTTGGACCGGAACAACAGGGAGCAATAAGGGAATAATCGATCTTTCGGCAAACGCAGTGGACGTTACTCCACTCGCTGGGAGGGTCATCAGAGCGTTGCAACAGCATGGTAGTGTGCTGCTCTATGGTCCACCAGGGACAGGCAAGACACTGCTCATGCAGGAAATTGAGCAGGTTCTTCGAAGTAACGGTTCGCCAGGGGTATTCGTTGATCCTAGCGACATAGTTCAACCTTTTCGCCAAGCCATTATCCCCTCATTTCAGAAACCCATCACGACTGGTTGGGTAACTTTTCACCAGACCACATCCTATGAAGACTTCATCGTGGGGCTTCGCCCAAAACCAGCGAATAACGGTGTTGAACTGGAGCCACGGGCAGGTTTGCTTCTAGCTCTGGCAGAAGAGGCAAGGAGCACTGGGGGATCGGCATTCATCTTCATTGACGAGATCAATAGAGCAAACGTTTCGAAAGTTTTTGGCGAATTAGTAACATTGATAGAAAGGGACAAACGTTTGGGTCCAAACGGGCAGCCCATACTGGGAAGGACTGCTTCAGTAAATCTTCCGATGCTGGACAGAACAAACAATACACGATTTCCTGACGGTACATTCAAGTCAGTTCAGAATCCATACTCGATGCCATACCGCGTCTATCTCATCGCATCGATGAATTCACTTGACAGGTCGGTTATGCCTCTAGACACAGCTTTGGCAAGAAGGTTCTTCAGAATTGAAGTGCCAGTCAATTACGGAGAGCTAGCCCATCAGTTAGGTCTGCCTGTGCCTCTTCAAATACCAGATATTCCAAACTCAGTTGAAGAAGTCGCAATTTCGCTGCTATACAGAGTAAATGAAGTCCTCCTAGCCGCGCTCGGCGACGACTTTCAGTTGGGTCAGAGCTATGTCTGGAATGTAGGAAAGCCGGGCCTTGACGATAATGGAAGGTGGGCGGAGCTGGTTGCGTCATGGGAGAATGGAATTCTTCCTCAGGTTGTGGAACTTCTGCGAGCCAATCCAAACTATTTGGACAAGCTTCTACGCGCCTCCAATAACGGGGGTATTCTCCACTATCCCTACTCTCGTGTCGTGACCGACGCATCGAGAGAGTTGGAGGTGGACCCACCAATTCGCAGGAACTCATTGTTCAGCCTCTCTTATGATGACCAAAAGGGCGTGTTGCGCTTTCTAGCTCGGAAAACGCTGCCTTGACCCAGCAGTTCCTGCAAGAATACGGTGAACCCCTATTCATGGAGTCCACCGCACGGACATCCCCAAGCGACCTCCGAGAGAAGATTCAACGCTTGTCAGATCACACCAAGCGGACACTCCAACTGCCATACGACCCTTTCGAGACACTACAGGAATCAGGAGGGATTCGCATTTGGGCTCGAGGCATAACAGGTCAGATTCGAATAGCTGGAACCGATGTCTCAATCTATCCAAAGTATGTGAGGCAAGGCGAAGAGAGGAGTTGGCCGCGCTCGCTATTCCGAATGCTACAGGTTAGCCAGTCGCAGGCTTTTGTCCCTCAAGGCCATGTACCGAGCGAAAGTGGGCCTCAAGAGTTCCTGGATCTCGTAGCTTACGGATACGTCGATGCGCTGAATATAGCTCTTGCAAGAGGTGTCCCTCAATCCTACAAAGAAGTGGAGGAGTTCACTCCTTATCTGCGCGGGAGGATGGATCCCACGCGACTCTATCCTGTTGTCATTACTAGGCCCAACATGCTGTTTTGCCGTTCGGGCGAAATGAGTACCGATATCCCACTGAATCGCCTCTTGAAATGGACTTGCCTGTTCCTGTCTACGAGGGTGTTATCCCGCGCGCTTTCGAGGGAACTTGAACAAGTGTCACTGCACTTCGAGGATGTCCCGCCTCTTCTTCCACCCGAACTAGTTGGAAACTCGATCAGACTATCCGGTCCCCAGATTCATTTCTATCGCGCGTACACAATTGCTAGGTGGTTGGCATTAGGGAGGGGCTTTCAATTCTATGAGGGAACAGCAGAAATACCTGGAATCATTTTGCAGTCCAACCAAGTTTTCCAGGACTTCGTTTCAGGGTGTCTTTCTCGTATCTGCCGAAGGAGGGGTGGTTGGACCCATAAGTCATTGCAATACTTCCAGTTCGCGTGTGAAACAGGTTCTAACGAAAAAATGGAAACAGTCCCTGACGAGTGTCTCTTCGAAGGCGCCGACCTGAAACTTGTAATCGACGCAAAATACAAGGGCGAGGCCTATAAAGACACATTGAGACCGGCTTCATCGGATGTGTACCAAGTTCTGACTGCAGCACGGGCTGCGCACGCCGCGAAATGCATGCTTGTGTACCCTCGAAGACCACAGGCACCCCTTGAAAAATGGGAGGTTTCAGGCATTGGAAATCCACGCCATTTATTCCTGTTAGGCATTGACCCTATTCTACTTTCTGAGAGAAATGGGATTGAAGAAGTATCATCTCATATAGAAGACTCGATTGGAGCAGCATTGTCTAGCTGATTGGTCAATTTCTGACGTATTCCTGTCATGGCATCTGTTATTTGTTGCGCAAGCAAGTACGAACCGTATTTCTTGGTTTCGTCGCTCCGGATGATCGGAAATGTATCAAGAATATGAAAGGCCTCCTTTTTCGTCGCCCCGTAGAGAACAAAGAAGAGAGCATCTAACTCGACAGATGAGCGTCGCCGTCGTTCAAGTTCCCAAGGATATGGCTCCTTTGAGAAGCCAAGGTCCAACCCCCAATTTCTCATGTCATGTGAAGTGTATGTCAAGCTCGCCACTCGACTTGAAATCCATTCCAAGAGCGATTGGCCGTCAATATGAATCTGATTATACAGTTCGGGAGCACAAATAGCAGTTTGCTTAACGATATACCAATTGAGAGTTATGTTGCCTATTTTCTGCCGACAAATGAAGTCATAGACGAATGAGTTGAGGTTTGCTAAGAGGCAAGCAACTTCACGGGCAGGGCGCGTACATAATAACAGAGGAATCTTGTTGCCGACAGCAGCGAATGGGAGCACAGTCGCAATCATGGTCCTCTCGTTTGTTGCGCTTGTGATGTCCTTGTAGCCTAGGAACCATCGGTATGGATAGCCCCCCACCCTATTTAGCACGAGGTCCTCTGGTACGTAGAAACGAGAGGCGACTGTAAAGGATGCATCTCCGAGTTCACTCAAACTCGCAGGGCGACTACCCCCTGGGCGATGTATCGCGCCATTTCGGGTCACAGCGGAAGCAGCTCTGTGATTGTAACGGCTAATCATTTTGCCCTCGTAAACTCTAAGCCATCTTCGTCCTGAAAGGTTCAGTGTTCCATCGGGCTCTGTGTTTCCTCTCTGGTAATCATCGAACTTGGAGAATTGGTCAGAGTCGTTGGACATGTCGACCATCCGCATGTAACGCAATCGCCATTTCTCAGCAATGCTCATCATCAACTGATGTGGTTCGGACAACTTCTTGAGAAGGAGGAAGTCTTCCTTGCTTCTGACAACGGGGGGAGTCCTAGTTAAAGGACTCAGCTTTGAAATGTCACTGATGCTCATTGTAAAGGATTGGCCTTTTGCGTCCAGATCCCGTGTAGACTGCGCGAAGAACTCAAAACGAGGTCTGCGGATGCCGCCAGCTTTGTCTAACGTCAGAAGACAAAACCGGAAACGACCGTCTACTGCATGGAAGATTTTTCGCCTGTTTTCGAAGTCGTATAAGGATGCCAATTGTCCCTTTTGTAGTAGGGCCCACAGGAAATCTCTTGCTGAATAGTCTGTCGCTATTCCTGTTGGTACTATGAGACCGCAACACCCATCGCCTGCAGTAAGTATTAGGGCCCGTTCAGCGAACAGCTTGTATAGATTAAGCTCTCCTTTAGACGCCCAGGTATAGTCTTCGGATCTTCTAATGCGTTCAGCGACCTGTTTGACTCGTTCTTTGCTGAGTTGAAGCTGTTCCTGGACATCCTTGGAAGCTGAATGCAATAATTCACCTCTAGAGTACGTTGTCTCCGGGGTCGTCATACCGTTCGTCGAAAGGATTTCACGCTCCATTACCTTGACACGGTCCCAAGGCGGGTTAGTCACTACCACAGAGAATCCTCCCTCACCTATTTCACGTCTGAAGGATTCGGACCAATGGATGGCTTCGTCAAAGCTGTGGGGCCAATTTGCAGGAGATCTTGGGGAGCTGACCGGGCCGAGTAACGAATCGCCCGACCTGAAATGGTCGTTCTTTGGACTCTGACCACTAATGCTCCATAGAATGACTTTAGTCAAGAGTAAGGCAAGTGGATTCTTATCAACACCGTACAAACACGAAAAGACCACTTGTTGTAAACCTGCGTCCGCATATCTACCACCTGTGACTTCAGGAGTTGTAGCCTGAAGATACACGCTCAACAATTCAGCTGCCGCGACCAGCATGCTGCCTGTCCCGCAGGCAGGGTCCAGCACAGTCGTCTTCATGATGATCTTCCTGGCGGCTTCCCTGTCTGATTTTGAAAACGCCCGAAGACCCTCTGAAGAGATGTCGGGAATCGTTATACCGGCCGCTTGCAACCGGCGTTTGACAACTCTGTCAATGCAGTCTTTTGTGATTCTTCTTGCCATGTCCAAGGGGGTGAAATATGTGCCAGATGCACGCTTTCCCATTGCCGAAGATACGAATTCTATGTGAGTCAATGCCTGAGAGCGCTTGACGATAGGCTCGTACCCTACTATTCTCGAAAGGCTGAAGGAGAAGAACTCTAGCAGAGAATATCGTTCTTGCTGCTGTGATTTAGCCGGAGGTGTGCATTCTGCCAGGAGACTCCACGCTTTCTGAATGGAATCTTGTGAGAAACTGAACGAGGTGGGAGCGAAGAGTTCGGAGATTGCTGAACCTCGTACCCCTAAACTTGTAACGTACGCGCCTATCCTTCGTAGACTATCCTGCGCATTTTCTTGGCTAACTTCTTTGAAAAGGAATGAGGCAGGGGATTCGACTGATGATAAGGCACGAAGGGTGACTAGTTGAAATAGCAACCGTTGAGATTCCGTAATTAGTGAGGATTGAGTCCTTCCCTTCGAAGCAGCTGACGTGAAATCCGATTCGCTGTCATGCAGAAGTATGTTCAGTGCTTCGACCTCGGGAATCAAGTCTAGCTCACCTCGATTTGCTTCTCTGATTAGTGTTGCCATCTCTTGTTATGAGACTTCGCGTACATGTCGATCGCCTAATTGCGGTCCCTGGCCGCAATCGACAGAATTGATTCGCTGTGAGGTTGCCTCTCTCATGGCCATTTGGTTGGGGGGGCTCGTAGCTCTCTCAAGCTTCTGGAAGGTTTTCACTCTCATTGCACCCACAAATCCAACAATGCATATTTAATCGCCAACATGGATGAATCCTCGAGTGTTGGACGTCAATGCGGTCGGAGGTCTGCTTGCTCGATCGGGCTAACACACGGCGACTTTAGTCCGGCACACACCTATCGTTTGTGCACCTCCATGCTTTGTCATCGAGTTTGCAAGGAGTACTCGATAGGGTGAGCCCCGTCGATTCCAGAAACTAACGAGTTCTCTTCATCTATCCCGCACGAAACGCGAGTTAACGCGAAAGATTGCGCTACCGTAGTGGGCCTTCTCCGAATTACCTTTCGCAGACTTCTTTAGGGGATGGGGTACTCCTTCTCGACGAAACATAAGGTGTGCAACCTCAAGGAAAGTCAAAAATGATGCCACCTCCTATAAGGTTGCATGAGGTTAAGTTCAGGAGAGTCTGTCAAGAGCTAGGTTCTTGATTCCCTGAATCAGAATTGTCGGGGGTGGGGTCCCGCTCCCCTAATTGGGGCAAACTCAACTAAACCAAGCATCTCTGCACAATCCAAACAGTAGAATCTCGACCTCCTGTTAGCCCATGACGCTCTCCTATTGTAGTATGGCTCCCCACGTTTGAATGCGCTTCCGCATCTGCTGCATCGGAAGGCTCTATTGAGTGTCTTGTTCCTATTTCGAGTTAGGATCATCGAAGCTGTCTCCGCCACCAAACCTGACCAAATGAACCTGAGTCGGCGACCATCAGGGAGGTCTATGGTTTGACCTTCGTTTGGCTTGTGGCTTCCCAAATCGGGGGTGAGCCTCGGCATTCGTTCACCCTTTTGAGCCCAGTGCTTTAACTTCTGCATCAATGGAGGATCCCCCGCAATTCACGGTAATCTGGTCTGGGGTTTCTCCGTGCAAAGTGCAGATTCTGGAGTTTCCCCCCTGTGTCCTCATCGCAGCTACACGGGAGGACCGTCTACAATCGTGCCGGCCCACCAAGATACCGTGCTTCCCTCCTACGAAAAATCTCGCGTCTCATTAGCTGGATATGGTTTTGGAATTAGATCGCTCGGGAAAACTTAATTCAAGTGTACTCCAACTGTGTGCCAATTGCCTACTATAGAACAGAGCGTGACTGAACTTCTGGAGAGGGAAAACGATTGGATCTCTCTTGACGAACTCTGGTTTGAACTAGGAGTGAACTACAATAGTCTGAGAGGCATTTTGTTTTGGCTCGAGAAATGGAAAAGAATAGAGACAAGGCAGGCGCTTCTGAAAGATAAGAATGGGCACTTAAGGCATCGAAAACAATACAGGGCGATCTCCAAAGTCGGAGGAGCTTAGCCGCTCAGAAATGTTGTCCTAACCTTTTGATGTTGGGTAAGGTGGGATCAAGTTTGCCATGAACGAAGGCTTTGGACATAAGACTTAACTCTGAAATCAGGGGCGTATCAGACGAAGGGTCTGACTGCGAAAGTGACTAGCGGGCGTCCAGGATGGGAAGGCAATAGGTGGGTCACTGTTAAGCAGGCAATATTGGACACCCTGCGTCGAGAAGGAGATTGGATGTCCATCATGAAACTTACAGAGTCGATAGGCGCGAATTACAATACAGTAAGGGGTGCAGTTGGTTGGTTTGTCAGGGATGGGACACTAGAATCAAGAAACGAACTGGCCTTTACCAACAGAAGAAGACACAAAATAACCATGGTCAGGTTAAGGGGCTAAGACCATGGTGGAAAAGGACTGGGAGTCTGTTACTCAGCTGCATCGACAAAATCTCGGGTCATGTCTCTAAGGCTTGACAATACCTGAAGGTCTGCCCTTGGCAGATTACCTCCAGGCCTCCACGACACAATGGAAACAACTGGAGGTTTTCTCGAACTGGCGCGCCGAACTTAATACGTGGGTGCCATTCCTGCTTCACCGAGAAGAATGCCGACTCCGGCGCCATCTAAGGCATCGCTCAACACTGAGAAGCTCCGAATACTTGATTTGAAGGGAAATGTCCTTGTCGTTGCTAATCCAGGAACCGGAAAGACCCTCCTTCTCGCGCACAGGTACGCTCAGCTGGTCCGCGACGGGATCAAGCCAGAAGAAATCCTCTGTCTGACATACACGAACAAGGCCGAGGACGAAATGAGACAGGCAATAGGGAAGGCGCTTCTTCAAGAAGGAATCCAAATTGATTATTCGAAAATCAACGTGAGAAACTTCCATTCCTACGCCCTGGAAGAGATCGGAGAACAGGAACGGATTTCCAACGACTTGCTGCGTTACGCGATCTTCAAACACCTGACCGAGAACAGGGTGTTGAACTACGAAGGCGAATACCTGACCTCGACCATCATCCCTAAGATCGAGGACTCCGTCCGATACCTGAAGAGTTTCGGGGTGATGCCCAGCGACATCGACCTCCACGAAGTGCAGCGCCTGCTGACCGACTACAAAACGCAGACGAAGGAAGAGATGGACAAATATGCCGCTTCCTACCTCGACATGTTCAGCAAGTACGAGTCGACGAAGACGGGCAGAGGGGTCGACTATGCGGACATGCTGCTGGAGTTCATGAAGATGAAGGCCAAACCGCGCTTCGAGCACGTCTTGGTCGACGAGCTGCAAGACGTCAGTGACATAGAGGCCGAGATTGCCCTCCAGTCCTGTAAGACCTTCTTCGTTGTAGGAGACAAGAAACAGGCGATCTTCGCATTTCAGGGAGGTTCGGTGCTCAACTTCAAAAAGTTCGAAGAGGGCTCGTCCCGCCGTGTGCTCTCAGAGAACTTCAGGAGCACCAATGAGATCCTTGACTATGCGAAGGAGTTCTTTTCCAAGAAAACCAGCGACAAGAACGCCGCCGAGGAGACCCGCGACCTGCGGAACAACGAGAAGGGGCCCGGCCCGAGGCCCAAGATCTACGGCGTCCAGAGGGAGGACGTTGTCCCTCTGGCGTGCCAGTTGGTTCGGCAGATTAGAAGTAAGGGCCTGCGCGTCGCAGTGATCGCCAGGACCAACCGTCGAATCGGGGAGATCTCCAAACAACTGGAAGGGCGCGGCATCGAGCACTCATCCACCTCCTACGAAGCGTCGAGCGACGCTCAGGAGTACATAGTGGAGTTCCTTCTCGGACTCTTCAGCAACAGGATGGACGATGTCAGGAACGCGATGATGACCCCCTTCTTCCCGATATCACTGCAGGCCGCCTTCGAGCTCTCCCAGTTGGAGGACAAGGAACTGCGCGAGCAGCTTCCCCTCCGATGTCCCGAGTACCTGAGGATGAAGAAGGAATTCAGGACCGTCCCAGACGTGGACCGGCTGTTCGAGAAGCGGCTGATCCCCACCGCTCTGGCGTACGGGCGCCAATACTTCTTGGCGGCTCTGGGCCTTCAGAAGGTGTTCGCCGAGTCAATGCACGTCCTGAAGCCCGCCGACCTCGACAGCGTCGCGTCGTATCTGAGATCGTGCGACCTGACCCCAGACGAGTCCCAGAAGGATAAGGATGTGGTCCTGACTACCGTGCACAAGGCGAAGGGGAGGCAGTTCGAGGCCGTGGTCTATCTTCCTGAAATGCCCCGTGACCATGAGAACTTCAACGACGAGGTGGTGAAGCGGATCCTCGAAACCAAGAAGGTGAACGTCGAGGAGGAGCTGGCAGAGGAGCCCATCAGGATTGACTTCGTCGCCATCACGAGGGCCATGGACGAACTGCACATCGTCACCGACCATGCGGATGACTACAGGAGCGAGTGCGCCGACCTTGCCGATTCCGATGAGCTCAAGCTCGAGGGGCTGGAACACACCGACGTATCTGACAGGTACAAACGCGCCTTCAACCTGTTCGTGAGCGGAGACACGAAGAGGTCAAAGGAGCTCCTGGAGACGAAGAAGGAATGGCTGATTGACTTCGTGAAAGATTGGTTCGATCAGCTCGACCACGTCTCTCCGACCTGGCTCCCACAGAGTGGGAACGAGGAGGACTCAGCGCAGGGCTTCCTGGAGGCCAAGATCCTGGGGCTCGAGCGCGGCTCGGGGGCTCAGACCCTGGGCGGGAAGGTGCACATTGCCGCTGAGGCGGTAGTCCTAGGCGAGGAGGTCACCGCGGACAAGGAGATCCTGCCCTATGTGGACAACCTCAGGAAACTGACAGCCGAGATTCAGAAGAAGTATCGCACGGTGGTGGCTGCGGAACAGGAGATCATCGTCCCGCTCAATGGAATTGTCCGCGACGATGCCGGTCTCCTATTCAAGGGAAAGATAGATGCCGTGTTCGGCAACCTGAGCGGATCCTACTTGATCGTGGACTGGAAGACGGACAAGAAGAGAGACAACGCGTCCCAACACCGCCAGCAGCTCGAAGCTTACCGCCGAGCGTACTCGGTGTCCACTGGGATCCCGCTCGACAGAATCAAGGTGGCGATTGGTTTCGTAGGACTCCGGACGACTGTGAACCTTGGGCGCGTCGGCGCGGAACTCGACGACATGCAACCTGGGAGGACGGCGTTCGAGACCTTCGAGAAGAGGGTCTCGAGAGTAGTGGAATGGAAAAAGGACCCGGAGAAGTTCCTGCGTGACTTGGGCGAGAGATCCGACGAAGCAATCTGCAGAGCCGTGCAAGAGGAGTTCAAGCTTGAAAGAAGGGTCAGTTCGGCGCAGAGTTGACCAATTCCATGGGTGAAGCAACAGAATTCGTAGAGGCTGGTAGGATGGGGCATCTGCTCCTTAGACTCGCCAGGAAATGCGCGTCATTGGACATTGCGGTCGCCTTTCTCTCAAGAGAAGGTTACGAGATTCTAGAGCCAACCCTGAGGGGTCTGTTGGTTAGGGAATCTCCTGTCAGAATGGTTGTAGGACTATCGAATCTACTCAGGATAACGGACGAGAAAGCCGTGGGGAACCTAGTCGATCTTAGCGGGGAGACCCGACCAAGGAGAGGTAGCAATCCACTCCTGCAGCTCAGGTATTACAACAATGCAGGCTTCCACCCCAAGATCTTCATCTTTCATCGGAGTGCGAAGGAGATCGACGTTGTTGTTGGTTCATCCAACCTGACTAAGGGTGGACAGCTAAGCAATACGGAAGCGAATGTGCTCCTGGTATCTCCAGACTCAGACTTCGTTTCCTCCGTCAAAGACTTCTACGAGCGTGTCTGGGAGAACGCGGATGAACTCGCGGAGACCAAGCTGGAAAAGTACAAGGGACGAAAGAGGAACACAGCGGAACGCACAAGTGGAAAGAGGGGCTCACTGCCTGTAACCAAACTACCACCTCCATCTTCCTCGTTCAACATTGGACTGCCCGATAAGATTCCAGATATCAAGACATGGTGGAAGATCGCTCCAGGGACGAAAGGCGAAGCGTGGTCTGAAGTCTGGTACCCAAATATAGATGACAAAGGAGTCGGAGTAGCCGCAATCGGATGGGAGGAAGTCGGGGACCTATCTGGATTCCAGAAGACCTTGCAAAGGAATGATCTTGCCCCGTTACGATCAGCCGTCTTAGAGACGGCTAGGAGAATAGGTTGGAAGACTAAACGCTTGCCACATAGACCAATCTGGAAGGTTCCCAGAGCAGTCGACTACGCGACAGAAACTCTCGCGAGTTTCACGGGGTGGTGGCGAGAAAAGAACCCACTGAGAGTGGGGCAAGGTTTGATTGCCTACAGCAACAGGTCCGTTTACGGGATTGGACAGATAAAAGGCGATTACAACTACGATGAGGGCTTGCCTTGGCAAAACCATTGTCGGGAAGTAAAATGGTTCCGTGTTAAGCGAAGCCCGCCGAAAGCCCCTCCAAGGTTAATTCGAGAACTTGGAGTGGGGAAGTGGCAGACGATCACACCGATAGATAGCAGTGAAATCATCAGAGTTGCACTGAAGTTACCACAATGGAACTCCCCATGAATCTCCTCCGTTGACTTGAGTGTGCGAGCCTTTAGTGTGCGAGATTGTCGCTTGGTGAGCCTCGGACCATGGAGGCACTTTGTCCGACATCCCTGAAGTAAAACAATGCTAGATTACCGCCGAAATTAGAGGTCAATCTCGCTCTCTTTGACAATCGAGTACTAGGTTCTGCACGCCAAGACGACCAGCTTTCAAATAGTCACTCAGTCAAGATTATCTCGTCCAAATAGCCTGACGCCTCGCGAAGCAGCTCCTCCGAAACAGGCGCCCTGGAGACTTTCTTGGCCCACCCCTCGAACATCTTCAACGCTTGCACCTTCGCGCGCTCCTTTGAGCTAGCAGGAAACCTCCGTCTGTGCAGACGATAGACTCCTCGAATGTAGCTCTTCTGATAGTGGCCTAACGGTGCCGAAACCGAGGAACTGCTCATCTCTCCAAAGTCTCGTCTTTCCGGTGCTATTTTACGCGACCGGCCCTCGACTAATGTCGTGTTCTAAGCCTCGTTTTAAGCCGCGGCATCTCCATCCTTCGTGCAGTCGGACACGATCGCCCATGGAAGAGTAAGGCTGTCAGGCCTGAAGAAGCTCGCGCTCGAGGAGCTCCCCAGGGGGCCTCTCCGGGACGACATCCTTTCCCAGCCCGACGAGCTGACCTCCGAGGAGTACCTGGCGAACGCCCGCGTCTGGCTCCGGATGGCTAGGGCGAGCTAGCCGGCTCCAGCACCGCCCTTCCGTCCCCTAGGTTCCCCTTCCAGGCCCACCCCTTCGCCAGCCACCCCTCCACTTCGGGTGCGGGAACGACCTTCTGCTTCAGGCCCTGGTTGAAGGCCACCTCCATCAGCCGCTGGCGCAGCAGCCCTATCACCTCCTCGTCCGTCTTCTCGTCCAGGTGCATCTTCTCCACCTCTTCGGGGGTGAGCACGGTCAGGAGGAGCTGCTTCCGGATCTTCGTGACCAGGTCCTCCTCCCTGGGCCCCTCGCCGGTGCAGAGGTACCTGTTCGCCGCCTTCAGGTATGCCCCCCGCATCTTCTCCACAGTCTCCTCGTCCAGCCCCTTGTGGAGGGTGTAGACGAACTCGATGTTCCCCGAGTGCCCCATCCAGAAGGTCCTCCAGTCCTTGATCAGGAGCCCGTCCGCCTCCCCCAACATCATCCTCGTGTCGAAGTACCTTCGCAGGACGTAGGGCCTCCAGCCGAAGCCCGACTCTCTGAGGGCGGACCTGACCATCTCCCTCACGTTGGCGGTGCTCATGTGCTCTCCGTACGGCTTCTTGAACCGGCACTCCCCGCTGGTGGGGGTCCTGGCGTTGTACTCGCTCAGGGTGACGATGGCCGTCTTGGGGCCGAGGGCCTCCCCCGCCCGGGCCCTGTCCTCCAGGTACTGCCGGACGTACTCACAGGCCTGGGCGGGCATGAAAGTGAGGTATGGCACCCGCGTCTTCGACACCTGCTTCCTCACCACCACCATGGTGGGTACCTTCGCAAAGGCGACCTTCCCGCCTTCTATCGCCATCTCGGGGAGGTCCCCGACCTGGAGGCCGTCGATCCCCTGGGCGTCTCCCAGGGTGGCGGGGCGGAGGCCGCTGAACGCCACCAGGGAAGCGGCCACCTTAGCCCTCAGGGTCGAGTGGTCAAGGAGGGACTGGACCTCCTCCGGCCTGGGGACCACCTCGTCGGCGTATCTGGCCTCGCTCTCCGGGACGTTCACCCTCTGATCGAGCTTCTTCCCGTTGAAGCGGGCCCAGGACTTCACGGCCTTCACGTAGGAGTTGATGGTCACCCCGCTGACCCCCCTCTCCTCCAGGTCCGACACGAAGGTGGAGACGAAGGTCATCAGCTCGGGCAGGTTCATTGTCGCGATCCGGCCAGGAGGGAAGTGGTACAGTTCGTCGCAGAGGCGCCCCAGGCGGAGGAAGTAAGCCGAACCTGTGTTGTATGAAGCCCTCAGGACGTTTGAGCGCCACGCCCTGAAGGAAGGGTCCTCATCCAGGAGGTGCTCATACTTCGACCTCCACCCCCTCTTCCCCTTCGGCCAGCGGGCCTTGGCGTCCATGCCAACTAGGCTCGCGGGGCCATTTAACGGCCGGTATCGAACGCGGGGGGATGCGGGCCCGACGGGAATCGAACCCGTTTCGGGGGCTTCGCCTGACCCTCGGGTTAAAAGCCCGATGCTCTACCTGATTGCTCTCCCGTGGGAGCTAAGCTACGGGCCCGCATCAGGGTCTGCGAGATGTCGGGTATATGACTCTGAAAGAGGCTATCACCCCAAAAGGGAGCGGGCTAGAGAAATGCTCTTCTTCATCCCCTTCAGGTCGTCATGGGGCGTCTCCATAATCAGGGGCCTTTCGGTGATGCCTCGGTAATGGAGGAAGGCCCTCATGCCCCTGATTCCAATCCTGCCTTGTCCGATGTTCTCATGCCTGTCGAGGTTGCTTCCTAGGGCGCCCTTTGAATCGTTGAGATGTATCACCTTCAAGTGTTCGTAGCCGACGGAATCCTCAATGACCGCCATCGATTCGTTGACGGCATCTGTCCCTGCAAGGTCGAACCCGGCCGCGAAGGCGTGGCATGTGTCCAAACAAACCCCGACCCTCCCTTCCTTCTTCACCTTGTCCAGGATCAGCCCCAGTTCTTCGAATCTCGAGCCTACGCTGTTCCTTTGGCCCGCCATGTTCTCGAGCAGGATGATCGTACTC
>Ga0187803_10000145_pt1 | contig 29588 bp, 16 predicted proteins | sample NC_wetland_sal_i_2_FD_132425 | JGI IMG/M metagenome (GOLD analysis project Ga0187803, IMG submission 132425) | Wetland sediment microbial communities from Neuse River Estuary, North Carolina, USA - Control_3 | ecosystem: Environmental > Aquatic > Freshwater > Wetlands > Sediment | place: USA...
CAGGGAAAATTCTCGGCGTAACTGGATGTGGATTATGTCTCACCTCGTCCGCCTGGCATCTAGAGCGCTAACTTGAGCTGCTCAGAGCTGCTAACTATCGTCAATTACCTTTCGATGGGAAGGTGAACAACATGACTGCCGGAAAATATCTACTCATAACTCTTCTCCTGCTCGGGCTCTTGTTTCCGGCGGAGATTCGGGCTCAAAACGCGCCGGGTGCGCCGGGAACGCTCCCGACTTGGACCCCGGGCAGTAAAGAAGCGGTCGGCACGGCCACTTCGGTGAATTCCCGCGTCTGGTTCACGCTCGAAGGCGGCATTCTGACGGAAGTTTACTATCCGAGATTGGACACCGCCGAAGTGCGCACACTGGAATTCGCCGTGAGCGACGGGAAGAAAACCTGGATTGATTCGCGGGACCTGCTGCACTCTATCGAGCGGATCGACGAAAATGCGCTCGTTTTTCGCCAGACCAGCCGTGATCCGGAAGGCCACTTCACTCTTACCAAAACGTACGTCACCGATCCGCAGCGCGACACTTTGCTTGTCGATGTGGCCTTCTCTGGCCCGGCGAGCGACTCGCTGTACCTTCTTTACGATCCTTCTCTGAAAAACTCCGGCTATGGAGATACGGGATTCACGCAGGACAATTCGCTTGTCGCACAGAAAGAGGATGTCGCCACCGCGCTCGTCTCGAGCGGAGGTTTCGCGCAAATGTCCAGCGGGTTTGCAGGCGTAAGCGACGGCTATACCGATCTCCTTATCCACCACCGGCTCGCCTGGGAATACCCCCGCGCCGAGAACGGCAATGTCATTCAAGTTGCCAAGATTCCGTCCCCACACCAGTTCACGATCGCTCTCGGATTTGGTCCCGCTCCCGCGGTTGCCCTACAGAATGCCCGGAACAGTCTGAAGAGCGGTTTTGCCGCCATCAGAACAGATTATGTTCAGGGATGGACCACGTATTTGGCCAGCCTGCGGCAGGTAAGCGAGCACTACCGAACCCAGTTCCGGCTCGCGGCTATGGTCTTGAAAGCCCACGAAGACAAGACCTATCCCGGCGCGATGATCGCTTCCATGAGCATTCCCTGGGGGTTTGCCGTCCCTGCGGACAAACCAAGTGTGGGTGGCTACCACCTGATTTGGGCGCGCGATCTTTACGAGGTTGCCACCGCATTGATGGCTGCCGGCGACAGGGCTGCTGCCGAGCGCGCGCTCAATTATTTGCTGACTGTCCAGCAGAAAACCGATGGAAGCTTCCCGCAGAATAGCTGGCTGGACGGCCGACCCTACTGGACGGCCTTGCAGATGGATGAGGTCTCTTATCCCATCATCCTGGCTTACCAGCTGGCGAAAAAAGATCGCGAAACTTGGGAGCGCCACGTTCGCCCAGCGGCCGAATTTATCGCTACCCATGGCCCGGCCACGCAGGAGGAACGTTGGGAGGAAGTTCCTGGATATTCGCCCTCCACCATCGCTGCCGAGATCGCGGGCCTGGTGTGCGCCGCGGATATCGCCCAGCAGAACGGCGCGAACGAGGACGCCGAGCGCTACCTTCGATTGGCGGACGACTGGGCAGGAAACGTGGAAAAGTGGATGGTGACGACCAGCGGCCACCTTGGTGGAACTCGCGCCTCCCAGGGCTATTACATTCGCATCGACAATAATACGGACCCGAATGACGGCTACCAGTTGGACGTCCACAATGGGGGAGGCGTCTGGGATGAACGCGATGTCGTCGACGCGGGCTTCCTCGAATTGGTGCGCTTGGGTATCCGCCCTCCCGATGACGAGACAATCTCGCGCTCCCTCGAAGTCATCGATTCTACGATTCGCGTCGAGACTCCCAATGGCCCGAGCTTTCGCCGCTATAACCATGACGGCTACGGCGATACGTCCTTCGGCGGACCTTGGCTCAGCGAGGGCATCGGACGGCTCTGGCCAATCTTTACAGGCGAACGAGGCGAATATGTGATTGCTCGCGGTCAGGACGCCACGCCTTACCTTGAGGCGATGCTGCATTTCGCCAATGCGGGAGGAATGATCCCGGAGCAGGTCTGGGATCGCGCGGAAGCTACCCCTTTCAGATTTGTTTTCGGCTCCGGCACGGGCAGCGCAACACCGCTTGCCTGGAGCATGGCTCAGTTCATGCGCTTGGTGGTGTGTGCAGAAGAGAAGCGCATCGTGGAGCAACCCGAGGTGGTCGCATCTCACTTTCTAAAGCACAAGCGCTGAGGCGGCAGCGAGGCGTGATTTTGAGCTAGTTGGACAGCCGCTCCGCTTGCCGAACTCTGCGGTTCCGGCTAGCTCCACAACCGATCCCAGGAGTGTTCCTGGTCCCATTGCGGTGTCGGCTCGAAGTAACCGGTGCCGGGAGCCAAGTGTTTCCGCACGACATCCTCGTTGAGCGTCACGCCGAGTCCGGGACGGTCCGGCACTTCGATCCATCCATGATTCACGATGGGAGTCTTGACGCCCTCTTCGACTATCGAGGACCACCAGGGCTCATCCAAAGAATGGTTTTCCAGTGCAAGAAAATTCTGAGTTGCCGCGGCGCAATGAACATTCGCCATACAGCTTATTGGCGTTCCGGCGAAGTGCATGGCCATCGGCACGCCGTAGCCTTCGGCCATGTCTCCGATCTTGTGGGTCTCCAGAATTCCGCCCGAGGTCGCGAGGTCCGGGTGAATCTTGCTCACGGCGTGATTCTCACATAGCACCTGGAATGGCTCTTTTAGATAAATATCCTCACCGGTAAGAATCGGTGTGGGGCTTTCCAGCGAAATCTGTTTCAGCAAATCCGTATAAGTCCACGGAATTACATCTTCCATCCAGGAGAGGTTGTATTTTTCGTATGCCTTGCCGAGCCGGATGATCGACTTCACACCCAGGTGCCCCAGATGATCCATGGAAAGTGGAATCTCCATCCCCACGGCATCGCGAACTGCGGCAACGTATTGTTCCAGCATGGCGATGCCTTTGTCCGTGACTTCCATTGCCAGCAAGGGATGCGGTAATTGATTCGCTCTCCATTGCTCGATATCGGTGGCGTTGGTTACCGTGCCGGGCGTGTCCGATACCATTTCAATGCCCAGGTCCATCTTCAGCCAGGTTAGCCCCATCACTTCCTTCCGTTCCTTCATTCTTTGCGCGTAGATCTTTGGATCTTTGGACTCTGTGGTATCGGCATAGATGCGGATCTTGTCCCGAAACTTGCCGCCACCAACCATCGCGTACACCGGCGCGTCATAGACCTTTCCTGCGATGTCCCACAAAGCCATCTCGATGGCTGACACACCGCCTCCCTGTCTGGCGTGGCCGCCAAATTGCTTGATCTTGCGAAAAATCCAGTCGAGCTGCAGAGGGTTCTCCCCCACCAGGCGGCTCTTTAGGAACAGTGCGTAAGTTGGACTGGCGCCATCCCGCACTTCACCCAGCCCATAAACTCCTTGATTGGTATCGATGCGAATAATAGGGCAAGGACTCGGCCCCGGTTTCACCACCGTCGCCACGCGTAGATCGGTGATCCTCAGCGTCGATGGTCCTGAGTTCGTATTCACCGCTTTGGGATAGGCCTTCAGCGAATCTCCCGAGAGCAGGCTGCCCCCTAGGGCCAACGCGGAGGTTTTCAGAACATCGCGGCGACCGAACACGTTCTCATTCTTTTTGCTCATAGCGCTCATCCTCCCAAACTTTTGTTCTTTCTCATATTCCTTCACTGCTTGTTCCATCGACTTTGGCCTTTTCATTGCCAACGAAAATCCGCAAGATCCAGCCACCTCACAATCGGCCCAGAAATATCGTTCTGCTGAAACTCAGAATGTATCCTACCACTGCCGGGGCGTGCTAGAGTTTGGTGCGTTGTCACCGGTTTGGGAATGCCGAGGTGCGCCGAGTTGGCGCGCCGCAGTTTGATTTCGCACGACTTTCCCTGATCGTACGCAACCATTCTTTCCTATATTGGGGGTTTCCCCATGATCAACTCAGTGACCAGTCGTCTCGTACGAACATTTTTGATCGTCTTCTTGATGGCAGGTTCGATTGTTTTGCTCCTTCCCGCCTCTACAAATGCCCAGCTTCTTACATTCTCCAAGCAGGATCTCATCGATTACACTCGCGACAATCCGTTTGATCGCCTTCCCGATGGCAGGCCGAAAGTACCGGATGAGCTCATCGAAAGGGCACGTGGTCTCTCATCGGAAGAGGTATGGGCCGTGCTCCAGTCAAAAGGATTCAACAATCAATACGCCGACGGATTTCAAGTCTTGTATCCCGGCAAGACCATGGTCGGCCGGGTTTTCACCGTGCAGTTTATGCCGGTGCGCTCGGATGTGGAAGATGTTGCAGAGAAGAAGGCCAAGGAACGCGGAATTCCGCGTCTCACAAATCAGACGGCAATCGACATGCTTCAACCGGGAGATGTGCTCGTCGTGGACCTGTTTGGAAAGAAAGTGAATGGAACCATCGTCGGCGACAACCTCTTCTACTACGTGATGAAAGCGACACATAAAGGAGGACTCGTTGTCGACGGCAGCATTCGTGACCTGGATGGACTCTCAGAGATCGACATGCCGGCGTATTTTCTCGCTGCCGATCCCACTCCGATCGGCAACGTCATGCTCACTGGAATCAATGTTCCGGTACGCATTCGTGGCGCAACCGTGATGCCGGGAGATTTGGCTGTTGGGGACCGCGAAGGCGTTTATTTTATCCCGCCCCAGTTCGTCAAGGAAGTTCTTGACCGGGCGGATGAAACTCACATTCACGACGAGTGGACGAAACGAAAGTTCGATGAAGGGAAATACAAGTCCAGCGAAATTTATTCCACGCCCAGCGATCCCAAACTGCTGAAGGAATATCAGGAATATTTGAAGAAGCGGTTGGAGGAGCTCCACAAGCAACGGGATTCCCAACACCAATAATTAAGAGGTGATAGTCATGCCGGATTCTCGAGAAAAAGAACTCACTCGCCGAGGGTTCATGAGCAAGGTAAGCCAGGGTCTGGTGGCCACCAGCGTCGCCGGCGCGTTTCTGAAAGATGCGATGGCACAGCAGCCGCTGGAGGTTCCCGACCCGCCTGGAAAGAAACTCGGCTGGGCAATCGTCGGCCTGGGTATGCTCTCCATTAATGAAATTCTTCCCGCCTTTGCGAAATGCGAACGGTCCAAGGTGGTGGCGTTTGTCAGCGGCCATCCGGATAAGGCCAACAAATTGGCGGCCCGCTACGGAGTCAACCCAAAGAACATCTACAACTACCAGAATTACGATTCGATCCGGGACAACCCCGAGGTCGACATCATCTACATCGTGCTTCCCAATGGTATGCACGCCGAGTACACCATCCGCGGGTTTCAGGCAGGCAAGCACGTCTTGACCGAAAAACCCATGGCCAACACCCCGACCTATTGTCAGTTGATGATTGACGCCGGGCGCAAGGCCGGCCGGAAACTTATGGTGGCCTATCGCTGCCGCTATGAACCCTACAACCAGGAGGCTATTCGCATCGCGCGCTCGGGCGAACTCGGGCCCACCCAGGTGATTCTCGCCGATGCTGGTTGGAACGCCACCGATCCCAATCAATGGCGGCTGAAGAAGGATCTTGCTGGCGGAGGTTCGCTCATGGACATTGGCATTTACGCTCTCAACGCCTCTCGCTATCTGACTGGCGAAGAGCCCACGGAGATCAATGCCATGATCTACAACTCGCCGGGCGACCCGCGTTTTAAGGAAGTGGAAGAGACAGTCAATTTTCAGCTGCGTTTTCCCAGCGGTGTGCTCGCCAATTGCACTTCCAGCTACGGATACTTTCCTCAGAGCCACTTTCGCGTCGTGGGAACTCAAGGCTGGCTGGATATGGACCCGGCAACCTGGTATCGGGGCCTTCGTATGAGGATTGGTCGCAAAAACAGCATCGAGGAAAGAGAGCTTCTCGCAGTTGATCATTTTGCCGCGGAAATGGACCATATGTCCCAGTGTGTCATGGAAGATAAACAGCCCCTCACTCCGGGCGAAGAGGGACTCCGCGATCTGAAGCTCATGATGGCCATCTACGAAGCGGCCAAAACCGGAAAGACAGTAAAGGTATAAAAATCAACCTGTGCTCCGTCGGGGCTATTGAGGATCATTCCATGCGCGCCTCACTCTGTGATTCGATCGGTAAAGTGCGAATAGCCTTTCTGTGTTTCTTATTGCAGACGTTCGTCGGAGCATTCGCCTTCTCAAACCCCGCAGCGCTCCACTCCAGGACGGTCGGCAATGCTTCCGCTTCAGAATCTTCGCTGGTCGCAAAGGCCGATTACGTCGTCATCAAACCTGTTGCAAATATGTACCACCAGCCTGACCTTGGGTCTGACGTCGTCTCCCAGGCTATTTATGCGACCAACGTCGGGCGGCTGAAAGCCAAGCGGGGCTGGGTCCACATCAGGACGGCCGACGATTACACGGGCTGGATTCAACTCTCCAGCTTGCGAAAACTCAATGGCCAACCTTACGCTGCAACGGGGCCTGTCGTCCGTGTCTCCCAACTCAGCGCCAACGTCTACCGCGAGCCGGATGTCACCCGGCACGCGCCTGTTATCACGATTCCCTGGGAAAGCCGGTTGGAGTTCTTGCCGGGAACAGTTGCGGATGATCGCTGGCTCAAGGTTCGCCTTGCGGATGGCTCGCAAGGTTTCGTGCAAGCGGGCGATGTCAGCTCGGATTTCACTCCCCTAACGGTCGATCAAATGATCGCCGTGGCCAGGAAATTTATCGGCGTCACTTACACCTGGGGCGGCTCTTCGGAGTTTGGCTTTGACTGCTCCGGCTTCACGCAAATGCTGATGCGACAGCGCGGGATCATTATGCCGCGGGATGCGGATCTCCAGGCGGCATGGAGCGGCGTGACACCGGTCGAACGCAAGGACTTGCAGCCCGGCGACCTGCTCTTCTTTGGCGATCGGCCCGAACATATCACCCACACCGGCATGTACATTGGGAATGGCGAGTTCATTCACGACACCGTCCACGAGCATCCCGGAGTGCAAATAAGCTTATTAAATGACAAGCCGTGGACCACGTTGCTGCTGGCCGCAAGGAGAGCGAAATCATGAACCGCCGCGAATGGTTGAAAACTACCGCTGCTACCGGCCTGGCCGTTGCTTTGCCTCCTTCGTCGATTGCTGCATCCTCAACCGGCAGTCCACAGGCTTCCCAGGTCAATGTCGAATTAAAGCGCCTGAATTTGCGCCACACCTGGACCACGACCATGTCTTCCAGCACTTATCGGGAAACCGTCAACGTGCGCTACACGCGAGAGGGCATTACCGGATATGGCGAAGGCGCGCCCATCATTCGCTACAAGGAATCTCCGGCCGAGGCGCTGCAAGTTATCGATGCGAACCTTGAACACATTGTCTGGGGCGATCCCAAATGCTTCGACAGCTTCCTCGCCAATATCCGCAAGCGTCTCGGCGACCACCAACGCGCTGCCATGGCGGCCGTGGACATCGCCGTCATGGATTGGGTTTGCAAGAGGCTGAATGTCCCCGTGTACGAATACTTCGGCCTTGATCCTGCCGCCACGCCCGTCACTACCTTTTCCATCGGCATTGATACACCCGAAATCACCAAACAGAAGACTCTCGAAGCCGCCGATTACCCCGTCTTGAAAGTCAAAGTGGGCCTCAAAACTGATGAAGAAACCATATCCGCCGTCCGCAGCGTCACCAAGAAACCGCTGCGCGTGGACGCCAATGAAGGTTGGACGGACAAGGAAGAAGCCGTCCGAAAAATCAACTGGCTGGAGACCCAGGGCGTCGAGTTCATCGAACAGCCCATGCCAGCGCACTTGTTCGACGAAATCAAATATGTGCGCAGCAAAGTGCACCTGCCCATCATGGCCGACGAAGCCTGCACCAGCGCTGCCGCCATCCCTAAGCTGAAGGAAGCCTACGACGGCATCAACGTGAAGCTCGATAAATCGGGCGGCATCCTCGAGGCGCATCGATGGATTGCTATGGCGCGGGCCCTGGATATGAAGGTCATGCTGGGCTGCATGATTTCGAGTTCCTGCTCTTGCACCGCCGCCGCTCACCTTTCTCCGCTTGTGGATTACGCCGACCTTGATGGCTTTCTGCTCATCAGTAACGATCCGTTTTCCGGCGTTACCGTCGAAAAAGGCAAAATCATCCTGCCCACCGGCCCTGGCCTGGGACTTAAGGTCCTCGCTTAGAAGCGGACACGAGCGAGTCTTCCCTCGAGGCGTCCGCGCAAATTTTCTGCTTGCCACTGCCCATCTTTTTGGTGCTAGCGTGCCGTCCAACCGAGATCAATATCCAATGCGGCGCCGGTGATTCCCGCGGCGGCATCGGAGCAGAGGTAAAGCGCGAGAGACGCCACTTCTTCCGGATCCAGCAACCGGTGGATGGCGGCCGGCGCCGTCATAATCTTCTGCACCACTTCCTCGGGCGAAATCCCATGGTGTTTCGCCTGTTCCTCAATCTGCTTCTCCACCAGCGGTGTCCGGACGTACGCAGGGCAAATGGCGTTGCAAGTGATGTTTTGTTCGGCCACTTCCAGTGCGACCACTTTCGTCAACCCCAGCATCCCATGTTTCGCAGAAATGTAAGCCGCCTTGAAGGGAGAAGCGACTTTCCCGTGCAGCGAAGCGACATTAATAATGCGGCCCCACTTTTGGCGGATCATGTGGGGCAGGGCATATTTGCAGCAAAGAAAAGAGCCGGTCAGGATCACTCCGATCAGATAATCCCAACGCTCCTCGGGGAATTCCACGACGGGAGCGATGTGTTGCAGCCCCGCGTTGTTCACCAGAATGTCGATTCTTCCAAATCGCTCCACGGTCGCTTCCATCAAGCGGCGAACTTCCTCGCTTCGAGAAACGTTTGTGGCCACGAAGGCGCCCGGCGCTCCGGCCTTCTCGATTTCTGCCCGAGCGCGTTCCCCGGAGACGGGATCAAGGTCGGCAATCACGAAATTGGCGCCGGCTTGGCAGAAAGCTTTGGCGATCGCATAGCCAATCCCGCTCCCTCCGCCTGTAACGACCGCGACTCGTCCTTTCACGGTATCCTCCTGCAGAATAAAGAGTTAAACCCAATTCAACCGACCGATTACGTGACTCGTAGGTTCCCCACCCAGCCCGCCATCTGCCGGGGTCCAGCAGGGAACTCCCGGAGACTTCCGCCGAATCAGAGTTAGCGATTCGTCCCAAGCGAAATTCTACTTGACAATCCTTTCGCGTGCGCGTAAAAGTTTTCTCCACTCAGAGCAAGCGCTCGTTTTGCTTAAGCGAGCGCTTGCTTTGTATCAGGCAAGTGTAGGGATGCACGTGCCAAAACTGCTTGACCGCACTTTCGAAAAAAACCAGCAGAAGATCGAGCGCGCCGCGCTCCACCTGTTCACCAGGCAGGGCTTCCACGGCACCACCGTCCGCGAAATCGCCAAGAAGGCGGGCGTGTCCATGGGCAAGCTGTACATCTATTACGACACCAAGGAAGACATCTTCATCGACCTGGTTCATCACCAAGGCCGCAAGATGGAAGCCATTCGCCAGCGCGAACTCATTCCCCTGATGGCCACACTGGACCCCGACTCGCTCAAAGCGCTCGCGAGAGCCATCTCCAAGGTGGTCTCGGAAAACCTGGATTACTGGCGCCTGATGTACATCGATGTCGTGGAATTTCGACACAAGCACTTCATTCACAGCTTTCGGGAGATCGCCGGAGGCCTCCGCACGTACGCAAATGCAGTGATCCGGGAATCCAAGGTCGCATTCCCGCCGGGCGTGGATCCTTCCCTCGCCTATACCGCCATCTACCTGCAATTCTTCACCTATTTCTTAGCCGAGGAACTTTTTGGGGCCAAGCGACACCTGGGGATGAGTGACGAAGAGGCCATCGATCAGCTCGTGCTTCTCTACACGGGGGGACGAGTGCCGTCGGGCCAGTAAAGCTAGCTGCTGTACAACAGAAAAAGGAGAACGGTATGCAAGAACTGCGAAGGGCGATTTCACTGATCATCTTTGGAGCGTTGTTCCTGTTTGCCTCCGGTGGCACCTGGGCACAGTCTCCCACGACAGGGCAGATTACGGGAGTTGTGAAGGATGCCAGCGGCGCCACCATCAGCGACGCAAAAATCACTCTGACCAGTGTTACCGGGGTAGAGCGCGAAGCGACCAGCGATGGGAACGGCCGCTACACGTTTTCCCTTCTCCCACCCGGAAACTATCATTTGGAGGCGGAGAAGACGGGATTTGGCAAGGCGACGGCCGAAGACGTTGCTGTCCGCATCACCGAAATAACCAGGCTGGATATCTCCCTCCAAGTGGCCGTGCAGAAATCCGTCGTTGAAGTCATGTCCGAACCGCCCCTGATCCAGGCGGACGATGCGGCGCACGGAACGGTCATCCAACAGGAGCAAATCCGCCAACTGCCGCTCCCCACCAGGAATTTCCAGCAGTTACTGACTCTCACGCCAGGCACATCGGGCCCCGTGCAGAATTCATCCGAACTGGGCCGCGGCGCGGCCCCCATCTACGTTAATGGGCTGCGCTCCACCTCAAACTCCGTCATCATCAATGGCACGGACGCGAACTCGATCGGCACCGGCTCCACGCCCAATCTTGCTGTGCCCGCCACAGATTCTCTGCAGGAGTTTATCGTTCAGACCAGCCAGTACGATGCATCGCAAGGCCGGGTCGCAGGCGGCATTGTGGCCGCCGTGACGAAGTCCGGGACGGATGAATTTCATGGCAACCTTTACGAGTTTTTCCGGAACGACGCGCTCAACGCCAACAATTTCTTCCTGAACGCCGGGGGTGTTCATCGCCCGCCCTACAAGCGCAATCAGTTTGGCGGCACATTTGGCGGGCCGCTGGTGAAAGGTCGTGCGTGGTTCTTTGTTTCCTACCAGGGAAGCCGCGAACGAAACTCCACCTCGTTGCTGAATTCCATCGGCACCGTCTTCGTTCCCCAAAACCTCTCCAATGACCGCTCTACTGCGGGAGTCGATGCACTGGCAGCGTCCTATAGTCTCGCGCCATGCAGTACGCCCCCCAATGGATTCACTTTTGTGCCATGTTTCGATCCGACTGCCCAGTTTCTTCTTCAAGCAAAACTGCCAAACGGCTCTTACGTGATCCCATCGGCGACGAACCCTACCGCCGTAGCACCTGGCGCGGTCCCGCAACCAGTTGCGGTGCCCGTGGTTGGTGCGTCGCAGTTCCGCGAAGATCAATTCAATACCAACTTGGACTATCAACTCTCGGCGGCGAACCGCTTTTCCGCCAAATTCTTTGCCGCCAACAATCCGGCCACACAGGGCTTATTCAATTTGTTCGGGCTTGCCAATGCCCTCCCAGTTCCGGGCTTCGGCGCCACCGCGAATCTGAATCAGAGGGTGCTCTCGCTGGACGATATACACCTCATCTCTTCACGCTTGGTGAATGATGCGCATTTTGGCTTCGGTTTCATCTCAACGGGTTCTCAGCCGCAGGAGCCATTTACGGCAGCACAGGTGGGCATCAACTCGTACGTGGGCAACCCGTTTACGGGGATGCCGGAAATCTCGGTCGCCAACTATTTTGATCTGGGTGCCAATCCCTTCGCCGACAACGGCGGAGTCGAAAAGACCTACACCTTCGGAGACACTTTGAGCTGGCAGAAAGGCCGCCACAGCTTGAAGGTCGGAGTCGAGTACAAACACCATGATCTGAACGCAGATTTCAATCTCTATACGCGGGGCCAGATCTTCTTCCTCGGCCTGACGAAACCACCCTCGCCCTTTGCCGGAAATGGCTTTTACGATTTTCTCGGGGGACTGTACGATCTGACCGGGCTCACCATCATGGGCTCGGGTGTGAATAACCGGGATGTCCGGGCACAGGACTGGGGCAGCTTCGCGAACGATGACTGGCGAATAACTGACCGGCTGACTCTTACGCTCGGACTCCGCTACGATTATTTTGGCCCCTTCACCGAGGCCGAGGGACGTTTCATTGGCCTTGACGAGACGCAATTAAAGGATGTGCTGGTGCCAGGCGTTGGCGCGGTGATTACCGGTGGATTCGTCCAGGCATCCAACGCAAAGAATCCAATCGCTGGTATCCCACTAGTCCAGCCGTCCTTGGTTTCTCCCAATAAGAAAGACTTTGCGCCGCGAATCGGTTTTGCCTGGCAACCGCTGTCCAACTCAAAGCATATGGTGGTGCGCGGTGGCTATGGGGTTTACTACGATAGGGCGAATTCCCGGTTGCTCAACAACCAGTTGCTGAACTTTCCCTACTACACCCTGGCACAAGCATTCACCACGCCCATCGGCACTCCCTTCGTCAATGTGCCACAGCCCAGCAGCTACCCGCTGCAATTCAATGGTCCGGCTTTCCCCCTTGGCGGTCCTCCGGCGATCCTGACGCAGGCGCCAACATTTCTGAATACGACCGGCACCGCCGTGGTTTCCGCCAACGGCATCTACCCCGACATCCACAATTTCCACACACCGTACATTCAGCAGTACAGCTTGGGCATTCAAAACGAATTCGCTCATAACTGGATGCTGGATGTGAGTTACGTGGGCTCGGCGGGACGTAGGTTGTTCCGGCTGATGGACCTAAATCAGGCCATGACCGATGCCGGGTACCCAATAGGACAATATACCTTCGGTCTATCGAGTCTCGCCGTGCAGGGCTTCGGCGTGCATGTCCTGCAAAGCTCCGCAAACTCAAGCTACAACTCCTTGCAAGTGGGGTTGACTAAGCGGTTCTCTCACGGTTTGCAGTTTCTCACCGCTTACACCTACTCCCATTCCCTGGACGATTACTCCGGCGACCCCACCGGAACCAGTGACATTTCCGTCGTCCCCGGCAACGAGGCGATTCTGCATAACCACGCAAGTTCCGATTTCGATCGCCGCCACCGCTTGGTTTTCAGCGGCATCTACGACCTCCCGGAGTTTTATAAGGGTGATTCGCACCTCGCCCGGCAGGCGGCGAACAACTGGGAATTGGCAAGCATCTTGACACTTCAGAGCGGCACGCCATTCTCGGTCCTGACAAATGAAAACGCATTTGTGGCGGCGCGCGCGGACGCCGTAGCAGGATGTAATCCCGCCCTGAGCGGAAGCGTGGAATCACGGCTAAGCAAGTACTTCAACACCGCCTGTTTTACGCCGGCGCCAGCCACCTTCGCGGGAGGTTTCGGCGATACCGGGCGAAACATCCTGCGCGGCCCCAATCAGCGGAACGTGGACATTTCCCTCATCAAGTACTTCCCCTTGACCGAGCGGAAGAAGCTTGAATTCCGCGCCGAGCTCTTCAACGCATTCAACATGGTTAGCTTCGCGAACCCCATCAACCTCCTTGCATCGGCCAACGACGGGCAGATCGTCGCGACAACTACCGGGCCACGCGTGATTCAGTTCGCTCTGAAGTTCAACTTTTAAGAGGGAGGAACCCGTGTGCCGGGGACGCAAATGGCGCTCCCGAGCCCTACACATGAGTCTGCGCGGCTTAAACGACAAAGTAGTCATTGTGACGGGTGCGGCTGCCGGAATCGGCCGCGCCACCGCGAGCCGATTTGCGGAGGAAGGGTGCCGCGTCGCCGCGTGGGATCTGAACGATTCTGGCGCGGACCAAATCTGCCGCGAACTTCAGGCGGAAAAGAACAAGGGCCTGTTTCGCAAGGTAGACGTCGCGGACGCCATGGACGTGGATGCGGCCGTTTCGGAAGTCGTCGGCGGATGGGGCCGCATCGATGTGCTGGTCAACAACGCTGGCGTTCTGCGCGACCACCAACTCGTGAAATGGAAGGACGGCGAAGTTGCCAAGGTCATGGCCGACGACACCTTTGATGCGGTGATCGATGTCAATCTCAAGGGCGTTTTCCATTGTGCCCGCGCGGTCGTCCCGCACCTGATTCGCTCCGGCGGCGGCGCAATTCTGAACGCTTCCTCGATCGTCGCCCTGTACGGAAATTTCGGGCAGACGAACTACGCGGCGGCAAAGGCAGGAGTGATCGCGTTCACGAAAACGTGGTCTCGTGAACTCGGCAAATACAACATTCGCGTCAATGCCATTGCGCCGGGTTTCATTGCTACGGAAATGGTCCGCAGCATGCCGGAAAAAATCATCCAGGGCATGGTTTCCCACACGCCTCTTGGACGCATGGGAACTCCTGAAGACGTCGCCGAAGCCTATGTCTGGTTGGCTTCCGACAGTGCGTCTTTCATTACCGGCGCGGTGCTTTCCGTGGACGGGGGCTTGGTTGTAGGCACTTAAATGGTCACCTATAGGGCGCGCCGGGCCCTCAGTAGGATTCGTGCAACCGGCCGATTAGAAGGGGTGCGATGACTTCCCAGCAAAATCTTCCTCCTAGCTCGATTAAAGTGACTCGTCCAGCGCGGGGCCGTGTGCCAGGCGACGGAGCGACCCTCGCCTTCGGTTATTGGCCGGGCCGCGGTGCGCCGGTGGTTGCTCTCCACGGGCTGACGGCTTCGCACCTGAATTTCATCGGGATTGCCGAGCGCTTGGCGGGCCGATATGCGCTCTTTGCTCCCGATCTGAGGGGCCGCGGCGATTCCGACAAGCCTAAGGGACCGTACGGCATGGACCAACACGCCAGGGATGTAGCCGCTGCAATGCGCGCTATGGGGCTCGGTCCGAGCATCATCGCGGGTCATTCGATGGGCGCGTTCGTCGCTACTGCACTCGCAGCACAAGAGCCGAGCCTGGTGTCCGGTCTTGTTCTGATTGACGGCGGTTATTTGCCTGATGTGCCGCCTACGGCATCTCCCGGGCAGGGACTCAACGCCGCGCTTGCACTGCGCATCACGCAGTTGCGCGAAACCTACCCGTCACGGCAGGCCTATCGCGAATTCTGGCGGACCCAGCCGCATTTTCCTTCCGAGGAGTGGAATCCCTGGGTGGAAGAGTTTCTGGACTATGAAGTCGGAGGCGATTCGCCAGTGCAGCCAAAAGCCTCAGAAGCAGGAGTGCTCGCCGATATGGGGGCAGCTTTCCAACGCGAGGCCATCATTGAAAGGTTGAAAACCATTCGCGTACCGACGCTTTTGGTCCGAGCCGAAAACGGTTTCATCCCCGGACAGCCGCCATTGTTTCCGGATGAACTTGTTTCCCAGATTCGAGCTCACCTTCCCCATGTCGAGGATCACAAATTGAAGGGCACGACGCATTACACCATAGTATTGGGCGAGCAAGCAGCCTCGAAGGTCGCCGAGCTCATCTGTGAGCTGGCCAGCCGTCCTCGTTCATCGGTGACGGCATAAATAAGGATCGGGGCTCGTCCAGCGGAGGAAGTTTACCGCTATGGCAGAACCAGGATGGATAGCAGGAACTGCTCGCGGACCTGGAGGCTCGCGCGATTTCAAGCTCTGGGTGCCCGCATCTCTGGAAAAGGGACAGGATGCGCCTCTCGTCGTGGTGCTGCACGGTTGCACGCACGATGCGAAGAATATGGCAGAGATCTCGGGGCTGAACGAGCTCGCCGAAACAAATTGCTTCCTGGCGGTATACCCCGAGCAGTCGCGTTTGGCCAATCTGATGAAGTGCTGGAACTGGTTTAATCCGAAGCACCAGGCGCGGGATGCCGGTGAACCCTCCATCCTCGCGGCCGTCGTCGAACAGGTCTGCTCCTCTCACCGCGTGGATCGAGATCGCGTTTACCTCGTGGGCGTTTCAGCCGGTGGCGCGATGGCCTCCATTCTTGCAGCCACTTATCCGGAACTTTTCGCCGCCCTCGCGATCTTTGCCGGAGCGGAATACAAAGCCGCCACGAGTATTTCCGAAGGGCTTGCCGCGATGACACAGGGCGGGCCGGATCCAGTGCGGCAAGGGCAGCTTGCCTTTGAAGCGATGCGTGTGGGCCTTGCGCGTAAGCCAAGGCGGCGGATGCCTGTGATTGTGTTTCACGGCACTGCGGATAATCGCGTGAGTCTTGTCAACGCCGACCAGGCTATCGCCCAGTGGAGCAAAACGAATGTGTGCCTTGCTGCGGAGTTTTCAGAGAACGGCTTTGTCCTGACGGAGAAAGTCATCGACGCCCAAGTGCCGGATGGTCATGCGTTCCGAAGACACATCTACGTAGAGGCCGATGGCCACCTGTTGCTGGAAAAATGGATAGTCCAAGGCCTTGGCCACGCCTGGTCGGGCTCCCCCAAACCCAGCAAATACGGCGACCCTAAAGGTCCCAACGCCAGCTTGGAAATCTGGCGATTCTTCTGCGAAGCGGGCTCGATCCCGTCGGCTTCCTTGTCGCGCCAAGATTCGCTGCAGCAACCTTCGCGTGGGACGTCAACATGAACATTGGCTCGCTTCTTCCCAGGCACGCACGCCAACGTCCGAATTGCACCGCCGTAGTCTTTGAGGACTGCCGGCTGCACTTTCGGGAGTTCAATGCTCGCGTCAACCGTCTTGCCAACGTGCTTTCTGGCTTGAATGTAAAGAAAGGGGACAAAGTCGCGACCATCCTGCCCAATTGTTTGAGCTTGCTCGAGACTTATTGGGCTGTCGCAAAGATCGGGGCCGTGGTCGTGCCGCTCAGTCCCCTCCTGCGGGAAAAGGTCTTAGCCTCTCTCATTCAGGATTCCGACACGGGGACGATCATTGCGAGCCCCGATTTTGCAGGGCCACTCGCAGGCGTCAAGCGGGAACTGGCTAACGTTCCGGAGGAACGCTTTCTCCTGACCGGATCATCGCCTGTCCCCGGATTTCAAAGCTACGATGAACTAACAGGCCGGGCCAGTGAGGCCGAACCTCCCGCGACCGAAATTGTGGATGCCGATCCCTACAACATTATTTACAGCAGCGGCACGACCGGCACTCCCAAGGGAATCGTTCATACCCATTACATACGCGCCATGTACTGCACGCTCTTTGCTTCGGCCTCTCGCATGAGCCCCGAAAGCGTGGTGCTTCACTCAGGCTCGATCGTTTTCAACGGTGCCTTCGTCACGCTTATGCCGGCCATGTACCTGGGTGCGACCTATATCCTGCAAAAGAGCTTCGATCCGCGGACCTTTGTGGAAACCGTGGAGCGCGAAAAGGTCACACACGTCATGATGGTCCCGTCGCAGATTGTCGCTCTCCTGGGCTCGCCGCACTTTTCGCCGGAAGCGCTCAAGTCCCTCGAAATGCTCTGCACCGTTGGGGCCCCCCTGCACCTGGAGCATAAGGAAAAGCTGAATCGCTGCCTACCGGGCAGATGCTATGAACTGTACGGCTTAACCGAGGGTTTCGTTACCGTGCTGGACAAAAACCATTATGCCTCTAAGCCAAATTCTGTTGGCCCACCGCTTCCTTTCTTCGAAATGCGCATCTTGAATGAGCAAGGCCAGGACCTGCCTCCCGGCGAAATCGGGGAAATTGTCGGGCGTGGGCCGGCGCTCATGCCGGGCTATTACAAGCGACCTGATTTGACGGCGCAAGCGATTGTCGACGGCTGGCTGCATACCGGCGACCTGGGATACGCCGATGAAGACGGCTTTCTTTACTTAGTGGACAGAAAGAAAGACATGATCATCTCCGGCGGGACGAATGTCTACCCGAAGGACATCGAGGAAATCATCGTGCAGCATCCGGCGGTAAGGGAAGCCGCTGTAATTGGCATTCCACATGAAAAGTGGGGGGAGGCGCCGCTGGCTGCGGTCATTCTCCACCAGCCGGGCGCCGTCACTGCCGAAGCGTTGCGCGATTGGATCAATGCGCGCGTGGATGCCAAACACCAGCGCGTCCACGCGGTGGTGATCATGGACGAATTCCCCCGCAGCCACGTCGGCAAAACACTGAAGCGTCTTCTGCGGGATCCGTACTGGGCCGGGCGTAATACCAAAATCTAGCGAATGGGTTCGTTTTCTTCTGTGGAAAATATTTAATCCGGCGGCTTTCCTTTATGCAGGTTGAAGCCGTCCGCGTCCAAAACCTCGCGAACCTTCATCGCCAGAGTAAGCGCTGAAAAGGGCTTCTGCAGAAACGCAAAGGTTTCGTTGAAGCCATGACTGTGAATCAATGCATCATCCGTGTAGCCCGACATGAACAACACCTTGATGTCCGGCCGCAGCGAACTTACTCGCTTGGCAATCTCGCGCCCGCTCACCCCGGGCAGAATCAGATCTGTGAGCAGGAGATGAATGCGCTCGGGATGCTGTTCGCAGATGGTTGCTACATCTTGAGGCTCTTGGGAAACCAGCACGGAGTACCCTTGGGCGGCAAGCAGGGATTCGACGAGCTCACGCACCGCGGGATCGTCCTCGACCAGCAAAATCGTTTCCGACCCGCGCACGCGATCGTGTTGCGGTCTTCTCGAGAGTGGAGTCTCTGCGGGTTCCTTCACCTGCGGTAAATAGATTTTGAAAGTGGTCCCTTTTCCCGCTTCGCTGTACACCCAAATGTATCCGCCGCTCTGCTTCACCACGCCGTAGACCATCGACAGCCCCAAGCCGGTTCCATGCCCGGGTCCCTTGGTGGTGAAGAAAGGCTCAAAGATGCGTGCCAGTGTCCCTGGTTCCATCCCTACCCCGGTATCCGATACGGTGAGCAATACATGTGGCCCGGCAGCTGAACCTACATGGCGCCTCACAAATTCCTCGTCCAGATCCACGTTCTGGGTCTGGAGCGTGAGTCTGCCACCCTGGGGCATCGCGTCGCGCGCGTTGACACTCAGATTCATCAGCACCTGTTCCAGCTGGCCGGCATCCGCCTTCACCGATGCCAGATCCTCTGCCAGCACCATGTTGATCTCGATATGTTCCCCGATAATTCGCTGGAGCATCTTGAGCAAATTCCGGCTGATGTCGTTGAGATTCACGACGCGCAGCTGGAACACCTGCTTTCGGCTGAACGCCAGCAACTGCCGGGTCAACGCCGCCCCGCGTTCCGCTGCTACGTGGACTTGCTCGGCAGCACGGCTGTGTTTCGAATCAAGCGGGAGCTCTTGCGTCAGGGAACTGCTGTAGCTCAAAATAACCGTCAAAAGATTGTTGAAATCGTGCGCGATTCCTCCCGCCAACGTCCCGATGGACTCCATCTTTTGCGCTTGCCGGAACTGCTGCTCCAGTTTCCGCCGCTCGGTCAGGTCCCGGATCGCAGCGCACCCCCACACGCCTTCTTCCGTTTTCAGCAGGCTCAACTTGAGCTCCACGGGGAACTCGCTGCCATCCTTGCGCAATCCAAACAACTCCAAGGTTGCCCCAACGGGATCCCCTTGCGGCTGCCTGAGGAAGCCGGTTCGATATTCCAAGCACTTTTCCTTGAACCTGCCGGGGACCAGGATGTCCATCCCTTGCCCTAACAAATCTTCTCGTGCATATCCAAATGTCTTTTCCGCTTGCGCGTTCACCAGCACGATTCGCCCTTCTCGATCCACCACCACCATGGGGTCCGGAGCGGATTCCAGCAGGCCTCGGAATTTCGCCTCCGCCGCCCGTAACGATTCTGCCGAGCGTTTCTGTTGCGCGAGCAATTCACTCTGCGCCCGCTGGCTCAGCAGCAAGCGGACGCCGGAACAACCGAACGACGCCAGGACCGTCGCCACGGCGAGTTTCAATTGTTGCGTAATCGCCGTCGTGGCCATGCCCAACACGAGAAGCGGGAAAGCGATATGAGCGAATTGAGCCAGGAGCAAGGAATCCGATGAGCTTTCTTTGAGCGCCGGTTCCGGTTCTTTGGGAGCGACCCAAGTCGCTGCCAGCCACACCATAACCGTCCTGGGGATGGTCCACAGCAGCTCGTACCAGGTGCCGAATTGCAATTCCTGCCACGTCTGCATGTACACAAAAACGGAATCACAGATTCCGAAAAGCACTAGAAATATGGCCATGCGCCCGAAGAGCGACTTCACCAGCCGGGACTTTGTCAGCAGCGCCCGCAATACAAAAGTTGAGGCCAGAATGAAATTGCGCCATGTAAATACCCACCAATAGAGGGCGTTAATGTCTTCCGGCCGCCGCACCGACTGCAACGGCAAGTAGAGGAAGAAGATGTAAGCCGAGAACGAGACGATCCCGATTTGCAGGAAATCAAGCCAGCGCTGCCAGCGGTACACGCGCGACTCCACGGTATCGTCGGCCAGAAAGAGCGCCAGGGCCATCGGCGCGACGTGATACAGGAAGAACACATCGCTTGGCCACCATACCTGCAGCGATGCGTGCAGGAAACTGTCGTAATACGTCGCCAGTACCTGGCCTACGGCGTAGAGCGCAAACGCTATGCCCATCAGCCGCCAGAAACGCCGCGCAAAACCAAAAGCACGGCCTGCAGCCTGGAAGCACGCGGCTGCTGCCAAAACAATCAGTATGAATTCAATGATGCTGCTGGCCAGCGCTGAATGAACGGCCAGAGCGACGAAGTGACAGGCCAATGCCGCCGCTGCGAGGACAAAGATCTTGCGAGAGGTCGGCATACGTTCCTTTGACCCCGGTCCGGAAGCGAAGCGAGGGCCTCAACGAAAAATTTGGGCGGAAGTGCTTTCTCTTAATACTATCGGAAAAACTGTGCTTTCGAGGCGGTTTCCGCCCGTTTGTTTCCCGTTTGTATACTCGCCGAAACCTGCCATTGCTTAATCGGGGTGTACTGTCTGGAATTACCTCACCTGTAACTAAATTCTCCTTCAGTGCGACTCAGCCGCTTTTCAAAACGGCTACTTCCAGGCGAGGAGTTTCAGCTTGCTTGCTGTGGCCGGTGCGACACACTGTCCTTCGGCCGACACAGTTCAGTCCCGCAACATAGCAACGAAATAAAAGCATTCTAGCGGGAAAACGAAATGGACTCTCTCCTGCAAGGTGTTCGCCCGAGTTTCCCCGGAGTATAGTTGAGGCTTCTCGAAGAGGGGCAATGCTTCGAAATCGTAAGCTGTCATACATGGCGATCGTCAGCGCTGCCCTTGGCGCAATGGCCTTGGCGGGCGTCTTTGTCGGATGGCGTGCCTCTAGTGTCTTGCACCAGTCTGCGCAAGAGGTGCGTTCCGAACGCGAAATTCCATTCCAGGTTCGCCCCTACCTGCCCCCCAGTAACGTGAAGTTTGAGGCTGTCAGCTCCCCCGACGTTTTCCTCCAGGCCGCGCGTTTTCAGGAACATCTTTATATTGCCGGCCCCTCCGGGCTTTCTGAATACGATCTCGGCGGCACTCTCCTCCGGCAGTTTGTGGCGGGAAGAGAATTGCCCTCTTCTCCACTCGTTGCCATGGCGGTGGGTACTCTGGGAGGTGCCGCGGAGCCGGAGCTCCTCCTGGCTACGGCCGGTGACGGAGTCCTGGCCTTTAACGGACAAAGCTTTCGTCAAATCTATCCGGCAGATTCCGAGGCGCGATCCATCACCTCGCTGCTGCCCGTGACCGCCGGACATTTACTGATCGGCACGAAGAAGCGTGGGGTACTCCTCTACGATGGAAAGCAGATCCGAGAGCTGCACCCGACGCTGAACAACCTGTACGTTCAAGCGCTCGCAGGGAATGAAGTGGATTTGTGGATTGGCACGTTGAACCAGGGCGCCCTGCATTGGCACGCCGGTACCAGCGAAGCATTCAGTGAAGAGCAAGGACTGCCCGACAGGCAGGTTCAGTCGATCGCTCTTGCGGAAGACAAGACCTACGTGGGTACACCCCTGGGTGTCGCTGAGTTTGACCACGGGCGAATCTCCCGCACGCTTGGGAAAGGATTACTGGTCACCTCGCTCTTCGTGAACCGCGACGATTTGCTCGTCGGCACGGAAGATCAAGGCGTCGTGCGCCTACCTCTGACTGCTCGCCGCATCGGTCTTAATGCACAAGGTTCCACGAATCTCGCCGAAGTACAGCAATTCCTGGGGACAGAAAATGGCGTCTACGTCTTGACGCGCAATGGCATGTTCGAACTACCGGCACACGGATTTGGCTGGAAAGAGGTCTTGAAGCCACATCCCGCCACTCTTACCGATCGCAATATTTCCGCGCTTGCCGAGGACAAGAACGGCCAACTCTGGGTCGGCTATTTTGATCGCGGGCTCGATCTCTTGCCAGGTGATAGCCGCCGAGTTTTGCATGTTGAAAACGAGCACCTTTTCTGCGTGAACAGAATCTGGCCGGACGCGAAATCTAACACCGTGGCGGTCGCCACGGCGAATGGCCTTGTCCGCATGGGAGCTTCCGGGAGCCAGGAACAGGTGCTGACTCGCGCGGACGGGCTCATCGCCGACCACGTTACGGACGTCGTTCCGTATCGCGACGGCTTGGCCATTGCCACGTCCGCAGGCCTCACCTTCCTCGATGCCAGCGGTGCTCGCAGCATGTACGCGTTTCATGGGCTTGTAAACAATCATGTGTATGCTCTGGGAGTTTCCGGAGACGACCTGATGGTCGGAACGCTCGGCGGTCTTTCCGTGATCGACCGAGGCGAAGTCCGCGTGAATTACACGGCCGGCGCGTCTGGGCTCAAGCACAACTGGATTACCGCTGTCGTTCCTGTGGGCGACGAATGGATGGTAGGAACCTACGGAAGTGGAATCATGGGGCTGGACCGCGCCGGGCGTTTCCATGCGTTTGAAAACGCCACCGCGGAGATGGAAATCAACCCCAACGCCATGCTGGTTACACCCCAATATGTTCTCGCCGGAACGTTGGGAAACGGCCTGTACGTATTTGACCGCGAAAAATCGCGCTGGACCGTGATCCAAGAAGGCTTGCCCTCGCGAAACGTTACCGCGCTCGCCCAGAGCAACGGATATATCTATGTTGGGACTGACAACGGACTCGTCCGAATCCAGGAACAGAAGCTCCAGCCATGAACAACGCGCTCACCACGATTTTTCTTTTATTGATCACGCCTTTCGCGCTGCTCGCCGACGGCGGGGTATTGATTCCTCGGGACAAGGCCCAGCCTGATCCCGCGATCCTCTCCCTGGAAGAGATGGAGATCACCGTCCAGATCGATAACGGCGATGCGCGCGTCTTCGTGCGGCAGGTTTTCACCAATCACACCAACACCATCGAGGAAGGTAACTACGTCTTCGCGCTGCCCTCCCATGCCACGGTTTCCGATTTTGCCGTTTGGGATGGCCCCACGCGCATTCCCGCCGTGATCCTCGAACGCAAGCGCGCGGAAGATATTTACAACCAGTTGAAGCAGCAGTCCATCGATCCCGGACTGCTGCAAATGGGCGAGCGCGGCTCAGAAGAAGCCAAGCGCAGCGCCATCTTCAGTGCTCGCATTGTTCCTATCCCTGCCTACGGCACCAAGCGGCTGGAATTCGAATATCACGAATCCATTCCCGTCGAAAACCTCAAGTCGTATTTCGCCATCCCTTTGCGCCCGGACGCTTATCAGGCCCAGTCTGCCCGCTATTTCCGGATCAACTTTGAATTGCACTCTGCTCACGCCGTGAATCACTTTCAGGCCCCCGCAAAAGTGTTTCCTCTCAAACTCGATGAGGAAACAGCGCACTCGATCAAGGGCCACTTCGAAGGGCAAAACGTCAACTTGACCGAAGATTTTGTTGCCACCTTCGATCTCGATCGCGCCGGTAGCGATACGCTGCACGTGATTGCGCACCGCAACCCCTCCAGCGGCCAGCCTTCCCCCACGGAAACGGCTCCTGTCCGCAGCAACAACGAACCGGGATTTTTTGCCGCGGAGGCGTTGCTGGGCACGGGACAAGATCGCAGCGCCACAACAGGCGCCACTGTGACTGGCTCTGGCGCGCCAAAAACTCTAATCCTCCTAATGGATACCTCTCTGTCCATGCAATGGGAAAAGCTGGAACGAAGTTATCAAGCGCTGGAAACCCTTCTCCGAACGCTGAAACCCGACGATAAATTCAACTTGATTCTCTTTAACAGCCAAACGCAAAGCTTTCAGCCTTCGCCCGTCCCCGCAGACGGCGCCGGAATTCAACGCGCGCTCGATTTTGTGCGCGCCAGCAAGCTTCGCGGCGGAACGGACTTGCAGCGCGCCCTGCAGGAAGGCTTAGCGCAATGCCCGGGTTCTAACGGGAATCTCTATCTTGTCTTGTTGAGTGACGGTGGCGCGACCCGCGGCCCCATCCAGAATGGAAAGCTGGCCGCCTGGTATGAAAATGCCTGGAAGCGCGTTCCCGAACCCAACCGCCCGAAGACTTACGTGTTCGGTGTGGGTGACGATGCCAATCTGCCCTTGCTGAAAATGCTTGCCCGCGAGGACGGCGTCCTGGAAAACGTGCTTTCGACGGAGCCGATGGACTTCAAGCTCACTTCGTTTCTCTCCAAAATCGGGCGCAGTCCCATCGGCCAGTTGCAACTCAGCATATCTCCGGACACGGAAATCGATTCCGTCTACGCGCTTCAGGATTCCGCATTCTCGGGTTCGATGGCCGCGTGGGTCGGGCGCTACCGAAAGGCGCAGCAAGAAACCGTCTTCACTGTCCATGGGGTTCGCGACAGCTCGGCCCTGTCTCTCACTGCGAAGGCAACGCTTCCGGGCGAATCCATGGATCACCCGCAACTGCCTCGATTGTGGGCGCGGGCCCGCGTGGATGCGCTGCTCGAAAAAATTCAACGTGAAGGCGAAGACCAGGCATCAATTGACGAAATCATCCGCCTGGCCCGACAGTACAAATTTGTGACCCCCTACACATCCTTTCTTGCCGTGCCTCGTGCGCTGCTAAGGCCTAGAGTCATCCGTCCCGGTGACCCCGTCTTGCGCGTGAAAACGGATGAGTCCATCGTTTCGGTTGTCGCACTCTTCCCGTTTGGACTCTTGCAGAAGCTCCGCTACCTGCCGGCGGAGGACATTTGGCAAACGCGCTTTTTTGCCCCGAAGGATATGCAGGATGGAACGTACAGCGTGCGCCTCGTTCTGCGCGATCGCGCCGGCCACACCTATCGCGAAGCAAAAACATTCGTGATTGCCAGCAAAACACCCGTGGTGCAGATCCGCTTGGACCGCAAACGCTACCGGCGCGGCCAGACCCTAGATCTGAAAGTGTCTGCATCGCAAAACACTCGCACTCTGGTTGCGCGGCTGGAGGGCGCCGTGCCCGTTGGCCTCAAGTGGGATCCCAAGGCGGGCGTGAATACCGGTCAATTGTTCATTCCGGACCAGATGATTCCAGGGACCTACCGCCTCACCGTCACTGCGGAAGACATTGCCCATAACACGGGCTCTCAGGGGGTGGACGTTGAAATCGTTCCGTGATTTCTCACCCAGATTGCGCGTCTGTTTCGCAGGAGCTGTTTTGGCGCTGGTGGCCGCCGGTTGCGTGATGACTGCCAAGGGAGAGCTGCCATCTTGGATCCGCAACGTAGAAGCGGGGACAGAAATCGAACGCGCCTTTTTCCGCATCATGCCGCTACCGTATCGCAACGTTCTCTTCCGCAGACCTCCCGCGGAAACGCGGCCGGCACTCGACGAACTCATCCGGCAAAAATCCGCGAACGCCGAACTCTACTACCTGCGGGCAAAGGAAGATGAGCAACAGTTGGAGTTTACCGCGGCAGAATCCGATTGGAAGCTGTATGGCGAAAAGTCGCCGGATAAAACCGCCGCGCAAATTGCCCTGGCGGATTTCTACCATCGCCGGCTGCGCCCGCAGGACGAAATTGCTGTTCTCTCGATCGTCGCCGGCGCTCCCCCGGATGCTTCCGAAGGCTTGACACCCCCGGCCGAGCAGCGCTCCTGGCGCGCCTTCGAGCGCATTTTCGGCGTGATTCAAGCCCAGGGACTGCCAAAGGATGTCTCGATCGCACAGTATCGAGCCTGGATCGCGCGCTACCCGAAGGAACCACAACTCTACTCGCGCTTCCTCGAGTACCTGGTCAATCAAAAGGAATTCAACGCCGCGAACCAATTAATCGCCGACTACCAGAAACAGTTTCCTGGTGACGGAATCTTCCAGGTAAAAGCAAGGGCGATGGTCGATTACCGCCAAGGTTCCATCCAACAGGGTCTCGCCGTCTACGAAAAAAGTTTTCAGCCGCTCTGGGATCCGGAGCTGGTGAAGAGTTATTTCGATCTTCTCGCGCAGACCCAGAATCTTCGAAAGTTTCTCGACGAGTCCCGCGCTGCCCTCAATAGGAATCCGGAGGATCTGAACGCCACCGCGCGCATCTTTTATTACTACCAACAGCAGGGAAAACTGGATGCCGCCGAGCAAGCCATCACCAGCTTTCGGTTGCACAAGGAGGCCGCGAAGTCGGCCTGGACGCCTCAGGAACTTTTTGTTTGTGGGCGCCTTCTGGAAGACATTCATTCCTACCCGGAAGCAGCTCGCTATTACTTTGCCCTCTACAACAGCAAGGGAGCCAACGATTCCCAGGAACGCGCGCTCACCCGCCTCACCGATCTCCTGCTCACTGCTCCGGAGACCCCCATTCGCCTCGGTAGCGGCGAGCTCTCCATGTACAAAGACATCGCCACGTTGGATCAGGGCCCGGGCTATCTCAACGGCATCCTCTCTTTGATCCTGAACACAACTTCTCCGCCAACCGAATACTCGGAGGAAGAGCAGCGCGCCGTTTCCTATTTTCATCGCGCGCGCGCCGCGGAACTCCTTGCCTTGATGGACAAAAACTTTCCGGCAGCGCCGAGCCGGCCGGAACTCCACGTAAAACTCCTGGAATTCTATGCCAGCAGTGCCAAGAGCGAGGCCGTGCTGATCGGTGGCAGGGAATTCCTTGCCGCATTTCCTAATGCAACGGAGCGCACTACCGTCGCGCTGCTCATGGCCGATGCGGACGCGCGCTTGGGCAAAACACAAGACGAATTTGCGATCTACGATTCCATCCTGCAAGAGTTGGCCGCAAAAGCGGACAAAGTGCCGCTCGGTTTGCGAACTCCTGGGATGACCCGATTCACACCGGAAGAAAGCGAAAGCGCCCCGGGGGAAGGCTCCGCGGATTCAGATGCGGCCGAAATGGACAATGCACGTTCGCAACAGCCCGAGGCGAATCCCGCGTTCCGGGTGAAAACCTCGCAAAACTCCGCCGAGGGCGGCGGACCTCGATCGCCGGAATACTCTCGAGTACTCGAACGGTATCTGGCCCGCCTGGTCGAATTGAAGCAGATCCCCCAGGCGCTCGGCCTGCTTCGCCGCGAAATCGACCACAATCCCGGTGATCCCGGCCTCTACGAGCGCCTCGCCGTTTTTCTCGAGCAGAACAGAATCGGCACCGAACAGGAAGAAGTCTATCGCCGGGCCATCGCCCGTTTCCCGGATCGTTCCTGGTACCACAAGCTGGCGCGCTACTACCTGCGATATAGGAAAAACGCCGAGTTCGAAAAACTTACTCAGGATGTCGTCAAACAATTTGATGGCAGCGACCTGCAAAGCTACTTTCAATCCGTTGTTGGCGGCACCCCGCAGATGGTGCTCCGCCTGAATCAGTACGCAAATGCGCGATTTCCCCACAATCCCTATTTCGTTCGCAACCTGCTTCGTGCCTATCACACCAGACCCACCTGGAATGAAGCGGCTTGGGAAGCGTTGCTGCGTCAACATTGGTTTGAAGATCCTGGCTTGCGCAACGAATTCTTCGCGTACCTCAGTTCCAGCGGGAAGCTGGAAGCGGAATTAAATTCCCTGCGGCAATCGGCTCCGCCGCAGGAGAAGGGCGCTTGGGAAGACTTCGTCCAGAAAAATCCCGCTGCCGGCCAATACCTCGCGCAAGCAGATCTCTGGCGTTCTCACTTTGAAGAAAGCGCGCCCGTGCTCAAAGCCTTGGCCGGCGAATATCCGGCTGACCCCGAACTGGGCCGCACGGCATCTTCCGTGTTCCGCTCCCTTGCCTACTTCGATCCCAACAAAACAGACGTGGCCGTGAAGATTGAGGAGAACCTGCTCGCCGTGAACCCGGGTAATCGGGAAACTCTGGCGCGCATTGGCGATATCTATTCGGACCGCGAGTTGTTTTCACGCGCAGCGCCATACTGGGAGCGCATTCCCAAGGTCGCCCCCGGAGAATCGGGCGGTTACCTGGAAGCGGCAACGATTTATTGGGACTACTATGATTTTGACAATGCGCTCCGCCTTCTCCACGAAGGCAGGAAAAAGCTGGGTGATGACAGCCTCTATGGCTACGAGGCAGGCGCAATCTACGAAGGCCAACGCGACTATCCCCGTGCAGTCCACGAATATGCAAACGCTGCGCTCGCGGCGAATGGCGAATCACCTGCCCTGAACCGGCTCCTGGAATTGTCACGTCGCCCAAAATTCCGTGATCTCGTGAATCAGGAGTCCGAGCAGTTGGTCGCAGATTCTAGGTACGCCATGCCTGCAATCAACCTGCGCGTGCGCGTGCTAGAAGCGCAGAATCGCAAGCCGGAATTGGCGGGATTGTTGGATACCGCAATCAATAACGCCACCACCATCGAACAAGCTGCGGAAATCGAAACACTTGCGCAACAGAAATCGCTGGAAAGCGTGCGGCAACACGCGCTCGAAAAGCAGGCCGCCCTCGCGACCGATCCGGTCACGCGATTGCAGCTGCGGTACGCGTTGATTCGCCTTTACGAAAGCCGCAAGGATTATGCTTCCGCGCAGAAAAACGTGGAGGCGCTGTACCGCGAAAATCCCAAAATTCTCGGTGTGGTGCGTGCCACGGTTGATTTTTATTGGCGCGGAAAGCTCTATCCGCAAGCCATCGCAGTTCTTCAGCAGGCCGCGAAAGATGCTTATCCCGAACTCGGCAAGCAATTCACGTTCGAAGCAGCGCGCAAATCCACCGAAGCGCATCAGTACCAGCAGGCCCGCGCTTTGCTCGAGCCTCTCTTGAAAGATTCTCCTTACGACAGCCAGTACCTTGCGGCGATGGCCGACACTTACGCGCAAGCCGGCGACCAGCAAGGGCTCAAGCAATTTTATCTCGACAAGATTGCGCTTTTCCGCAACGCCCCGCTCTCTCCCGATGATCGCAAGAACCGCATCGCCACGCTCCGCCGCGGCCTCATTCCTGCTCTGACCAAACTCAATGATTATCCCGGTGCGGTGGAACAGTACATCGAGATCGTCAATAACTTTCCGGAAGACGAAGCTCTTGTGTCCGAAGCGGCGTTGTACTCCCTCCGCTACAAACGCCAATCGCAGCTTCTGGAGTTTTACGCAAAAACCGTCGTGCAGTCTCCCCGCGATTTTCGCTGGCCCATGGTGCTCGCCCGCATCCAGACTAGCCTCGAGGATTTCCCTTCGGCGATTGATGCCTACGGAAAAGCCATCACGGTTCGTCCCGATCGCACCGATCTGCGCATCGCGCGTGCCACGCTTGCGGAGCGCTTGCTGCGATTTGATGACGCCGTCGCCGACTACGAGCGCATCTATCAATTGGCCTACAAGGATCCCAAGTGGATGGAGAAGATCGCCGAAGTCCGCGCGCGCCAGGGCAGGAATGAGGACGCCGTTGCAGCGCTTAAGGCCGCCTTGATCGATGTGGGCCCCGAACGCGCTGAAAATTATTTTGAAGTGGCCCGCCGGTTGGAAACCTGGGGAATCCTCGAGCAGGCGCGTGCCTTCGCCGAGCAAGGAGTCAGCACTGCCGGTGGCGAGCTGCTCGCCGAGGCCCAATACCGCGAGGACGCAAAACTTTATGCGCGCATCATGACGCGCCTTCGCCAGCACGAGAAAGCTTACGCAACTCTTCAATCCGC
>Ga0187803_10000146_pt1 | contig 29454 bp, 27 predicted proteins | sample NC_wetland_sal_i_2_FD_132425 | JGI IMG/M metagenome (GOLD analysis project Ga0187803, IMG submission 132425) | Wetland sediment microbial communities from Neuse River Estuary, North Carolina, USA - Control_3 | ecosystem: Environmental > Aquatic > Freshwater > Wetlands > Sediment | place: USA...
CACCGCCTTCAGGACCGGCCTGGGGGAAGAACCCACCGTTCCATTGTTCAGGTAGACTTCATCCTCGGGTATGAGAAACAGTTTTCGGACTTCCGTCCAGTAGGCCTCTTCGTTCGTGTCATATAGATTCCGGTCGGGCAATTTGTCTGGCGCCGGCCCTAGGATGTCCTGGCAAACATCCGGCAAAGCACTACCCGTAAACGCAGCGATGCCTGCAAAGGATGAGAGAAACGCGCGGCGGTCGATCATCATGCCTCCTGAAATACGACTGCTGAATTCTATATCTAATTGAGACTGGAGGGCAGACGAAGCGGGCGAAGGTTGAAACGGCCCTGGCTGCGCCGCCGGGCGCCACCCTGTACAATAGTGGCAGGCATTTTTGAGTGAACTTCGACCATGTTTGAGAACCTGACAGAACGGCTGCAACGAACATTCAAAAACCTGCGGGGGCAGGGAAAGCTCTCCGAAGAGCACTTGGATGCGGCGCTGGCGGAGATTCGCGAGGCGCTGCTCGAGGGCGACGTCAACGTTGGCGTAACGGATGAGCTGCTGGCGAATATTCGTGCCAAGGCGCTGGGCTCGGAAGTGATGCTGCAGCTTTCGCCGGACCAGCAGGTGGTGAAAATTGTTCGCGATGAACTGCTGAACTTGTTGGGCAAACATGCGAAACCGTTGTTCGCGTCGCGCCCACCTTCGGTGTGGATGATCGTCGGACTGCAAGGTTCCGGCAAGACCACCACGACCGGAAAACTGGCGAAATGGCTTACACAGCACGGGCACCGGCCGATCGTGGTTTCCACCGACGTGTATCGTCCCGCGGCGCGGGAGCAATTGAGCCAGGTTGCCAAGTCGATTGGCATCCCGCTTTGGCCGGGGACAGGAACGAACAAGCCGCTGGAAATTGTGCGCGGCGCGATCAAGGAAGCAAAGCTCTCCGCGAGTGACGTGATTCTGGTGGACACTGCGGGCCGTTTGCACATCGACGACGAGTTGATGAATGAGCTCTCCACGCTGAAAAAAGAGCTGCAGCCGAGCGAAATGCTGTTTATCGCTGACGCCATGATCGGTCAGGATGCGGTGCGGTCGGCGGGCGAATTCCACAAACGGCTGGGGCTGACTGGCGTGATCCTCACGAAACTGGACGGCGACGCGAGAGGCGGCGCGGCGCTTTCCATCAGCAAAGTTTCCGGCGCGCCGGTGAAGTTCGTGGGTCTCGGCGAAAAATACGATGCACTGGAAGGGTTTTATCCGGAGCGGATCGTTTCGCGCATCCTGGGCATGGGTGACATCCTGTCACTGATCGAGCGGGCGGAATCGGCGTTTGACAAAAAGACCGCGCTGGAACTCGAGCGCAAGTTGCGAAAGGAAGGATTCACGCTCGAGGATTTTCGCGACCAGTTGAAACAAATCCGCAAGATGGGCCCACTGGAGCAGATTGTGGACATGCTGCCGAAGGTGGGGCCGCTGCAGAACCTGCCGAAGGATGCCTCGGTGGACGAGGGCAAGTTGAAGCAGGTCGAAGCGATCATCAATTCAATGACTAACGAGGAGCGGCGCGACCACAACGTGATCGATGGCAAGCGCAGAAAACGAATCGCCAAGGGCAGCGGCACGACGGTGCAGGACGTCAATCAGGTGATTAAGCAGTACCTGCAAATGCGCACCATGATGAAGCAGTACGGCGCCATGGCCGCGCGCGCCAAAATGAAGGGCCTGGGCAAACTGGCCGGCTTGGGCTAGCTGAATCCAATAGTTCCAGAAAATCTACTCAACGAAGGCAAGAGCCGCTATCTTTTCGGAGAGTGCTTTGGGGTCGAGATCCGTGCGGTTGCAGAGGATAACGATCGTTAAACGATCCGCGGTAAAGCGCTGGATCACGGTGCGAAAACCCAGGGTGCTGCCGGTGTGCCACATGCGACTGTGGCCCTTGTAGGGATCGAGGAACCAGCCAAAACCGTAAGAGACGGGTTTACCCGGATTGAGATTGTCGCCATCGGGCTCCGAGGGCCAGTGGGGCTCGGAACCATCTGCAAGCTTTACGGGCGTAAGGGCAGCGAGCATTTCTGCTTCGCTGAGCAGCGTATGTTTCTGCAAGGCCTCATCCCATTTGGCCAGGTCCTCGAGATTTGAATAGATACCGCCGTCGCCCAGGGTTGCGGACGTGGAGCTTTGATCCGTTTCCGCGAACTTGCCGTTTTCCTTGGAATGGCCGAAAGCGCGTTCGGCGATTTCGTTGACACCCCTTTGGTAGACGATGGAATGTTTCATCCCCGCGGGAGCAAAAATTCGCTGCTGCAGAAAGTCGCGGTAGGGTATGCCGGAAACCTTGGCGACAACCAGGCCGAGGACCACATAGCCGGAATTGCTGTAGGCCCAGCTCATGTCGGGCACGAATTTCCCGGCCGACTGTTTTTCAAGCAAGGTCAAAACCTCCGCGTCCTGGATCTGATGATCGTGGGACCAAACAGGCCCCTTGGTCTTTTCTTCCTTTTCCATCAAGTCTTCATAGTCGGGAAGGCCGGAAGTGTGGGTGAGGAGATGGCGAATGGTGATGGATTTCCCATAAGGGGGAAAGTCCGGAAAGATGTCCGTCAGGCGATTGTCGTAGCGCAGCTTTCCATCATGAACGAGGAGCATGATGGCCATCGCGGTGAATTGTTTGGTGAAACTGGCGAGGCGGAAATTGGTTTGCGGGCCGATCTTCGCGCGAGTCCGCAGCTCACGGACGCCGTACCCTTTTTCAAAAAGAATCTTCCCATCTTTTTTGATCAGCACCACCGCGCCCGGGTCATCCGCTTGAATGCGAGTTGCGAAAATTGAATCAACTTCGCTTTTCAGCGGCTTGTCAGCCGATGGCCCGGCCGTTTGCATGCTCGCAATTGCCAGGAATATGATGGGTCCCGCCATGAAAGCGTTCCGCACTTTTCCTCCTCACAATCCAGCTAGACTACCATTCAACAGGCCGTTTATCTGGGTGTAGCACATCTGAGATAATTCTCACCACGCGTCTAAGACTGTCCCTGGCGCGCAGACCCTGGTGGAGGAAGTACAGGATTCCACAAATGCAACAGTATGACTTGGTGGTGATCGGATCCGGCCCGGGCGGGCAGCGCGCAGCAATCCAAGCTGCCAAGGTTGGGAAACGCGTCGCCATTGTGGAAAAACAGGCGGTGGTTGGCGGCGTGTGTATCAATACCGGCACGATTCCCAGCAAGACGATGCGCGAAGCAGTGCTGCATCTCTCCGGCTTCTACGATCAGGCGTTTTATGGCTCGAATTATCACGTAAAAGAAAACATCACCATGAATGATCTCAATTTTCGCGTGACGCGCGTGATTGAGAACGAAGCGGCGGTGCTGCAGGATCAACTGAAGCGAAATGGCGTGGACCTGTATCACGGTGTTGGTTCGTTCACCGACCCACACCACCTTCGAGTCGAAAACACGACCGGGTTCAACGAACTGGAAGCCAAATTCGTGGTGCTGGCCACGGGCACGAAGCCCGCGGCGAATCCCAAAGTGGCTATCAACGGCCGAAATATCGTCAACAGCGATCAGATTTTAGGCATCCCGGCGATCCCAAAGACGCTCATCGTTGTGGGTGGGGGAGTCATCGACGTGGAGTACGCGTGCATGTTTACGACCCTCGGCGTACGCGTGATCATCGTGGAAAAGCGGCCGCGGCTGCTGGAATTCGCGGATGCCGAAGTGGTGGAGGCGCTTAGCTATCACATGCGCGATCGGCGGGCGACGATGCGGCTAAACGAAGAAGTTGAGAGCGTGGAAGAAATGCCGGACGGAAAAGTGGCGGCCAATCTAGTCAGCAAGAAAAGGATTATTGGTGATGCGCTGCTGTACGCCGTCGGCCGTCTGGGGAACATCGATCGGTTAAATCTGGAAGCGGCTGGAGTGGAGGCGGACGACCGTGGCCGGATCACAGTGGACGCGGATTACCGCACCACACAGAAACACATTTTTGCCGTGGGAGACGTCATCGGCTTCCCGAGCCTGGCGTCAGTTTCCATGGAACAGGGGAGACTAGCCGCCGCGCGAGCCTTCGGGTTGCATGCAGAATCGGATCCGGCGGGCTATCCATACGGGATCTACACCATTCCGCAGATTTCGTTCATTGGAAAAACGGAAGAGCAATTGACGGAAGAAGATGTGCCCTACGAAGTAGGAGTAGCCTACTATCGGGAGATTGCACGAGGCCAAATCACCGGGCATACCGATGGGCGTTTAAAACTGCTCTTTCACCGGGAAACATTGGACTTGTTGGGTGTGCACATTTTTGGGGAAGACGCCGCGGAACTCCTGCACATCGGTCAAGCGGTGCTGCTGCTGAAAGGCAAGATCACGTATTTCATCCATACGGTCTTCAATTATCCGACACTGGCCGAATGCTACAAAGCCGCAGCGTTCAACGGAATGAACCGATTAAGTTAGGAAGACAGAAGAAAATCCAAGTCCGACCCGAGGTATCGAGGGTCCTAAGCGTCGTTCTCTGTGACGTCCGGCATCTTTGCGACGAAAAGCCCGTAAACGAAGTTGCCCGAGGCGTAGCCGGCACGCATGGCTTGGAAGGTTTTGAGATACGTGATGAAGTCGGAGCCGTATTTTGCAGCCAAGGCCCAAAATGACTTGTCCTTGATGATGTCCAGGCAGAGATCCCAGGTTTTCGCGCAGTTCGACGTGAGCATCTGACGATGAACGATCCGCAGGCCGCTGGAATGAAGGAAATCGGCATAGTCTCCCATCTCATAAAGCTCGACAAACATGCCTTTTTCAATGGGCTCGATGAATTTTCTCTTTTCGGCGGGCGATAAATTTTCCTTCCTAAACCAGTCGGTCAGGGCAAAGGCGCCTCCCGGCCTCAGAAATTTCGCAGCAGAGACAAAGAAGTTCCGCGGGTCCTGATAGTGAGAGATGGATTCGACCGACCATAGAAGATCGAACGGTTGTGAAAAATGCATATCCTCGGCGTCCATCAGAAGGAACTTGGCGACCAGGTTGGCTTTGGCGGCGGCGCGGCTTGCCATTTCCACCTGAACTGCAGAAATGGTTATGCCCGTAGCGCTGGCACCGTAATGTTTTGCGAGATAGAGACTGCTGCCGCCAAAGCCGCAACCGATATCGAGAACACGGCAGCCGGGTTTTACATTGGCAAGCTTGGCGAGATGCTCGACGAGCTGAAGCTGTGCTACTTCTTTGGATTCATCGCCGCGAATCCAGTATCCGTGGTGCAGATGCTCGCCCCAAAGGGAGTAGTAATAGGGGCTGACCACGTCGTAGTGCTCAATGATTTTGGATTTCTCGTTGGTACGGGGCATGGTCCACCCAGGCTTTCCATACGAATTCGGCCATGGATTCCGGGGCGGACCGCTATTCTATTCCGAGCCACCCAGTTGTCCAATGAAAAGATGCGACCTCGGGGCGGTGGCGCGCCGGGACAGCGCGGCATATAATCGCGGCGCTCTATGATGCAAAGAAGAGTGCTCGCGAATCAGCGTTGGCGCTTTTCCAAGGAAATTTCATGAAATTTAAGAATTCGTTTGCAAAGTGGATGGTGGTCGGTTGCTTTTTGAGCGCGTTCCCATTTCCCCATGACGTCGTGGCGCAAACAACCGAGGCGCCGGCTAAGTACCCAGACCTTCCGAGCGAGACTCCAGCAAAACTCGTTCCGGCCACCAGCAGCTTCGATTACGAGAAGCGCGACGTGATGATCCCAATGCGCGATGGGGTCAAACTCCACACCGTTGTTGTGGTGCCGAAAGGCGCCAAGAATGCCCCCATCCTGCTCACGCGGACGCCCTACAGCGCTGCGGAACAGACCAGCAACGCCGCCAGCGCGCACTTGGGGACGCTCCTAAGCGGGTACGACAACGTAACCGATGTGATTGTCGAAGACGGCTATATTCGCGTGGTGCAAGACATTCGCGGCAAATATGGTTCGGAAGGCGACTACGTGATGACGCGGCCCTTGCACGGGCCGCTCAACCCGACGCCAGTGGATCATTCTACGGACACGTACGACACCATCGAGTGGCTGGTGAAGAATGTGCCGGAAAGCAACGGGAAGGTGGGCATCCTCGGAATTTCCTACGATGGTTTTCTGCCGCTGATGGCGCTGGTGAATCCGCACCCGGCGCTCAAGGTGGCGGTGCCGATGAATCCGATGGTGGACGGCTGGAAGGGAGACGACTGGTTCCACAACGGGGCGTTTCGCGAACAGAACATGCCCTACATCTACGAACAGGAAGGGACGCGCAACAACACTGCGGCCTGGTGGACGGGCACGTTCGACGACTACGACCTGTACATGAGAGCCGGTTCCGCGGGAGAACTGGGTCGACAGCATGGCCTCGAACAAATGGGCTTCTGGAGGAATATTCTGGAGCATCCAAGTTATGACTCTTTCTGGCAGCAACAGGCTATGGATCAAATCCTCGCGGCACAACCGCTGAAGGTTCCAACCATGTTGGTGGTGGGGTTTTGGGACCAGGAAGACATCTACGGAGCGACGGCGGTGTACAAGGCCATCAAGCCGAAGGACACGGGGAACGACAAAGTTTTTCTCGTGCTCGGTCCTTGGTTTCACGGCCAACAAATCGGGGATGGCAGTTCCCTGGGCCGGTTGAAATTTGGAATGGATACCGGGCTCTATTTCCGGCAAGAAATTCTTCGGCCGTTCCTGGCTCAATACTTGAAGGAAGGCGCGCCGAAGGCGGATGTGGCCCCCGTGACGGCGTTCGAAACGGGGACGAATGCCTGGAGGCGGCTGCCGACCTGGCCTGCCGGATGTGCAAGCGGATGCACGGTGAAACCGATCCCACTTTATCTGTCCGCGGGACTCAAACCGAGCGAAGCCGCTCCGAAGGCGGGGGGAACTCCTTTTGAGGAATACGTGTCTGATCCCGCGAAGCCGGTGCCATTTCGCGCCCGGCCCATTGAGCCGGTCGGTTATGGCAACGGATTCACCTGGTCACAATGGCTTGTGGATGACCAGCGGGAAGCATCGGGACGCCCTGACGTTTTGGTGTTTGAATCGGAGGCCTTGAACGCACCGTTAAAAATCAGCGGACAACCGATCGCGAATCTCGTGGCTTCGACCAGCGGAACGGACTCGGATTGGGTGGTGAAATTGATCGACGTGTATCCCGACGAAGTAGCGGGCGACAAGGCGATGGGCGGGTACGAGTTGATGATTGCGGCGGATATTTTCCGGGGCCGGTATCGCGAAAGCCTGGAGAATGCAAAGCCGATCGCCAGTGATAAACCGCTGCTTTACCGTTTTGCCCTGCCGAACGCCAACCACGTATTTTTGCCAGGGCACCGGATCATGGTGCAGATTCAGTCGAGCTGGTTCCCCCTGTACGACAGGAATCCCCAGACGTTTGTGCCCAATATATTCTGGGCGAAGCCAGAGGATTATCGTAAGGCGGTGCAGCGCATCTATCATGCCCCCGGGCAGGAGAGTTTTGTGGAGCTTCCCGTAGTAGAGAAGCGATAGAACTGTGCGCTCCAAAGAGTTTTTCTACCGCTTGGCCGGACCGGGAGAAAAACGAGGATAGTTTGCCGGGGAGAGCGAACTCACGCTAGAATAGTAAGTCTTTAGGAGGACGTACTTTAGTGTTAACAATTCGCTTGGCCAGAATTGGCAAAAAGAAAAAGCCGTATTACCGCGTGGTGGTGATCGAGAGAACGCGAGCCCGGGACGGGCGTGTGCGCGAAGCGGTGGGAACGTATGATCCGCTGAAAAAGCCCGCGGAGATCAAGTTGGATTCCGAGCGTATCAAGTACTGGCTTGGCGTAGGAGCACAGCCGAGCGATACGGTGCGGAGTTTCATTAAGCAGCAGAAGATCGCATAAGCAAAGATTTGGACCCAGCTCAAGTACTTGGTGCAATTCGCAAGCTCTCCGGTTCAGGTCCCGGCGGCTCAGGTTGGCAGCGCGGCCTCTGATAGATGGGGCAGGGGACGCGCGGAAGTTCTACAAGCTGAACACACGCGCAGGGGGCCCTATGAAAGAACTGGTAGAAGAAATTGCAAAGGCGCTGGTGGACCGGCCCGAGGGAGTACAGGTCAGAGCGGTGGAAGGTTCCCAGGTCACTGTCTTGGAACTCAGAGTTCATCCCGAGGACTTGGGAAAAGTGATCGGACGCCAGGGGCGCACGGCGAAGGCCATCCGTACGTTGCTGGGAGCGGCTGGCATGAAACTGCATAAGCGATTCACGCTCGAGATACTGGAAGATTGAAGGGCAACGACGAACCAAAACGGCGCTGGGTACAAGTGGCGCGAATTTTGCGCCCACGCGGCAATAAGGGCGAAGTTGTTGCGGAGTTACTGACGGATTTTCCCAGACGGTTTTCCACTCTTAAACAAATCTACCTGCGCAAGGGCGACGGAGAGCCTCGATCCGCCGGACTGCAGCATTTCTGGCTGGACCGGAATCATCCGGGGATGGGTGTGTTTCATTTTTCCGGGTGCGCGACCATTTCCGAAGCGGAAGAGTTGCGTGGCTACGATGTGCTGTTGCCGTTCGAGGAGCGCGTTGCGCTGCCGGCGGGGCAATATTTTGTGACGGATTTGATCGGCTGCACCGTGTTTGAGCTGCCGGTTGGGGCGGCCAAGTGTTCGTCACCCCCATGCGCGATGGAAGAAGCTCCGCGGGTTTTGGGCAGCGTGCGCGACGTATTTCTTCCGGGAGAAAGTGTGGCGGGAACACCAATCCTTCGGGTCGAGACGGCAGGCGGCGAGTTGCTGGTGCCGCTGGCGGAAGATATTTGCACGCAAATCGATGTGGGCGCGCGGCGGATTGAAGTTAGGCTGCCGGAAGGGCTGAACGAAATCAGCTCCACGGAGTAGTGGCGTGTTCTGGCGGCTGATCAAGACGCTGCTTTTCACTCTGGTGATACCAGGCACGGTCGGCCTGTACGTGCCGCAGGCCCTCAAACACACTGCGAATAAGGTCCCGCCGATCTTCGAATGGGTCGGGATGGGTCTGTTTGCCTGCGGTGCTGCGATTTATTTTTGGTGCGCGTGGGATTTTGCTTCGAAGGGACTCGGAACGCCGCTTCCGATTGATGCGCCGCGGGTGCTGGTGGTCAAGGGACTGTATCGTTTCACGCGCAACCCGATGTATGTAGGCGTCATGTCCGTGATCCTGGGCCAGGCCTTGTATTACGGATCCCTCTCCGTTGCGCGCTACGGTTGCATCGTGCTGGGTGGATTTTACTTGTTCGTGCTTTTTTATGAAGAACCCGCGTTGCGGCGCTTATTCGGCGCACAGTACGAAGATTATTGCCGCAAAGTGCCACGATGGCTCCTTCGCGTTCCGCGGACATGACAGCAACACCTCGCCTTCATTACACTTCAAAGCGATGCAATTTGACCTGATCACCATCTTCCCGGAGTTTTTCGAGGGACCGCTAGGCCACGGGATTGTGCGGCGCGCGAAGGAGGCCGGCATCGCGCAGATTCACGTGCAGGACTTGAGGGAGTTCACAAAGGACCGGCACCGCACGGTGGATGACCGCCCGTTTGGCGGCGGCGAAGGCATGGTGCTGAAACCGGAGCCGCTGTTTGAGGCGGTAGAGAAGTTGCTGGGCCATAGCGTGGGAGATTCGGAAAAGAAGGTCGCACTCGGGCCGGGGACGGCCATTCTGCTGATGTCTGCGGCCGGAAGGCTGTTCACGCAAGAGACGGCGCGGCGATACGCCAAGCTCGAACGGTTGATACTGATTTGTGGGCGGTATGAAGGCGTGGATGAGCGCGTGGCGGAACACCTGGTGACGGAAGAGATTTGCGTGGGCGACTACGTGTTGAGCGGCGGAGAACTGCCGGCGGCAATTGTGGTGGACGCGGTGACGCGGCTGTTACCGGGAGCAGTGGGCAACGAGGCTTCCACCCAAAATGAATCCTTTCAAGAATACGAGGAACCGAGACGGGCAGCGGGACTTGCCAAGGGTGTGCTGTTGGACTTCCCTCACTACACACGCCCGGCGGAATTTCGCGGCTGGAAGGTGCCGGAGGTGCTGATTGGGGGAAACCACGCTGAAGTGGCAAAGTGGCGTCGCCAGAAGGCGTTAGAGAAGACCCGGCGAAATCGTCCTGAGTTGGTGGGAGAAAACGGCTAGGAAAAAAGAGGCCATTTGGCTATAATTGTAGTTTGTCCTTGAAGTGCTGGCCCCGCCTGAGTGGGTCTGCAGGGAATACAGAAAATGAATCCGGTAATTCAGAAGTTGCATGAAGCGCAATTGCGCAAAGACCTTCCCGAGTTTCGCCCCGGCGATTCCGTGCGGGTGAACGTCCGCCTGCTGGAAGGCGAAGGCGAAAAGGTGAAGGAACGCATTCAGGCGTTCGAGGGTGTGGTGATTTCGAAGAAGGGCCGCGCGAGCAGCGCGACGTTTACCGTGCGCCGGGTCAGCTTCGGCACCGGCGTGGAGCGCATTTTCCCGCTGCACTCGCCTTCGATTGCCTCGATCGAAGTGGTCAACAAAGGCAGTGTGCGCCGTGCCCGCCTCTACTACCTGCGCGATCTGAAGGGCAAGGCCGCCCGCATCAAGCGCGCCGCACGGGAAGAAGCCGCAGCGCCCGTCACAGCCACAAACGCGTAAGAGCGACGAATCGCCATTTTCAGGGGACGGGCATTTTGCCTGTCCCTTTTTGTTTTGTCGCCCGTGTTCCACAACCGGTCTCAGAAACCCAGCCTTGCACACTCTTCCCACGTGTTAGAATCCTTCCGGGCATTTTCTCTTTCATCCTCCATGAGCCGACTTTGCTCTTCCCGTTACGAGCGAGCGGCGCGAAAGCTCGGCTGGACGCGTATTGCGGGTCTCGATGAAGCCGGCCGTGGCGCGCTGTTCGGCCCCGTTGTTGCCGCGGCGGTCATTCTCAATCCAAAACGCAGAATTGTCGGCCTGGACGACTCCAAAAAACTGACAGAAGAGAGGCGGAGCGAGCTGGCGGAGCGCATCAGAGAATATGCCTTGGCCTGGGCGGTGGCGGAAATGGATGCGCAGCGCATCGACGCGTGGAACATCTATCAGGCCAGCCGGCAGGCCATGACGGCGGCGCTACAGCAACTTTCCATTCAACCGGACTATCTTCTGATTGATGCGATGCAACTGGATGTGCTGATTGAGCAGAAGTCGCTGATTAAGGGTGATGCCAGAAGCGTCTCGATCGCCGCCGCTTCGATCCTGGCGAAGACGCACCGTGACGCGCGGATGGAAGAATGGGACGCGGTGTACCCGCAATACGGCTTGGCGCGGCACAAGGGCTACGGAACTCCGGACCATTTGGAGGCGTTGCGGGTCCACGGGCCAACACCGCTGCACCGACACTCTTTTGCTCCGGTGCGCGAAGCGGGATGTTGGGCGGTTGGCGCGGTGCAGGAGGCGCTTCCGCTGGAAATTTGGCCGCGTGGCGACTGCTCCAGTTAGTTCTAGGACCATTCCATTCACTCAACTAAAAATCACAGCAGGAACCCGGCTCGGAAGCCGAGCGGGGAAGAGCAGCCTCGACCTATTTTCGCTGTTTGTTCACCGCCTGGTTGCGTATCAGCTACGGGGATAACTGCCTGCTCACAGGGACCCCCACTAGGATTGACGGCTCCGGCCGTGGAGCGTAGCTTGAAAAAGGGAAGGTGGGAGAAGTCCCAACGCTTGGACTGTGTCCAGGAGAAAGTCGCGGCGGCTTAAGTGGGGGCCGCCGTTCGTAGCGCATGGCTTATAGCAAAAGCAAATACGTAGAGGCCGCACAGAAGCTGCTGAACCAGGGTAAGGTGGCGCAGGCCATCGCCGAGTACCAGCAGATTCTGAAGTACGAGCCTCGCGACCAGGTCACCCTGATGACCGTTGGCGAACTGTATATCCGCCAGGGCGAGACCATCCAGGCCATCGACTATTTTGAGCGTCTTGCGCAACTGTTTGTCAGTGACGGTTTCCTGACCAAAGCCATTGCGGTTTACAAGAGAATTGCCAAGCTCGCACCGGAAGAGATCCGCCCATTGGAGAAGCTTGCGGACTTGTACGTTCAACAAGGCGTGATGAGTGAGGCGCGGCCACTGTTCCTGCAGCTGGCGGAATTGCACCTGAAGAACAACCGCCGGCCAGAAGCGGTAGCGTTGCTGAAGAAGCTGCTGTCTGCGGAGCCCGACAACCTGCGCATCCAAGTCCGGCTGGCGGATTTATACCAGGCCATGGGGCAATCCGGCGAGGCGTTAGAGACTTACATCTCAGCGGCACAGCGGTCCCTGGCCCGAGGCGACCACGCGGAAAGCGAAAAGCTGGCGGACAAGGCGCTGCAAATCAATCCGAAGCAAACGGACGCGCTGATCGTGAAGGCGCGCGCCTTTTCGACCTCTGGCAACGTGGCCCGGGCAGCGGAGATCCTGGAGCGTGTGCCGGACCTGGAAAAGGGAGGCGAGCCGGCTGAATTGCTGTTGGACGTGTACCTGAAAGACGAGAAATGGGATGCCGCGACAGCGCTGGCGCTGAAGATTTTCTCGTCGGACGTGAAGAATTTCGGAGCTACACAGAAGGTGACGCAAGGGCTTTTGGAAGCGGGGCAGGCGGAGCGGGCGATGAGCATCCTCTCTCGCATTCGCCTCCCGATGATCGACGCCGGAGAGCATGAAGGTGTCGTCCACTTGCTGAATGAGCTGGCCACACGGCTGCCCGGAAGGCTGGAGCCGCTGGAATGGCTGGTGGACACGTATGGAAGGACTAGCGACTCATTCCGCTTGTCGGACGCTTTGACACAGCTTGGGGATGCGCTGGTGGCTTCCGCCAAGTTGGATCGTGCCAAGGAAATATTTCAGCAGTTGGTGAACCGCGAACCAGAAGACGAAGCGGCCAAGGGCAAGCTGAATCAGGTCCTACGGAAGCAGGGACTGCTGGGGGAGGAACCAGCGCCGCCAGAAGACGCCCTGGTGGGTGCGGCGGATTTGCGGACGGACATGGTAAGTAAGCCGGTGGCGAATCTTCATCCGGACCTGGAGGATGAGGCAGCCGTTGTGTCGGCGCAGGCCTCGGGGGTGGCCCCGGGGGAGCCGGGCCTCGACGATGAGACGCAAAAGTTTATTGCCCAGTCGCTGACCGACGTGGATCTGTTCGCCAGCTATGGATTGACGCAGAAGGCGATTGGTTTGCTCGAAGCGATCCTGAGGCGCGCGCCAACGCACACACCGACCCTGGAAAAACTTTTAGATTTCGTGCTGGGTGCGGGTGACGATCGCCGGACAGCGGAACTGGCCGGGCAACTTGAACATATTTACGCGAAACGCGAAGATGCGCGGAGCAGCGAGCGGTTTGGTGAGCTGCGGCGGCGTTTCCAACGCGCGGCGGGCTTGAGCGATGAGGAGATTGCAGCCGCGGTGGCAGCGGCGATGCCGCAACCGGTGGAGACCGTTCCCGTCGAGGAAGCCCCGGTGGAGAAGGCCGTCACGGGTACGCCCCAAGTTCCGGCGATCCCGGTGCCGGGCATCGCACCGACCGAGGAATTGACGCACCCCGAGGCCGTGGAAGAGATTCCAGAAGTCGAGATCGTAGAAGCTACCTCTCCAGCCGATGTCCCAGAAACTGTGGTCGCGTCCGCGTCGGAGGAAGTCGACCTGTCGGGAGAATGGGCTTCGCTGCTGGAAGAAACCAAAGAGCATGAGCCTCAACCCTCTGCGGCGCAAGCAGGCCCGACGGAGCCCATCGTACCGGCTTACGAAGAAACGGGCCATGCGGAATTTCATGTTCCAGTGGAAGCAGTTGATCCGGAAGACTGGACCAGCCCCGTCACGGACGTTGCGCCAGAGCTTCACGCGCCTGCACGAGACGCAGTGCACGCGGATGAGACAGATCATCACGACATACCTGCTCTTTTGCCGGATGAGGAACCCACTGCGCTGCCCATCCCGGAGCATGCCGAAGTCGCCTCCGAAGGGCACGAGCCAGCGCTGGAAGTACCGCAAGCAGCTCTGCCCAAAGCGCCACCGCCGCAACCCGAACTGGAACTCGAGCAGGATTTTGAACTGGTGCTGGAGCCCGAAGAGGTGGTGCCACCGCACGAGATGCTTTCGCAAGTGCCGCCAGCGAAGGCGCCGCAGCCAGCCGGAGTGCAGGACAATGCGTTTTCGACGGACCAGTTCCTTTCGGATCTGGCCAAAGAGATTGACGAGTTGGGGCCGGGCGAACTGGCGCCAGCAAAACCCCAGGCAAGCGATGCCGCGCGTGTCACGGGGGAACACCAGGGTGCTGCCAATCCGCCAGCGGGCCCAGTTGCGCCAAGTGTCGATTCCGGGCCTTTGAAGGAAATCTTCGAGGAATTCCGCACCGAACTGGGCGAGATGGGCGCGGAGGATGAAGACCTGGAAACGCACTACAACCTGGGAATTGCGTTTCGAGAAATGGGTCTGCTGGAAGAGGCTATTGGGGAGTTCCAGAAAGTCGCAAAGGCCAATGATCGCGGGAAGGCGTTCCGCTACGCCATGCAGTGCAGCACGCTGCTGGGGTTGGCCTTTATGGAGAAGGGCCAGCCGGACATCGCCGCGATTTGGTACGAAAGAGCGCTGACCACCCCGGGCCTCGATTCGGAAAGTAAACTGGCATTGCGGTATGATTTGGGAGTGGCGCAGGAATCGGCCGGCGATCTGGAAGCGGCGCTCAAGAGTTTTTCTCAGGTCTACGCGGTCAACATTGATTATCGCGACGTGGCGGAACGAATCGCATCGCTCCAAAAACCAGCGCGCTGACCACCCGCCCACACTCAACCTAGGTTTCTCCAGGGCAAATGAACCGGATCCTGCGTGCATTGTCTGTCGTGTTGTTGTTTGAGATGGGCGCGCTGCTGTTGTACCTGCCTTGGTCCACGTTCTGGGAACAAAACTATTTCCTGAGTCACTTTCAGTGGTTGATGCCTGTGGTCCTTCATCCTTCCTTTCGCGGAATGGTAAGCGGCATCGGCGTGCTGGATATTTTCGTGGCCTTTGGGATGTTTAATTCCCGGACGGCGCCCGGTGGGGTCACCCCTCCCTCCAATTCGTAAAATGAAACAGTGCGGTGTGACCAACCGGCAAGCGTGGGCCTGTGCCGCGGAGATTGCTTAGCATTCCTGGAGACGGCGAAGCAGGCGAATCTGGCCGGCGTGGTAGACATCATGGAAGGCGACACCGTAGAGCATGCGCAAGTGTTTCTTCGCGCGCGATGCTCTGGGCGCCCTTCGCATCGCTTGAACCAACCCACGATGCTCGCTTTCGAGAATCGCTCTGTCGGCGCGCCATGCAGCTTCGGTAGTTCTGCCCTTCTCCGGGCGCGCAAAGAAATTGCTCCCCTTCAAACAAAATGAACCGCGCTTGCCGCCTTCGAGCTTGCGGCGCACGGCGTATTTCCAATAGGCGGCGTGAAGGGTTACTTCCCATATGTTGTGCCGGCCCGGTGCAGGCCGCCAAGCCGCTTGCTTTGCGGTGACGCCCTTGAGGGCTTGCCGCAAGTTCGGTCCATGCCAGGTTTTCTTGGTGAATGCTTCGTCCAGAAGAGCGAGGATGATCGCTTGGTTGCTCATGAGGGCCTCCCGAACCGGAAGAGATCTTAACGAAATTTTCGCAGGTACGTACGGCGTCAGGGTTGCTCGTGACGCCAGCCAGGATTACCGAAGATGTAGCGGGCCTTGTTGTTCCAGCCGGGAGCGCGCCAGGCATCACGAAGCATTTCAGCCCACTCCTGGAACGCGATGCGCACCGGATTGTAGGTGTGAATGTTCTTGGTGAGGCCAAAGCGGACGGGGTCAGCGGGATTCTCCGGTTCGAAGGTGCCAAACAACTTGTCCCAGATGATCAGCGTGCCGCCGTGGTTCCGGTCAATGTAACGCGGATTGGAACCGTGATGGACACGGTGGTGCGAAGGAGTGTTCAAAACTGCCTCGAAGGGACCGAGCGAACGAATAAGTTCCGTGTGAATCCAGAATTGGTAAAGGAGGCTGATAGCCTTCATGGTCATGATCATGACCGGCGGAAAGCCGACAATGGGCAGCCATATCCAGAAGATAAAGCTCATGAAACTGCCGGTCCAGGTCTGCCGCAGAGCCGTGGACAGGTTGTAGCGCTGCGAAGAGTGATGCACTACGTGAGAAGCCCAGAAGAGGCGGCATTCGTGGCTAACCCGGTGGAACCAGTAGTAGCTGAATTCGTCGCCGAAGAAGAGCAGAATCCACGCCCACCATTGAAAGCCGATGTGAAAAATGGCGAAGCGATACAGGTAGGTGAGGATGGAGAACTGCAGGAGCTTGGCAAGGAGATCAACAGCGAGATTGCCGAGCCCCATGGTGATACTGGCGGCAGCGTCCTTGACCTCATAGATCTCCCGGTGCAGGAAGACCCCAACGCCTGCTTCCACAAGCATGAGGAGAATGAACGCGGGAATGGCGAGCTGAATGAGGTCAGGCATAAGGCAATCGCGTCTGTATTTTACACGGGTAGACCCAATGCCGCACCAGAGGGGATTGTAGATATAAAAGGGGAGGAGTTCAGTTGCAAATCATTTGCATAACATATAAGACTAAGTTAGTCTTGTTTCATGCCTAGACTCCAAACTAACTGTTTCATTTTGTTCTATCTGTGGATTCCACTCGCCCTCTTAATTCTCTCCACCTTTTCGCTAGGTGCATGCACAGTGGGAGCCCAAGAGAATCCGTACATCGTGGCCTACGACCATAACCTCGAGGAACCAGGCAGCTTGGAAATTGAATATTTTTCGACTATTGGAACGCAGCGCAGCGGCCCAAGTTATCACGCCTACTGGACTGAGTTCGAATACGGAGCCACAGCGTGGTGGACGACAGAACTCTATCTAGCCGGACAAACCACATTTGGAGACAGCACGGTTTTCACCGGCTATCGTTGGGAAAACCGTTTTCGCCCATTGAAGAACGAGCATTTCATCAATCCCGTGCTGTACCTGGAATTCGAGGATATCAATGGGGCAGACAAGATCATGAAGGAGGTGGAAGGCCATGACGTGGAATCCGACTACTTGACTCCCAACGCGGCGGCGCGGCGGGAAAAGAAACGGGAAATGGAGTTTAAGCTGATCCTTTCGAAGAATTACAAAGGCTGGAATTTTACGCAGAACACCATTGCGTCAAAGAATCTGACCAATGAACCTTGGGAATTTGGATACGCGCTCGGGGCGAGCCGGCCGCTGGCAATGAAAGGAGCGGCGCACCGGTGCAACTTCTGCCGGCAACACTTCATTGCGGGTGTGGAGATGTACGGTGGACTGGGAACACGCTACAGCTTCGGGCTGCACGACACGTCGCACTACCTGGCGCCGGGGCTGGCCTGGAATCTCCCGTCGGGCTGGACATTCAGGATCGAGCCATCCTTCGGACTCAATGGCCAGAGCCATCAATTCATGTTGCGTTGGGGAGCTTCCTACGAAATTTCGGGATTCGGAAGGATGGTCGGCAATCTCTTCAAGGGGCGGAAGTGATGAGACTCACGACATCCGTAGCGATCAGCCTTCTGATAATTGTTAACTCTGCGCTGGTCTTGTGGGCACAGGAAGGGAGCAAGACCAAAGAACCCACGACGGTTTACGACGAACTCAAAAAGGTACCCGAGAAGTATCGCGCGAAAGAAAACCCTCTTCCGGGTGATCTCCAAGCGACTCCTGCAGGAGGTGTGCTATTTGAAGAGCACTGCGAAGAGTGCCATGGAAAGGGAGCAGTTGGCGGAAAGAAAGCACCCAGCCTGAGAGTGCCTGAGGTTCAGCAAGCCACGCCGGGCGCGTTGTACTACATATTGACGAATGGAGTGGTTCGCAAAGGGATGCCGGTGTGGTCCAAGTTGCCCGAGCCGCAGCGATGGCAACTGGTGAGTTACCTCAAGTCACTGGGAGTGGCAGGACCAGCGAGCGATTCTGCCAAGACGCCTTAATTCGAAGGCGGGGAGGAGTTTGCAGCCTCGTTCAGGATCATCGCGAGACGCACGCCGGCTTGCGCGATGCGCTGTTCGATGACCGCAGCGGAGGCATCCTGGTAGCTCTGTCCTGCAAACAAGTGCAGGCGCATCCGGCGTTCACCGACGTTGTTGGCGTCCGTGCAGGAGTGCACAGGAACTGGGACTTCGGCAGAGAGTTTGGGAACGAGAGCACCATAGACAATCGATTCGGCGACGTCGTGACTCTCCCAGGCCCAATCGTCAACGTGAATTCCCGCGGCTACCCATTTGGGAAAGTCCGAAGAGAAAACTTGCACCAGAAAATCCGCGAACTCGGCGGCTTCGGCGCCTTCCATGTCGCGTTCGAGAATGGCGGTATCCCATAAAGCGTGGAGATTAGGCGTATAGGAGTTGTGGTTTTCGTGTGGACGCCGGCGGTAATAGCGCACCGGATCGCAGTTGCCGCCCTCGTCGTTGTTTGTCGTCGCGTGGAGAGGCATATGGAGATCGCCGACAAAATGCACGAGGTAGCGAATGGCATTGGCACGCGTGCGTGGTTCGGCCGATTTGTCCTTGAGGATGGCCAATTGATCGGCGATCGCTTGCGTGACGCAGCCGTCGCTGCCGCAGAACGGCGCGAGCGGGCCGTGGGGAGCGCCCAGCGGGATATCGACGTAATGCCAAGGTCCATTGTTTAAATCGCCGCGGACATCGTCGGGCCAGGTGGAAGCGTCAACGAGAAGATCGCGCGTGGCGTTGCCGCAGTAGCGCTTCAGTTGCGGATCGACGGGATTTTCTGCGAGCAACTTTTCGACGAACTGGCGAGCCTGCGGAGTAAGATGTTTTTCGGCGATGAGCGCCACGGTCTGATGACCTTTGCAGCCCCAAGCCCACGTCGAGCTGGCTCCGACAAAAAAAGCGAGCAACGGAAAGAAAAGACGATCCAATCTCAGTGTACTCATGTGACACTCCCTAAGTGGTCCAGAAAAAATTTGAACGTCAGGCGCTGAGCCAACGCGCCACCGGCTTCCAGGATTCGGTGTGGTCGCAGATTACGCGCAGAGTAGCGGTGATGGGAATGCCGAGAATGAGGCCCATGCCGCCCCAGACCCAGCCCCAGAAGAGGAGGGAGACGGTGATGGCGACGGCGTTGAGCTGCACCTGGCGGCCGACGAGCTGCGGCGCAATGAGATTCTGGGCGACGACGTGAATCGAGGTGAGCACGACAGCGATCAGCGCAAAGTGACTGACCGCCTTCCACTTTACGACAGCGAGGAGAAAGGCGGGCAGCCAGGCAAGCACTGCGCCGATATAAGGAACCATGTTGAACAACCCGGAAGTAATGCCGGCGAGGACCGGGTAGTCGAGTCCGAGCAAGAGAAAGAAGATGCTGCTCAGGGCGATGACGACCAGCGTCACGACCGTCATGCCAACGAGATAGTCCCGCAAGACGTCGCGCAGATCGTCCAGCGTTTCTTTTACCTGGGTGCGGCGCGAAACCGGGAAAAGTTGCAGCGTGGCGTGCCACGCTTCACGCTTTCCCGCGAGCATAAAGAAGACGAGAAACGGGACAAAGGTGGCTTCGAGAACCAGGGCGTAGAGGGAGCCGATGCCGCGGAGGAAGAGGGTGTGCACCATTCCCGAGTCGGCGGCAGGTGCGACAGGTTTGGGCGTTCCGGAAGGAGTGGTCAGATCGTTAACGCCTCCTTCCAGGCCTCTAAGTTTGCCCTGAACCGCGCCGGTAGCCTCGCGCAGAATGTCGCGGTATTTGGGCCAATTGGCGGCAAAGTCGGAGCCGCGGGTCCACAAACCGTACCCAACGGCCACAATCACGGCAATCAACAGAAGCACCATGAGGAGCGCACCGATGGTTCGCGGGATATGGAGCCGCTCTAGAAACTCGACAGCTGGATCCAGAAAATAGGCAAGTAGCACAGAAAGGAGCAACGTGATGACCACGCCGGCAGCGTAATAAAAGAAAAGGAGGATGACGGCACCGGCAAGTATGCGCAGACTGGATACCATGCCAGAAATGCGAATGGGAGTCGGCGGTGTTTCCGTAGTGGACAAGTGATTCTCCAGCCGAAGAACACGGTAGCATACTCGAGGGCTGGGAGGGGCACGTAGGGAGCGTTGTCATGCAGCATTAATAAAGAGGCTTGGTCGGAAAGGAGCATCGCACGAGAACGGAAGGGCCTGCCAGCAGTGCGCGAAAGCGAGTATCGAGCCTGTGTTAGACTGCCTCAGGGCATTCGCTCCGCCGACCCACCTACACCTATGGCCAAAGAACTTTTCGGCACGGATGGAATTCGCGGCATTCCCGGCACGCCCCCACTCGACGATCCCACGCTGTTCGCCACCGGACAGGGGCTGGGCGGATACTTACGAAAAGAACATGGTTCAGCGCACGTCCTGATCGGGATGGACACGCGGGAGTCGGGGCCGCACATTGCCGGGCTGCTGGCGGCCGGGCTGCAAAAATCGGACGCGAGTGTGGAATTTGCGGGGGTAATTACTACGCCGGGGGTCGCGTGTCTGGTGCGCCAAAACGACTACCAGGCCGGAGTGGTCATCTCTGCCTCGCATAATCCCTATCATGACAATGGCGTGAAGTTATTTTCGCACGCGGGGATGAAATTCCCGGATGCCGAAGAAGAGAGAATTGAGACGGAGATTTCGCAACTGCGGAACGAAGCCGTACCCGAGGAGCGGCCGGGGCTGGCGGCGAATCATGCGTTGCACATGGAGTATCTGGACTTCCTGCGGAGCCGTGTCCTGCCCGCCGCGAAACTTTCAGGTTTCCGGATGGTGCTGGATTGCGCGAATGGTGCGGCTTATCAATTGGGGCCTGAGCTGTTCCGATCACTGGACGCGGACGTGGTCGCCATGGGAGTGAAACCCGACGGACGCAATATCAACGCGGGTTGCGGATCGCTGCACCTGGAAGGGCTACAAGAACGGGTGACGAAAGAGCGAGCTATGCTCGGCGTCGCCTTTGACGGAGACGCGGACCGGGCACTGTTCGTCAGCGGCAGCGGACGGGTCGTGAATGGCGATGGAGTGTTACTGGCCGTGGCGCGTCATTTGAAATCACGAAACGCGTTGAAGAACCAACGTGTGGTAGCGACCTCCATGTCAAATCTTGGATTGGAACGCCTCCTGGCCCGAGAGGGAGTTTCGCTGGCCCGTGCGGCCGTCGGCGACCGCTACGTGCTCGAGGAAATGTTGAAATCGGGCAGCAACTTAGGCGGTGAGCAATCCGGCCACATTATTTTTCTGGATGACAGTCCGGCGGGGGACGGACTGCTCACTGCGGTGAAGATCGCCTCGTTGGTTTCCATGAGAGGTTCTCTAGAATCTCTAGTGGAAGGATTGAAGGATTATCCGCAAGTGATCCTGAATGTGAAGGTGAAAAGGAAACCACCGCTCCAATCCCTTCCCGAGGTGGCGCGAGCATTGGCGGAAGCGCAAGAGACTCTGGGCGAAAACGGACGAGTGGTATTGCGCTATTCCGGGACGGAGCCATTGGCACGCGTGATGGTGGAAGCAGAACATGCTGCGGACGTCGAGCGATTCTCCAAGTCGATTGCAGCTGCCCTGCGCAAAGAGATTGGGGCATGATAGAAACATGAGGTCGCAATAACGTTCTTGCGAATGCTGCAATTTTAAGCAGTTGGGATGAGGTTTTATGGCAAAGTTCCAAACTCTGTAGGAAACTCGGCGAACTCTGTGGGATTTTGTAGATTCTCTCGAACTCCTAGGGCAAGCATGGGCTCACGAGAGGAACTAAGTCTTTGCTTTTTAATAATATCTAGTATTCCGGACCGTCCGCGAAAACTTGGCAGATGGCGTGCAGCTTACATGCGCAATTCATGAGATTGGCTTCCCGGGGTGGCCGGAACTTAACCTCGACTGAGTTTCCGGTTATTGGGGGGTCAGATCACTATAAGGGGGCTTGCACCGGCCCCCTTTTTTATTTTCTCCCTATTTCACTTCCCACCCAGTTTTGAGTACGTCCCTGCTTCGCCTGGCAATGCCGTCGCAAAAGCCCTGGTCAAAAAAGTGAGCGGCCGGTGGGGGTGCCGGCCGCTCTGGCGTGGGGGATAGAGGGACTATGTCTGGAAGCCCAATCCTTCTCAGGAGTGGCAGGTTGTTCGACTGCGCTCGCGAGCAGAGGAACAACTCACAGGAGCAAGATCGCTAGGACCGTTCCGCCAATCCGAAAGCCGAACCGAACTTCCAACAGCGTAGGAAATTCTGCCAATTGGCCCCACGGGCGTCACTAGGCAGAAAGTTTCATTTGGGACGGTACTCCGCACTGGCACTTCGGTACCTGTGCCGCACGATGCCGTGGGAAGAAACAGGGCAAGAAACGAACTGGGAAGACTAAGGCCAGTGTTGCGGGTCACTGGCCAGTGGGTAGTGGCCTACGCTATGCTTCTAGGATCATGCATGACTTGAGCTATTTCCGAGAGCATCTGGATGAATTCGCCGAGATGGCGAGAAAGCGCAATGCGGCGCTGGACTTGGAAGGGTTTTGTGCGCTGGACAAAGAACGACGGGAACTGATCACCGAAAACGAGAAGCGGAAAGCCCAGCGCAACAAGGCCAGCGACGAAATCGCGCGGCTGAAGAAGGCAAAGGAGAACGCGGACGCTCTGCTGGCGGAAATGAAACAGGTTTCCGAACGGATTAAGCAGGCCGACGAGCGCGTCAGCCAACTGGACGCGACGCAGCGCGAATTATTGCTGACCATTCCGAATATCCCGCACAAAAGTGTGCCGTACGGAAAAGGCGCAGAGGGAAATCAAGAGGTGCGGCGGTGGGGAAGCGCGCCAAAATTCGATTTTCAGCCCAGGCCACACTGGGAAGTGGGCGAAAGGGCGGGAATTCTGGACCTGGAAGCTGCCGCGCGGATCACTGGCGCGCGATTTGCGGTTTATAAGGGTTGGGGAGCACGGCTGGAACGGGCGCTTGCAAATTTCTTTCTGGACGTCCACACCCGCGAGCACGGCTATACGGAGATCTTGCCGCCGTTTCTGGTGAATACCGCATCGTTGATGGGCGCGGGCCAATTGCCCAAATTTGCGGCGGATCTTTTTAAGTTGGAAAACACGGATTTTTGGCTCACGCCGACGTCGGAAGTGGAGCTGCACAATCTCTACCGGGATGCCACGTTGCCGGAAGAGCAGCTTCCCATTTGCGTGACCGCGTGGACTTCCTGTTTCCGTTCGGAAGCGGGCGCCGCGGGAAAAGACACGCGAGGAATCCTCCGGCAACACCAGTTTCAAAAAGTGGAACTGTTCAAATTCACGCACCCGGACAAGAGCTACGAGGAACACGAAGCGCTGGTGCGCAATGCGGAGGCCATTCTGCAAAAGCTGGGACTCCATTATCGGACGGTGTTGCTGTGCACCGGCGATATGGGGTTTGCCTCGGCGAAAACGTATGACCTGGAAGTGTGGCTCCCCTCCAGCAACGAATTTCGCGAGATTTCATCGTGCTCGAATTGCGAAGCATTCCAAGCGCGACGCGCGGGAATCCGATTTAAGCCGAAGAGCGGGGGAAAGAGCGAATTTGTGCACACGCTGAATGGCTCCGGCCTGGCCGTAGGGCGCACTTGGATTGCCCTCGTCGAGAACTATCAGCAGGCCGATGGATCGATCCTCATCCCCGAAATCTTGCGGTCCTACATGGGAATTGACCGCATTCCCGCCCGTGGTTGACGCCGCCCAGTACTGGAAGACGGCTTTCGCCTAAGTCATTTATAATGTGTTAGTTATAGGATAAATACGGTTGTGGCAATGCATCGAACGGGGAACCGATACGCCGCGCAACCCCTTGAAAGTACAGCTTTTCGTTTGACTCCCTGAGAAGCCCTGCATACACTCGGCTCAACGCTCCCAGTTGGCTTGAAACGGTAGCTTAGTTGCTGGCGGCGCAAATATCCTGCGATGACATTAATTGCTCGAATCCTGAGGTACCTGTTTTGGGTTGTGGTGGTTTCATGGACTGTGGCTTTTTTGCGCCGCCTTGTGGGCAAGATGGTAAGCGGTGGGGTCCACTCGGATCCCTATATGGATGTGCCGAGCGATGCTGTGAGCCAGAAACTTGTGCGCGATCCGATGTGCGGGATGCATGTGGCCGAAGCGCTGGCGCTGCCGCTGAAACAAGGCGGAGAAACCCTGCACTTCTGCTCCACGGAGTGCCGGGAAAAGTACATGAGCGGAACGCAGAAAATTTCGGCCAGCGCGTAATATGGCTGATTTGTATCAGGTGGAAGACGTGAATTCAGGCTCGGTTCGACGCAAGTAACGAAAATCAGCGCAACGGAAAGGACCGAAGCGAATGGCCACGGTCGCAAAGCCTCCAGTCCCCAGCCGCACGGTGAATGCTCCCCCAATGGTGCCGCGGATCGCCCCGCGGGAAGAACTGAATCCGTTTCGCATTGCGCAGATTCAATTCGATATCGCAGCGGAGGTCTTGAAGCTGGATCCCGGCTTGCGCCAAGTGCTGCGTACGCCAAAGCGCATTCTGGAAGTGTCGTTGCCCACGAAGATGGACAACGGGCAGGTGAAAGTGCTCACCGGCTTCCGCGTGCAACACAACATCGCCCGGGGCCCCGGGAAAGGCGGAATCCGGTTCCACCCGAATGTCACGCTGGATGAAGTGAAAGCCTTGGCGGCGTGGATGACTTGGAAGACGGCGGTGGTGAATGTACCGTTCGGGGGCGCGAAGGGCGGCGTCATCTGCGACCCGAAGCGGATGTCGAAGAGCGAACTGGAACGGCTGACGCGGCGGTTTGCGAGCGAGATCCTGCCGTTTATCGGACCCGATCAGGATATTCCGGCGCCGGACGTGTACACCGACGCACAAACCATGGCTTGGATCATGGACACGTATTCCATGATGAAGGGACACACAGTGCCGGGAGTGGTAACGGGCAAACCGATTTCGATTGGGGGATCGCTGGGCCGGGCGGAAGCCACCGCACAAGGACTGGTCTACGTTGTGGAAGAAGCCTGCAAGATGAAGAAGATTTCGCTGCGTGGCGCGACGGTGGCGATTCAGGGTTTCGGCAACGCCGGTGCCACGGCGGCGCGTCTGCTGGCGGATAAGAAAGCAAAGATCATTGCCCTGAGCGACACGCGCGGCGGTGTGACGAATTCGCGTGGCATCGACCCCATCAAGGCAATTCGCTACAAGGAGCGCTCCGGGACCGTGGTCGGTATGCCGGGAGCTTCCCGAATTTCGAACGATGATTTGCTGACCATGAAGTGTGACATCTTGATTCCCGCAGCGCTGGAAAACGTGATCACGTTGCAAAACGCGGAATCAGTGAAGGCCCGCGTCGTCGCGGAAGCGGCGAATGGGCCGACCACGCCGCACGCGGATGAAATTCTGGCTCGGCGCGGGATTACCGTGCTGCCGGACATTTTGGCCAACGCGGGCGGAGTCACGGTGAGCTACTTCGAGTGGGTGCAGAACCAGGAAGGATTGCTGTGGGATTCCGACGAAGTGAACGTGCGGCTGCAGAAGATTATGGTGCGGTCGTTCCACGACATGGTGGAAGCGATGCGCAAGCATCACGTGCCGCCTCGAGCCGCCGCGATGACCGTCGCGGTCGGCCGAGTCGCCGAAGCCACGCTGGTCCGCGGCCTGTTCCCGTGAGATCGAAGCTCGCCCGACTTGGGTGAGACCTTGGCTCCTCAACAAATGTAGTTTTTGACAATCGCATCGGGTCCTCCGGCTCGATGTGTTGCCTGCGTGTGTGAAAATTTCCTTGCAGAGAAAATTTAGTGCGCGTACATTCGCAGATGTCGGACGTTTTCCGGTGCGAACAAGAAAAAATTCGCACCGGCGAATCGTGACCGGCTATTTTCTTCGCGGAACGAGGCGGAAGACAGATCATCATGAGCCATCTTCATGCACAGGGAATCGCCGTTCCCCCTATTCTCCTGACCATTGCAGGGTTTGATCCGAGTTGCGGCGCGGGCGTGGCGGCGGACCTGAAAACCTTTGCGGCTTACGGTTGCTACGGGGTGGCAGCAATCACGGCGCTGACGATACAAAACACGCAAGGAGTTGAGGCAGTACATAACACACCGAGCGCGGAATTGAGGGAACAACTCGAAGTGCTGGCGAAGGACAGCGAAATCGCGGCCGTCAAAATCGGGATGCTAGGGAATCGCGGAAATGCCGTGGTGGTGGGAGAGTTTCTAGACGCACACACGTTCGCACATGTGGTGCACGACCCGATGCTAAGATCCTCGAGCGAATCGGAGCTATTGGATGCCGGGGGAATCAAATACCTAATCACGGAGTTGCTCAAGCGCTCCAGCGTGATCACTCCGAATGTGCCGGAAGCGGAAATTCTGACAGGCATCACAATCAAGGACGTGAATGACATGGAGGCCGCGGCGAGAAAACTTGCGGAAATGGGCGCGAAGGCGGTAATCGTAAAGGGCGGGCACATGGAGAAGGCCACGGATGTGGTGTTCGATGGACAAGAGATCCACCAACTCGGCGGCGACAAAGTAAAATTGGAAAACGCGAGCGGTACCGGTTGTACTTTTGCAGCGGCGCTAACCGCACAGCTAGCGGCAGGGCGAGGGCTGGTAGAAGCGGCGACCCTTGCGAAAGCATACGTGATGAAGGCCATGGAGAAGGCATATCCCGTGGGGAAAGGCCGCGTACCTTTGGATCATTTTTACCGCATGAAGATTGAACCGTTGGCGCGCGGGACGCACGAAGTACCGCAACATGGGTTACACCCCGCGGCGGAACCGGCGGCTCACTAGAAGCAATTGGGCTGGAGGGGATCCTCTAAGCTGAAGCGGTCTGGCAAGGAGGGGCAATGCAGAAGGTCTTCCGCTGCAAGAAGTGTCAGCGTGGAATGCGCGCAGTTGGATCCACCGGCCTGGGGAAGGAAGTCGAAAAGACCGCGACTTGTCCGTACTGTAAGACCAAAAACAAAGTGTTGTGGCCGCGGGGCGATTCGTTTCGCGTGCAAAGAATCGCGACGCGGTAATAGAAAGCGCCAAACCCCCTCTACAGCTCCTACCTCTTACGCATCCGACCCTCCACTCCCCCGCCGGCGTCCAAAACAGGTGCGACCGAGAAAGAAGAAGAAATGGCCGAACTCGGTGAATCGCCGGAGCTGGCGGTGAAGTTAGCCCCAGTTAAGCCAGTCGAGGAAGAACCCGAATAAAACGATTGCGACTTAGCAGCCAATTTGATGCGAGGGCAATCGCTCCTGTATTCAATGTTTGTAAGCGATCTTACCCGCGACGATGGTAGCTACGGGACCGCCCTTAAAGGAACGGCCATCAAACGGGGAGTTGCGGGATTTGCTGGCGGATTCCTTGACGTTGTAGGTCCAGGCGCGATCGAGCGAAAAAATCGTCACGTCCGCAGGTTCGCCGACCGCCAGCTTTCGATCTTTACCCAGAACGCGAGCCGGGCCCGTGGTGAAAAGTTCGACCATGCGCATGAGCGGGATGCGGCCGGAATGGACGAGCTGTTCGAGGGCGAGAGCGAGTGCTGTCTCGAAGCCCAAGATGCCGAACGGAGCTTTGTCGAACTCCACATCCTTAATTGCGGGTTCGTGGGGCGCGTGGTCCGTGGCGATGGCATCAACGGTGCCGTCGGAGAGGCCTTCGAGCAGGGCTTCGCGATCCTCGCGCGCGGCAAGCGGCGGATTCATTTTGTAGCGGGAGTCGTAGGTTACATCCTCATCGATGAGCGTGAAATGATGAGGCGTGACTTCGCAAGTGACGCGAAGCCCATTCTGCTTGGCAAACCGCACCTGCGCCAGGGATGACTTCGCGGAAAGGTGCGCAATGTGCAAGTGCGCGCCAGTCAATTCGGCGACCTGGACGTCACGAGCGACGCAAACCGATTCGGCGGCTGCCGGCATGCCAGGCAGCCCCAGTCTTGTCGAAGCAATGCCTTCACGCATGACCGCGCCCGCCGCTAGGGAAACATCTTCGGCGTGCTCGATCACCGGAATATCGAGCGAACGGCAATAATCCATAATTTGGCGGGCGAGCTTTGCGCTGGCGATCGGCTTGCCGTCGTCGGAAACAGCAACAATTCCGGCATCGCGCATGGCGGCAATATCGGAGATAGCTTCGCCCTTGCTGCCAACGCTGGCTGCGCCGATGGGCCAGACACGCACGTGGCCAAATGCCTTGGCGCGGTCCACGATAAATCGCGTGATGGAGGCGTTGTCGTTTACGGGCTTCGTGTTGGGCATGCAACAGATGGCGGTGAAGCCGCCGCGCGCAGCCGCGTGCGAGCCGGTTTCGATGGTCTCGGAATTTTCCTGGCCGGGTTCGCGAAGATGCGCGTGCATATCAATGAAGCCGGGCGCGACAATCAGGCCGGTGGCGTCGAACGTTTGCGCAACGTTGGCATGGGTGATTTTTCCGGTGGGAGCAATTTCAGCGATACGCTCGCCGTCGAGAAGAACGTCGCAGGGGGCGTCGGCCTTGGATGCCGGATCAAGGACACGCCCGTTCCTAATCAGAAGCATGTGCAGATTCCTTAGGCTTTACTTCGGTTCTGCCTTCGAGAGCAGGATGCGTGCCCTCGGTGGCGCCGACCATCAGGAGATAAAGAATAGCCATGCGCACGGAAACTCCGTTGGTGACCTGCTCGAGGACAGCCGAGCGGGGACCGTCGGCGACGTCCGGAGTTATTTCCGTGCCACGATTGATCGGCCCGGGGTGCAGGATCAGGGCATCGGGCTTGGCAAGCTTCATCCGTTCCGCGTTGAGTTGGTACAGAAGGATGTAATCGTTCTGCGAAAGCGAGGGTTCGTGCAGGCGTTCGGTCTGAACGCGAAGGACGATGATGACGTCGGCATCTTCTAGGGCTTCTTCGACGCGGTACACGCAGCGGATAGGGGTGCCAGCAGGCCCGATGTGCTCCAGTTCGCGCGGCACCCACATTGCGGGGCCACAGAGCGTGAAGCGGCAGCCGAATTTGCCCAGCAGATGAATGTTCGAACGCGCCACGCGGGAATGCGCAATATCGCCGAGTATGGTGACATTCAGATTGTTGAGTGAGCCTTTGCGATCGCGAATCGTGAGCGCATCCAATAGGCCCTGTGAAGGATGCTCGTGCGTGCCATCGCCCGCGTTCACCACAGGAATTTCCAGGTGCCGGGCGACAAAATCGGCAGCGCCGGAGGATGAGTGGCGCATGACAAAGCAATCCGGCTTCATCGCATTCAGATTGTTGGCCGTGTCTAGGAGGGTTTCCCCCTTCTTCAGGCTGGAGGCTTCCGCCTGAAGATTCATGGTGTCCGCGCCAAGGCGCGAGGCAGCAGTGCCGAAGCTCAAGCGCGTGCGCGTAGAATTCTCAAAGAAGGCGAGGACAACGGTTTTGCCGCGAAGGGTCGCGAGTTTCTTAAGAGGGTTGCGCTGGATTTCCTGGAATGGTTTGGACTGATCGAGAATAAAAGTGATTTCGTCTGCGCTGAGCGGTTCGATAGCCAGCAAATCGCGGAAGCGGTAGTTCACA
>Ga0187803_10000147_pt1 | contig 29288 bp, 29 predicted proteins | sample NC_wetland_sal_i_2_FD_132425 | JGI IMG/M metagenome (GOLD analysis project Ga0187803, IMG submission 132425) | Wetland sediment microbial communities from Neuse River Estuary, North Carolina, USA - Control_3 | ecosystem: Environmental > Aquatic > Freshwater > Wetlands > Sediment | place: USA...
CGAGTCTTCCTTGATTTTGATCTCGATAAATTCAGGCGTGCTGGATTTGAAAATTCTGCGGTAGGTGAATACCGCCGAGCCCGCAGGGGAAGCGAAAGCGCCAGATATCGGTGTGAGGCAGAAGAACAGCGCAAAAGCCAAAAGGAAGCGGGACATAGCGTTCATCGGACAGGTTGAATGCGCACGCCGCGTTCGATTGTTGTGTGGCCGCTGGGAGCGCACTGCTTTTGCAGCCTCGCCCGTCCATCGCGCGTAAGGTCCGTCTTGCGCACGCCGAAGCGCCGCTCCAGTTGCTCGGTTTGCAGGTGGCAGAGTGCCACTGCGAGCGCGTCCGCGGCGTCCGATGGTTCCGGCATCTCTTTCATGCGGAGCTGCGCCTGCACCATAAGTTGCATCTGTTTCTTGTCCGCGTGGCCATAGCCCGCCACGCAGGCCTTGACCTCGCGGGGCGAATAGCTGCGCACTTCCACGCCGAGTTGCTCGCCGGCGAGAAGCACGACACCGCGCACCTCCGCCAGGCGAAGCGCGGTCCTCATGTTGAGCGCGGTAAACACCGATTCGACGGCCATGACCTGGGGTTTGAATTTCGCAATTAGTTCGCAGAGCAGGGCGTGCACATCCTGGAGCGCAGCGCCGGCGGAGGATTTCTGACGCTTGGCGGCCACCTTGAACGCGCCGTAGTCCAACACCCGGCAAGCTCGACCCTCACGTTCAATAATGGCGTAGCCGGTTGGCCCGGATGCCGCGGGATCCACGCCCAGCACGCGCAGAGGGCCGGGCGCGCTCTTGCTCGAAGGATTTTCACCCATGTCCGCTAGTTTAAGTCGAAGAGACCGCACGTGCCAATCAATTGTCGTTGCGGGCGCAAGAAAAAAGGAAAACGGCCATCTTTGATTTGCCAAAGATGGCCGTTTCCAGAATTTCCGATTTAGTGTGCGCTGACGGCGGCCTGAATTTCGGACTCATCGATGTCAAAATTCGCATACACATGCTGCACGTCGTCGTGTTCTTCCAATGCTTCCACCAATCGCAGCATCTGCGCGGCCTGCTGCCCGGTCAGCTTGATGTAGTTCTGCGGCACCATGGCAAGTTCCGCCGTTGTCGGCGCGATCCCGGCCTTGTGCAACGACTCCTTCACCGCCTCGAGGGATTCCGGAGGCGTGACGATATACCACGCAGAACCATCATCCTTCATATCTTCCGCGCCGGCTTCCAGCACGATATCCAGAAGCTTGTCTTCTGAAGCCGCTTCCTTCGGCACGGTGATTTCGCCTTTGCGATGGAACATCCAGCCCACCGCCCCGGCTTCCGCCATATTCCCGCCATTCTTGCTGATCAGGTGGCGGAATTCGCCGACGACCCGGTTGCGGTTGGTGGTGACTACCTGAATCAGCATGCCCACGCCGCCCGGGCCGTACCCCTCAAACATCGCTTCTTCGTACTGCTCGCCTTCGAGCTGGCCGGTACCGCGGAGAATGGCGCGCTCGATGTTTTCGTTTGGCATATTCTCATTCTTCGCCGCAAGAATTGCGGTGCGAAGACGAGGGTTCGAATTGGGATCGCCTCCGCCAATGCGCGCGGCGATGGTAATTTCTCGAATGATTCTCGTGAAGGCGCGGCCGCGCTTTGCGTCGGTCGCAGCCTTCTTGTGCTTAATGGTGGCCCATTTTGAATGCCCAGACATGACACATCCTCTTTGTACCGGCAGACCGCGATGCGGTCCTCGTTTTGTGGAATTCGCGCCAGGTTGTGCCTGTAGTCAGATTGATTGAAATGACAAAAGCACGCGCCAGCAAAACCTGATGGGGACTTCCAATGTACCGCATCCCTTTGCGGAACTAGCTCAGTCTAGCACAGCCTTTCGGCGCGCGAAACCACCCCGCTCCGTGGAAAATGCGCCTATTTGAGGCCTTTCACGCGGCATCTGGGGCGAAATCCTTAAGTTAGTTTTCGCCTCTCTTTCGCAAGGTGGAGACGTATTGTGCGGCGATCACCGCCCAAGAAAAATGCCGCTGGTGGGCCTGGCGGCTGCGCTTTCGAAGGGATTCCCGATAGGCGCTATCGCTCAACACCCGAACCAGGGCAGGCCCAAATTCACTGTCCGAATCCTCTGGCAAAAGAACCACTCCGGCCTCCGTGATTGGCGCTGCGGTCTCCCATCCTTGCGCGGCGATAACGGGAAGTCCACATGCAATGCCCGCAAGAGCGCTTCCTCTCCGCGTGGAGATCGGACCTTCCGCGAAGAGCAAGACATCGCTGGCGCCTAATTTGCGCACAATCTCTTCGGCTGTCAATAGACCATGAATTTCCACTTCAACCGGGGTTCCCGATAACTTCTCTCGGAAAAGGTTGCCGGCAATTTCCGAGTTCCGGCCCAAGACCGCGAGTCGCAACGGTCCCAATTTCGCTGACGCAAAGCGCATTGCCTCGGCGATGCGCTCAACCGCTGGAGTAGTTGGTTTGATCCGCTGCTGAACGCCGAGGGAGTGATGCTGATTGGCATCCGCGAACCTCGGGAGAACAATAAAGAAAATTAGGATTTTCCGCTGTTCAGCACGGCCCTTCGTGTCGCTTGCAGCGTGAACTCGAGAGTTTCCTTGGGAATGTTGGTGATGAACGGCTCAATCAGCCAGGCGAGTCCCGCTGGAATATTACGCGTGAGCGTGACCACTTGATTCTGCACGTAGACCCCTCCGTCACGTTCCTCCATGCGCCACCACGTCTCCATCCGCCACAAATATCCATCGTCTTCGCCGGGCGCTTGCTCTTTTTCGTGGGGCCCGCCGGGATCTTCCACCTGGGCGATCCGAACAGCAGAGCTGCGGCTATGGGCGCGGAGGGGCGAATCGCGATAGTAAGTCACTGCATGCTCGGTATCCAGAACCACGGTTACTATCTTTTGGCGGCGAAAGCGCAGAAAGGCACGAAATTGATCTCCCTGGCGCGAAATGAGCCGGGCCCTCACCACATCCGGAGCATAAAACGTTGCATGATGATCGTAGTCCTGAAGAACTTTCAGTACGCCGTCAATCGTTGTGCCGGGAATGAAGATAATGCCTTGCCAATCGTGAATCATCCCACCAGGAACCGTGAGATTTTCGCCGGCTGTGTCCACACTGAGGCGTCGCAATTGCACTTCGCCGCCTCTCAGCTTGGCCATGGCCGCGGTTCGATCCTGCGCAGGCAAACTGTCTACCCAGAGGAAAGGGCCTTGACGCAGGCTGGCGTCGTTTTGTGCCTCGGTTTTGACGACGTATTTTCCAAACGCCTGGATTGTGGATTGCCTGAGGGAGAACCAATGTCCGGGCCGCGCTTCTGCCACCACGGCTGTCACAAGTAGGGTGAGCCATACCACCTGGCTGGCCGCGCGCTTGCAGGAAAGACCTTTCATCCGTCGCCTACTTCCATCGCCTGGAGTCATCCTAACGCCTGCAACTCCTGACAGGACATCGTTCTTCGTCCTCGAAAAAGACTGGGTGCAAGCCTCGTGCCGAATGGTGCACTGAGGAAGGGAGTGTCCGTTGGCGAATAAGGGGGGAAAGGACAGAAAGAAAAACTGGCGGGTTGGGAAGCTCGCACACGGCCCCTTGCGAAACCGTTGTCCCCGCGCGGCCCCCAACCCGTTGGACTTCAGGTTAAAGTGCGCGCCTGAAATTGCTCAATGGTCCGATGGCCCTAAAAGGAGCGGTACGGGGGTCGTGGTACTTTGGCGCTAGAGGATTCGAGGAATTGTGTTCTATGTATCACTATCAAATTAAAAGGGTTATATTCAGATTTATTCCTTACTGCTGAGTGAGGCCAAATCCGTTAGCTGGAGTCAGCGTCCCATTCCGGATCTCGGCATATCGGGCAGAGTCCGTCAACGGGAGCATCACAGGTGCGCGTGACTGGCAGCGTTGCGTTCACCATTGCACGAGAGTATACGAAGAGTAGGTAGTTAGATTGTGTCAAGAGCGCCGGGTCGCGCTCCACCCCGGAGCAGTAGGGAGTTGGAATGCCTCCCAAGGCTCCTCGATGTAACGGACACGTTCTCCTCAGCCCCTCGCAAATCGGATTGTTGATCGAAGCCTTGAAGCGTCACGGCTACGAGGTCATCGGCCCCACGATACGAGACGGAGCAATCCTCTACGACCAGGTGTCGTCGGTGGAGGATCTTCCCAAGGGATGGACGGACGAGCAAGAAGGCGGAAGGTACAAACTGAAACGCCGCTCTGACGATGCCTTGTTTGGCTACACGGTCGGACCGCATGCCTGGAAAAAGTTTCTGTTCCCGGCATCTGCTCGTTTGTGGAAGGCGCAACGCACCAACGGACACTTTCGGATTCTCCCCGAAGAGCAGAAATCCCCAAAACTTGCGTTCCTTGGTGTGCGCGCTTGTGAACTGCATGCTATCGGCATCCAGGACAAGGTTTTCCTCCAGGGAACATTCGCCGATCCATCTTACAAATCCCGCCGCACAGACATTTTTGTCGCGGCCGTGAATTGCGCCCAAGCCGGTGGAACCTGTTTTTGCGATTCGATGGGGACCGGCCCGAAAGCGAATTCCGGCTATGACTTGTCGCTGACGGAGGTGCTCCACGACAGCCAACACTTCGTGCTCGCACATGTCGGGACAAAAGCCGGGGCCGAAATCCTCGGAGAGATTCCCACGCAGCCCGCAGGCGAAGCAGAAATTGCCTTGGCCGAAGCGCTCGTCGAAGAAACCGCGCGGCACATGGGACGCAGTGTAGAGACCGACGGCCTCAAGGAACTGCTTTACCGGAACTTGGAGAACGTACGATGGGAAGCCGTGGCAGACCGGTGCTTGAGTTGCGCCAATTGCACCATGGTGTGCCCCACTTGCTTCTGTTCGACAGTCGAGGATGTCACCGACCTGAGCGGCCAGCAAGCCGAGCGTCTCCGCAAGTGGGACTCCTGCTTCACGACGGATTTTTCCTATATCCATGGTGGGAGCCTGCGGGCAACGCCGCGCTCGAAATACCGTCAGTGGATGATGCACAAACTGGCGTACTGGATCGACCAGTTTGGAACTTCCGGATGCGTCGGCTGTGGCCGCTGCATCACCTGGTGCCCTGTGGGGATCGATCTCACAGAGGAAGCGCGAGCCATTCGAGATACGGAAAGCAGCGTTAGCAATTTGGTGTGAAAGGGAACGAACATGATTCTGTCACTCGAGTCGATCATCAAAGCACATCCGTTCTTCGCGGATATGCCGGAGAAACATCTTGAGTTCATCACCAGCTGCGCCAAGAATGTGGCCTTTCCGGAGCGCTTCACCATTTTTCACGAAGGCGATCCCGCCAACGAATTTTATTTTATTCGCGAGGGCCTGGTGTCTGTGGAATTGTTGGTTCCCAGCCGCGGCGCGACCACGGTCCAGACGGTGGCGGAAGGCGAAATTCTGGGATGGTCGTGGGTTTCACCGCCGTATCGCTGGCATTTCACTGCTCGGACCCAGCAGCGCACGCGAGCGCTGGTGTTCGATGCCAAGTGCCTGCGCACCAAGTGCGAGGAAGACCATGATCTGGGATACGAAGTGCTCAGTCGCTTTGTGAGCGTGATTTCCGCGCGGCTGGACGCGACCCGGCTGCAATTGCTGGATATTTATGGCCGCCATAATTGAACCGGAAATTGTCGAACGAACACTGATCGACCCGATGGTCCCGGAGTTGTTCCGGATCGAACGGCTAAAACGTGAAACTGAAGACACGTTCACGCTCGACCTTGTGCCCCAGGAAGAAAGCATGAAGATTTCGTTTCTCCCGGGACAATTCAACATGCTGTACGTTTTCGGCGTGGGGGAAGTGCCGATTTCCATCAGCGGTGATCCCTACGAAACATCGCGGCTTGAGCACACGACGCGCAGGGTCGGCGTGGTCACCAAGGCCATGGGCCGGCTGAAGCCGGGCGACAGCATCGGCATCCGTGGGCCCTATGGAAGCCACTGGCCCGTGACCGAAGAGGACGGGCGCGACTTCGTTGTCATCGCGGGAGGCATCGGACTGGCGCCGCTGCGCCCGGTACTCTACCACCTGATGGCGCAGAGGGAAAAGTACAAGAAAGTCGTGCTGCTCTACGGCGCACGAACCCCGGAGGAAATCCTCTACAAACGACAACTGGAACGGTGGCGAGGGAAGTTTGATCTTGAAGTGCAGGTGACCGTGGATCGCGGGGCCAGCGGGTGGCGTGGAAATGTGGGTGTAGTCACACCTCTTGTGGCGAGGGCTCCCTTCAATCCTTCCAACACCGTGGCCCTGGTATGCGGGCCGGAAATCATGATGCGTTTTGCAGTGATGGAGCTGCAGAAGCGCGGAGTACCGCCGGAGCGGACGTACATCTCTATGGAACGGAACATGAAGTGCGCGCTAGGCTACTGCGGCCACTGCCAATGGGGGCCGACGTTTGTCTGCAAGGACGGGCCGGTGTTCCGCCTCGACCGCATCCTGCCGATCTTTGGAAAAGGGGAGATCTGAAATGGGTCCCAAGCGCAAACCGAAAATTGCCGTATGGAAATTCGCATCCTGCGATGGATGTCAATTGAGTCTGCTGGACTGCGAAGACGAACTCCTGGCCGTTGCCGGTGCGGTGGACATCGCCAATTTCCCGGAAGCCTCACGAGCGGTGGTGGCGGGACCTTATGACATTTCGCTTGTGGAAGGCTCGATCACCACGCCACATGACGAAGAACGGATACACACCATCCGGCGCGCCTCCAAGACGCTGATTACAATTGGGGCGTGCGCGACGTCCGGGGGAATTCAGGCGCTACGCAATTTCAAGAACGTGGAGGATTTCATCTCCCTGGTGTACGCGCGACCGGAATACATTGAGACACTCAACAAATCGACGCCCATCACCGACCACGTGTTCGTGGACTTTCAACTGCGCGGCTGTCCCATCAACAAGTATCAGCTTGTTGAGATGCTCAGCGCGTATCTGAACGGAAGGAAGCCCGTGACTCCGGCGCACGGCTTGTGCTTGGAGTGCAAACGGCAGGGAACGGTATGCGTGATGGTCGCGGAAGGAGTTCCCTGCATGGGTCCAGTCACACAAGCGGGCTGCGGCGCGCTTTGTCCCGCATATGGGCGCGGGTGCTACGGCTGTTTCGGACCGAAAGAAACACCGAATACCGCTGCTTTAAGTGATTGGTGGAACCAGCTTGGCGTCAACGATCCCGACATCGTGCGCGCATTCCTCTCCTTCAATGCGTGCGCAGAACCGTTCCGGAAAGAGAGTGAAGCACGTGAACGCTAAGAGCTTCAAAGTCGATCTTCTGGCGCGCGTTGAGGGCGAGGGGGGCTTTGGCATAAAGATAAAAGACCAGAGCGTGAAAGAAGTAAAGCTGAATATTTTTGAACCGCCGCGTTTCTTTGAGGCTTTCTTGCGGGGGCGGAAATTCAGCGAAGCTCCCGACATCACCGCTCGGATTTGCGGGATTTGCCCAGTGGCATACCAGATGAGCGCGTGCCACGCCGTTGAGGACGCTTTCGGCGTGCATCCGGAGGGAGCGATCCGGGAACTGCGGCGGCTGCTGTACTGTGGCGAATGGATCGAGAGCCATGCACTGCACATTTATATGCTGCATGCGCCTGATTTTCTGGGCTACGAAGACGTGATCCAGATGGCCAAAGACCATGCGGATACCGTGCAGCGCGGGCTGAGGCTGAAGAAAATTGGCAACGCGATCATGACGCTGCTGGGCGGGCGAGAGATCCACCCAATCAATGTGCGGGTGGGTGGGTTTTATAGGGTACCGACCAGAACTCAACTCCAGACACTCGAAGAAGACTTGAAATGGGCGCGGGACGCAGCGTTGGAAACAGCACGGTGGGTGGCCACGTTCACGTTCCCGGATTTTCAACGGGATTATGAATTCGTGGCATTGCGGCATCCCCGCGAGTACGCCCTGAACGAGGGCCGGCTGGTCTCGAACAAGGGATTGGACATTGCCATCAGCGAATACGAGCAGCACTTCGCCGAAGAGCATGTCCAACGCTCGAATGCGTTGCATTCGGCGATTAACGAGCGCGGAGCTTATTTCGTCGGGCCACTGGCCCGGTACAACCTGAATTTTGAAATGCTATCTCCCTTGGCGCAGGGGGCGGCGAGAGAAGCTGGACTGAAGCGCGAGTGCCGGAATCCGTTCCAGGGGATTCTGGTCCGTGCCGTGGAGACCGTTTACGCCTGTGATGAAGCGCTGCGCATAATCGCAGATTACGAAATGCCGGCGAAGCCCTATCTCGAGGTCACACCGCGCGTGGACACGGGGTACGGCTGCACGGAAGCCCCGCGGGGAATTCTGTACCACAAATACCGTTTCGATGAACGCGGCGTGATTCTGAGCGCAAAGATCGTTCCACCTACCGCGCAGAACTTGAAGACTATCGAGGACGACCTCGCCGCATTCGTGTCCACCAGGCTGCACCTGCCAAACGACCGGCTGGAATGGCAATGCGAACAGGCGATCCGCAATTACGATCCGTGTATTTCCTGTGCGACCCATTTCCTGAAAGTGCGGATTGAACGCGAATGACAGTCCCGGCGCAGAGCGTGGTTTTCATCGGAGTGGGCAATCCCTTCCGTAGTGATGATGGGGCAGGACGGGCAGTGCTGCGGCGCCTGCGCGGGGCAATTCCAAGCGGCGTGAAGGTTCTGGAAGAAACCGGGGATGGCGCAGAATTGCTGGAAGCGTGGGAGGGAGCAGACTGCGTGATTCTGGTGGACGCCGTGCAATCCGGCGCGCCTCCGGGCACGATCCACCGGCTGGATGCGAAGTTGGAGAAACTGCCGATTTGGTTTTCACACTCTTCCACGCATGCATTTGGGGTGGCGGAGGCAATCGAGCTGGCGCGCACGATGGGTGAATTGCCGGAACGACTGGTAGTGTACGGCATTGAAGGGCTCGATTTTTCCGCCGGAACGGAATTGTCGCCGGAAGTGGCGGAGGTGGTGCCTGCCGCGGCGAACCTGATTCTGCAGGAAATTCTGCACCTGCCTGCGGCACAACCCGCGTCCCCATTCTAAAATCCACAAATCACTCAAATTGGGAGACTGTCCGTTGCAGTTGTCAAACTCCGGCGTCGTGGGGGTGTAACCGTGCGCTCGAACGCAGGATGGGCTTTCTAAGCGAAATCACGCAAATCATTCAAGAGCGAGGAAAGTGGGGCCAGTTGGAATGCAGGACTTGATCATTTTTTGTGTTTTGCAGGCAATGTGCCGCTGAGCGCAGTATTGCCGTTCATTAGCCGCAAGATGACTTCTTTTGTCTGCCCCTTTCGAAGAGGGATATTCTTTTCCCAATCGGAGTAAGCGCCGTTCGCGGAGGCGCGGAGGTCGTAGGAATCCTCTTTTAATCCAGTGATGCGGTAGTGTCCCTTTTTGTCCGTGTGTACCACGCGCGCGCGAATGGCAGCAGAGGAGTTGCAGGATACCGCCGCCGCAGGGACGGGTTTTCCATCCGCATCGAGGACAACTCCCGTGATGGTGATGTTGCCTTTGTCTAGCTTCTGGGCCTGGAGTGCTCCCGTGAAAAGTAATGAAAAAGCCAGAACGAGCAAGGCAATAAGTTTGCGATTCATGGGCAGAATGCTCCTTTGCCGCTACGATCAGTCTAGAACAAGCAGGAAATAGAGAGCTTAAGCCGAAGGGCCGTGTGTCTGCGAACCAACCTGTCTTCAGGGACAGGCAGCGGGATAGAGTTAACCGGAAGCTTAGGGAAGTTTCAGATCGACGGCATAGACATCGACGTCTCCGTGATCCACGGTGACGTAGACGGAGCCATCCGGGCTCAGTCCAGTGAACATGGCGCGAGCGGCGCCAGAGCTGAGGAGATCGCCAAGTCGAACGACTCGTTCGGTTTCTCGGGTGGCCATCGGCACGCGGAAGATGGATTCCTCGACTTCATCGACGTCCTGGTAATACAGGGCATCGCCGCCGGGTGACCAGCGCAATGCGGAGGGGAAATTCGCCTCGGAGAGCACCGACCATTTATCCAATTTGCAGTCGTAGAGGAAAACCTGTTTTTTCTTGGGATTGAGAGCGGCGATATATCTGCCATCGGCGGACCAGCGCGGTTCGATGAGCCCTTCCGAATCGAGCAACATGGTGAGCTTGCCGCTTTCGAGATCCAGAATGCGGATGTCAGGCTCCCTGCCTGATTCCATTTCCTGGACGTCCAAGATGATTTGCCGTCCGTCGGTCCTCCAGTCGCCTGAGACGGAGGCCCACTTGTTGTTGGAGGGCAGAACGCTGTGTGGCGAGCCGCCCTGCGCGGAAACTACGTAGAGGCGCGGCTGGCTGTCCAACAGGAATCCCGTGAACAGAATCTGTTTCTGATCCGGTGACCAATGCGGAGCGAAAGCGCCGGTGGCGCCAGCGGTCAACTGCACCTTGCCACTTCCGTCGATCCGGCTCTTCCACAGCGTGCCGTTTTCGCGCGCCGCATAGACCACCCATTGTCCGTCGAGAGAAAAATCCATGTCGGTGGCGCCGGATTCGGCGAGCATGGCGGTCTTCACTGAGGTTTTCGGGTCGATGCGAAGCAACTGGTATTCATTGTGCGAGCCGATGGCGAAAATCCGGCTGCCATTGGGAATGGCGATGGGGTGGTCAAAAGCAATGGGACCGGTGGTCAGTTGAATCGGGCTTTCCGTGTGCCTGCGAAAAAGGCCGCGGTTCTCTCCCAGGAGCCAGAGGCTGGCCTGCGTGTCGACGGCAAGGCTGGCGCGCAAGTCGACGCCGGAAGAAAAGGCAAAATACTTACCGCCGGCAAGCCAGGTTCCGCTGCCTTCATGAGGCCCTCGCTGGCCTTCCGGAAGCACGCGGCGTGGGACTCTGCGGCCGAGATCCATCTCCCACATGGAATCGGTGCTCTCCAGAAGATTCGTCTGCGTGAAGCGAAGGCGCTTGCCGTCGGGGGACCAAACCAGGGAATGTGGGGCTGGATGGAATCTGGCGAGCTCGCGCACGTGATTGCCTTCCGGGTCGGTGAGTTGAATGCTCTCGCCCTGCACGAAGGCAATCAGGTCACCGTCAGGGGACCAAACCGCTTCCTGCGCAGTTACGTCGCCTAGGCGCCGCGGCGCACCACCTTGAACGGGCCAGAGCCAAAGAGCTGTCTCTTCGCCACGGTGGGTCAATTGCCCAATGAGAAACTGCGAATGGTCGGGAGAAAGATCGAAGATGCGCGTGTTGTCGAAGGGGGTGGGGGTCCTCTGGATGCTTCCGCCCTCGACGGAGGTTTGCATGAGATTCCAGCCGGTAACGTCGCGAACGACAAAATAAATGCGGCTGCCGTCAGTGACGAGTTTGCCCCAGGGATCCACTTGGCCAGAGCGCGTGAGTTGCCGGACGCGCACTACACTGGGCTCCGCCTGTGGCCACAAACCATAAATGAGGAAGGTCGTCACTCCCGCTAGGACCACCACAGCTTCCCACCAGTGTGGGCCGAGACGCTTCCACGGCGTTTTTTTTGGCTCGGTCTTCTGGGGGACAGCGGAGGTGTCGGGATTTAGAGGAACTTCGAGGTCGTGCAAATCTTGCTCGTCGGACTCGATGCGGATCGCGGTCGTGATGGCGGGAGCTTCCAGTTTGCACAGTTCGACAGGGGCAATGAAGCGGTAACCCTTGCGGGGAACGGTCTCAACGAAGAGCGGGTTATCCGCGCTGTCGCCCAGCGCAGCACGAAGTTTCATCAGCGCGGTGTTCATGCTGCCGTCAAACTCAACGTAGGTGCCGTCCGGCCAAATGTTCTTGCGGAGTTCTTCGCGGGTGAGGATATCCCCGGGAGATTCCAGCAGTAGGGCGAGTATCCGGAAGGGCTGTTCCTGAAGCTTAACGGGCACGCCTTGGCGCGTGAGCGTGCCTAGATCGAGGTCGGCTTCGAATAAGCCGAATCGATAGAGTCGTCGAATGGAGGTCGAACGAGTATCCAAGGCACGAAACTCCCAAGGTAGGGAGGAATAGTACACCAAAACCTCGGTTGATAAAAGACCATAAGTCGAAGGAAGACCGAGGCTTAATTGTTGATAACCGGACTACACGCAGTTCGTTTGACGCCGTAGACGAGGTATACCATGCTTGCGAGAGCTACCATTTCGCCCTGGTCGGGTATCCCAAATTCCAGTCCAAGGCGAGCCCAAAGAGGAGGCGGCCTTCACTCCAAGTGAAGCTGCCCTCCGCTCTGAACCAACGGGATAGACCGCGTCCGATGCCCTCCGTCAGAAACACTGGACACGGACGCGGCGATTCCCCCCAACTTGAGCACTCCTTGCAGTTTGAGCATAGACTATTTCTGAATTTTAGACCGATCAGGTCCAACGACCTTTTTTATGTTGAACTACGACAGGACAAGTGCGTTTATTCAAGCACTGGGTGCCACAGAGTGGCTAGTGGGCCGGTAATATTTCTACGGTTTGGTACTTGCCCGGTATACCCAATCCATAAGCAGTGCAGCAGCTATCTTATTAATCTTTCAAGGAGTTAGGCTCCGTCAGAAAATTTTGTACTAGTTTGGCTTCGATCGTGCCGATAATAGCCCACCCAGTCGAAATCGTGCAAATGGAGGATTTTTCCATCATGCGATTCCGAACTGCGCTAACGCTGGCAGCTTTCTCCCTGCTCTGCTTCACGATCGCGGTCTGGTCTACCCCTCTCGACGCTCAAGCTCTTGCAAGAACGAACGCTGCAGCCGAAACACAAACTGTTTCGGGAAAGATCACTTCCGTAGGGGACGCTGAGTTTTCCTTGGAAGTGAAGCAGAACCAGAAAGAGAGCACTGTGCAATTCCTGGTCGATGGCAACACCAAGGTGGACGGGAAGCTGGCGGTTGGCGCACAAGCCACCGTGGATTACCATTCCGAGGGCGGCAGAAACATTGCCACCCACGTTCTGGTAACGCCCGTATCCGGGATGCAGTCTCACTGAGGAAGAGAAACCTGTCGCGACAGATGGTGCCTACATCAAGAAATGCGACAGAACCGCAGGTGACCAGCCCCGCAGCGGTTTTCCGGATCGAACGGCGCACAGTTGTTCAGGGTCACTCTAGGGCGAAAAAAAGAACTCGGGCTGGACGGCGACAAAGTACGGCAATTGAGATTTTCCTCTAGTCGGAGGAATTCCGATGCGCACGACGCTCAAACTCGTCGTTCCCCTTGGGGTGAGCGTTCTTAGTGTGTCCCTCCTTTATGGCGGTTACCAATTGCAAAAGGAGCGACGGAATCTGCGCAACGATTTGTCCCACCGGTCCGCAGTCCTCGTGGAAAATTTGCAGGAGAGTCTGGAAGCTGTGCCCGGCCGCGCCAGTGGTCGGAACCTGAACCATATTGTCGAGAAGTATGGCCAGCGGGAGCACCTGTTAGGAGTCGCGGTGTACGAGCGTTCCGGGGCGGCAATAGCGATTACCCCGGGGCTTTCACCCGCGTTTGGCTCGCAGCCGCCGTTGGCGGCGCGGGCGGTGGAAACGGATAAGGGAGCGGAGGAATTCCGGGAAGTAGATGGCCGAGCCCTGCACTTATACGCCGTTCCGCTGCATCGGGATGGCGAATCGAGCGCTAGCCTGATGGTGATTCACGATGCCGGTTTCATTCATGAGCGAATGATGCGGTCGTTGCGGGATTCTCTGTTGAACTCGCTGCTCCAGACCTTGTTGATCACGGGGCTGGCTCTGTTTCTGGTGCGCTGGACGTTTACATCGCCGCTGGCGATGACAGCGAGATGGCTGCGGCACCTGCGAGCCGATCCTTCGAATGTCTTGCCGACACTTCCCCAAGGTGAGTTTTTCGACCAGATTCATATCGAGGCACGGCACCTGGCGCGTGACCTGAGTTCGGCAAGAGCGGCGGCTGAAGAAGAAGCCCAATTGCGTGAGTCTCAATCGTCACTTTGGACGGCGGAGCGGTTGCGCGTGAGCTTGCGGACGAAGTTGCAGGGGGATGCGCTGTTCGTGGTATCAAACCGCGAGCCGTACATGCACGTGTACGATGAAAAAGAGCACACGATCCGAATGCTGGTGCCGGCAAGCGGGCTGGTCACAGCGCTGGAACCGGTGCTGCAGGCATGCGAAGGCACGTGGGTGGCGAATGGCTCTGGGAACGCGGACCGGGAAGTGGTGAACGATCACGATCGACTGCGCGTGCCACCACATCACCCGGCGTACACGTTGCGCCGTGTTTGGCTATCGGAGGAGGAAGACCGCGGCTACTACGAAGGGTTTTCGAATGAAGGGCTGTGGCCGCTCTGCCATATCGCCCATACGCGGCCGCTGTTCCGGCCCGGGGATTGGATGTACTACCAGCGCATCAACCGGCGGTTTGCGGATGTGGTTTTGTCCGAGATGGAGGGATCGAAGTCACCGGTCCTCCTGGCCCAGGACTACCACTTTGCATTGCTTGCACGGATGGTCAAGGAGGCGCGCCCGGACGTGCGCGTTGCGGTGTTCTGGCACATCCCTTGGCCGAATGCGGAGGCCTTTGGAATCTGCCCGTGGCAACGGGAAATAGTCGACGGTCTGCTGGGCGCGGATCTTGTAGGCTTCCACATTCAAACGCATTGCAACAATTTCCTGCAGACAGTGGACCGTGCGGTCGAGGCGTTGACCGACTGGGACCGCTTCGAGGTGAGCCGTAAGGGGCACGTCACGCGGGTGCGACCCTACCCGATTAGCGTGGCATTTCCGCCGGATCGTCAGACCGGCCAGTTGGTCCGAATAACCGGTGAAGGGCGAGGAGCGTTGTTCGCCGAATTAGGTGTCGAAGCGTCGATCCTCGGCGTGGGCGTGGACCGCGTGGACTATACGAAGGGAATCATCGAGCGATTTCGCGGAATCGAACGCTTCCTGGAACTATATCCCACGTACCAGAGGCGATTCTGCTTTGTCCAGATCGGGGCACCGAGCCGCACGGACATTCCGCGCTATCAACAGTTTCTTGACGAGGTCACTGCGGAAGCGGCGCGGATCAATGCACGATTTCAGGCCGGCCGATGGAGGCCCATTGTCCTGCTGAAGAGGCACCATTCGCACGAGGAGATTACGCGGTACTTTCGAGCCGCGTCGGTATGCATGGTGACTTCGCTGCACGACGGGATGAACCTGGTGGCCAAGGAGTTTGTGGCATCGAGGGACGACCAGCGCGGCGTTCTGATTCTGAGCACGTTTGCCGGAGCGGCCCGCGAACTGAGCGACGCGCTACTTGTGAATCCTTACGATGTGGACCAGGTCGCCAACGCCCTCCACGAAGCCTTGGAGCTCGGCACGGAAGAGCAGTCCACGCGTATGAATCGGATGCGCAAGATGGTGTACGAGCACAATATTTACCGGTGGGCGGCAAATCTGTTGTCCGACCTGACCGAAATTCGCGTGGACAATGGGGAGAAAAACCTCATTGCCAGCGCTTCCTGATTGATGCGAAGGACGGCTTCCTAAAGCAGGTGTGTGATGGAGCAGGAAGACAGAGGTGCGGCATTGGAATTCGCGGAAACTCCATTTGAGTTTTTTACCGTCGCACACCTAACGCGCATCAGCAATCTTTCGGCTGGGACTCTCGCCGAATTGTTGAATGGTCTCGAACAATGCAGCGACGCTTCCATCTTTCACCACACTTTCCAGACGCTGAGCAGCCACCACTTTTTGACCGAGGGCTTTTCCAACGACTTTGCGCAGTGGGTGCTGGCGGATGCCAACCGGGATGCCCTGGCCGAACAACTGGCGGCACTGGATATCCGCGATTACACCTCCCTCGCAGTTTTGCGCGACGATTTGTGCCACGCCGTGAGGGGGTACACCGAGCAACATCCGGAATTCGCGCACCAGCAGGCGCTGGAACGGTTTTATTTTTGCGAGAGCCTTGAGGTTACGCTCCCCTTCGGGTTGACGGCGCGGACACTGGATGAATTTCACTCCGGGGTCAAGCGGCTGAGCCACGCGGCATTCTACTTCCATTTCATCTCGTCGCGGCTCCGGCTGCACCTGGGCACGAACGATTTTTCCCACTGGCTGGCCAATTCGATGGGGTTGAAGACCCTGGCGGATAACATCAATCGCATCGACATTTATACCAACACGCTGGACAGTGCGCGGGCCAAGTTGCTGCGGCTGGTGGAACGCGAAAGGAGAAAGCATGAGCCCAGTACAGTTCGCGAGCCGCGTCCCGCTGTCTGATTACGCAGGGGTCATCGGCGATGGAGAGATCGAGGAGCTGCGGACACTGGCGAAGCCCCTGGCGGGACGCAGCGTCGAGATGGTGAACTCCACTGCGGTGGGTGGCGGGGTGGCGGAAATGCTGAACCGCCTGGTGCCGCTGGCCGAGGAACTCGGTCTAAACATTCGCTGGGAAGTAATGACCGGCGGAGAGGATTTTTTTGAAGTCACAAAAGCCTTTCACAACGCCCTGCACGGGGAACCGTATCATGCGGATGCAAGACATTTCGAGGTGTTTCGGTCGTACAACGAGCTGAACCTGAAACGAATCCCCTTGGAGGCGGAGTTCGTCGTGATTCACGATCCTCAACCCGCGGGATTGATCCAGGCGCGGCAGAACGGCAAGAATCACTGGATCTGGCGCTGCCACATCGATTTGTCGCACCCAAACCGCGCGGTTTGGGACTTCCTGGAAGGGTACGTTTCCAAGTACGAGGGTGCGATCTTCTCCTCGCCGGAGTTCGCGCGGCAACTGGATATTCCTCAGTACCTGATTCATCCGGCCATCGATCCGCTCTCCGAGAAGAATCACGAATTGGAACCGGAATTCATTATGGAAGTTCTGGCGCGATATTCCATTGATCCGTTGCGCCCCATCCTGACGCAAATTTCGCGGTTTGACCGGCTGAAGGATCCCGTGGGCGTGGTTCGCGCATACCGGATCGTTCGGCGATATTTCGATTGCCAGTTGGTGCTGGCCGGGGGATCGGCATCCGACGATCCAGAAGGCGCGGAAGTTTTGCGGGAGGTCAAAGGTGTGGCGGAAGGCGATCCCGATATCAAGGTCCTGGAGTTGCCGGCGTGGGCGCCGTTGGAGGTGAATGCGCTGCAGCGGGCCTCGACGATTGTCATTCAGAAGAGTCTGCGCGAAGGTTTTGGCCTGACGGTCTCCGAAGCGCTCTGGAAAAAGAAGCCAGTGGTGGCGTCGGCGGTCGGCGGGATTCCCACGCAGGTGATTCACAAACACACAGGGATGCTGGCGCACTCGGTGGAAGGGACCGCGTACCAGATCCGGTTTTTGCTCTCTCACCCGGAGATAGCCGCGCGGCTGGGCGAACAAGGGCACCAGCACGTAAAAGAGAATTTCCTGATTACGAATAATTTGAAGCGATATTTGACGCTATTTCTGACACTGGATCAGGCGTCGAAAAATTGAAGTACTTACTTGAGTGAGTCACGCCGAGAGCGCAGGCAGGGCCTGCTCCAGATCGTGGATAAGGTCTGTGGTTGCTTCGAGGCCGATGTTGAAACGCACGATACGATGATCATATGGCGGACGTCCGGGAATGCGGCCGATGTTGTAGGTGACAGCGAGGCTGACAACTCCTCCCCAGCTATACCCCACCTTGAATAGCTGCAGAGCATCGACGAAGGCGAAGACCTGCTGCTGCGTTGGGCCCGGCTTGAAAACAATCGAAAACACGCCCGAGGAACCAAGGAAATCGCGCTTCCAGAATTCGTGGCCCGGGCAGGATTCGAACGCAGGATGGAGCACAAGGCCGACTTCCGGCCGGGAGGAGAGCCACCGCGCGATCGCGAGAGCGGACGCTTCAATGGCGGAGAGGCGTACGCCGAGAGTCTGCAAGCCGCGGAGAGCCAGACTGCAATCATCGGGGGAAACCGCGCAGCCAATGACCTGCTGGGCGGCGCCGATGCGTTGATAGAGCACGTCATCGCGAACGGTAATGGAGCCGAGAAGCAGATCGCTGTGGCCGCCGATGTACTTGGTGAGGGCCTGCATAGTGATATCCACACCGTGGGCAAAGGCATCCAGCAGAACGCCCGCTGACCAGGTGTTATCCAGAACCACTCGAACGTTTCGCGCGTGGGCAGCCGCAACAATGGCGGGAAGATCCTGGACTTCCATGGTGATGGAACCGGGACTCTCGCACCAGATCAGGCGAGTGTTCTCTTGAACGAGGGAAGAGATGCAAGCGCCGATGAGAGGGTCGTAGAAATCCGTGGCAATGCCAAAGCGGGAGAGCAGACGCGTGGCCAACTTGCGGTTTGGGTAGTAAACGCTGGTCGGGATAAGGATGTGATCGCCCGTTTGGAGAAGAGCGAGATTGATCAGCGAGATGGCGGCCTGGCCGCCGGGGGTGAGAATAGTGTGAGTGCCGGATTCGAGTTCGCAGACGCGCGCGGCAAGCTCGAGGACCGTTGGGGTACCGTACAGGCCGTAGGTATATCCGACGCGCCACTGGTCCCAAGTGTCGTTGACGGAGGAGGCGGAGGGAAACACGGTGGTGGAGCCACGGTAGGTAGGAGTGGCAAGCGAGTGGTAGCCCTCGGGGATTTTCGCGTCGGTGTGAATGAGCTTAGTTTTCCAACTTTTGGTCATTGCAGGCCCCTCGGAGGCCAATACCGGGTCACTCGCCAGGTGAGAGAAGACATGAGGATTATAGCGATTTTTCAAACACATTCGTTGGCCAGGAGCATGAGGACCTACGGGCTCTGGAACGGGCTCTCAAACACAGCAAAAGCCGGAAATTGAGGCGAAAGATGCGAAATTGTGAGGCCTGCGAACACTGGGCGGTTCATTGACGGCGAGTCGCGGCGAATGTTATAAATAGGGATTCTGTGAGGCAGCATAAACTGCGCCGTGCGCTCCTGCGGTGACGGGGAAAAGGCCTGACTGCCCACCTGAACCTTTAGGCGACACAATTGAATGACTGACTTAGTTCACCAAATAGGCGAACTGTTCCTCCGCGCTGTGCCTGTGGCACTGATCGTTCTTATTCTCTACTTCGTTCTGCGATCCTTATTTTTCAAACCCATTTTGGCTGTGATGGCGGAGCGAGATGCGCGCACGTTGGGCGCGCAGAAGGCCGCGGAAGTCGCGCAAACAGCGGCTGCCGAAAAGGTGAAGCAGTACGCAGAAGCCCTGAAACAAGCGAAAGCCAGGGTGTACGCCGAGCAGGAAGCCGAGCGGAAAAAACTGCTGGACGAGCGCGCCGCATTTCTGAAGGATGCCCGGAGCAAAGCGTCCGCGGAAGTAGGCAAGGCCAAGGAACGCGTGGCAGGGGAACTGGAAGCCGCGAAGAAAGAGATCGAAGCGAGCGCATCTCAGTTGGCTGCGGAGATCGCGGCGCGGGTGCTGCAAGTGCCCCCGGAACCGGGAAGTCCCGCGAGAGAGGCACGATGAAGCGGCGCCCGACAATCCTGCGGAGAATTCTTGCGCCGGCGCTGGTGCTGGCATTGGCGACAGTGGCGCGGTGCGCGGAAGAGGGCGGGAGCCCAGCGGAACAGCCCGTCGGCACGGCTTTCAAGTGGATTCACTTTGTCATCCTGGCGATTGTGGCGTATTGGTTGTTCAAGAACGTGTTGCCGCCGGTGTTTCGCCACAATGCGGATAGGATCAGCGCGGCGATTACCAAGGCGACGGTGGCGAAGGCCGAAGCCGAGAATCAATTGAAAGACGCAGCAGCAAAACTGGCGAGTCTGGAGCAGGAAGTCGCGCATTTCCGGGCCCAGGCACAGAAGGAAGCCATGGCGGAAGTGGAACGGCTGCGGGCCATCACGAAAATCGATATTGAAAAAGTGGGTCTGGCGGCGAAAGCGGAAATTGAGGCAGCCGAGCGAGCTGCGCGCGTGGAATTGAAAGCACTAGCGGCAAAGTTGGCGGTGGACCGGGCGGAATCGCTGGTGAGCAAGCAAATGACCCCGGCGGTGCAGGAAGCGATGCTCAATCATTTCGTGCAGAGCTTGCAGGGGAGGCCGAATTGAAATCGGCGAGCCTGCAATACGCGACGGCGCTGACGGATATCGTGCTGGAACAGGGAGCGGCCGAACCGGCGCACAAGCAGTTGGAGGATTTCCGGGCCGCGTACGCGGAGTCCGTGGAGCTGCGGAACTTTCTGGCTAGCCCAGCGGTGCCGCGGGAAGCGAAGCACGGGGTGATCGAAAAGCTGGCAGCGAGGATCGGCGCGAGCAAGATCATCCGGAATTTCCTGTACGTGATTGTGGACAATCAGCGCATCCAGATTTTTCCGGAAATCGTGGCGTCGTTTGAGCAGGTGCTGCGGCAGCGGCAGGGTGTGGCGGAGGCAGAAGTGGCGTCCGCGGTCGAGCTGAACTCCGGGCAGAAGACGACGCTGCTAAAGACACTGGAAGGCCTAACAGGGAAAAAGATTCAGGCGAAGTACTCGCTGGAGCCGGGGCTGCTGGGCGGCGCGGTGGTGCGAATCGGGGACACCATCTATGACGGGTCGCTGCGGAGCCGGTTGAACCAATTGCGGACCCGGCTGACCGCAGAGTAGGCATTCGGGAACGGAGCAGGCATGGCACATATCAAGGCAGACGAAATCAGCAAGATTCTGCGGGAGCAGATCGCGAATTACGAGCAGACGGTCTCAGTGGACGAGGTCGGCTCGGTGATCAGCGTGGGCGACGGCATTGCGCGCGTTCACGGGCTGGAAAAGGCGATGTACGGGGAAATGCTGGCGTTTCCTCACGACATATTTGGAATCGCGCTGAACCTCGAAGAAGAGGAAGTGGGTACGGTGCTGCTCGGGGAGTCGTCGGAATTGAAGGAAGGCGACACCGTCCGGCGCACGAACACGATTATGTCCGTGCCGGTGGGCGAGGAAGTGATCGGGCGCGTGGTGAATCCGCTGGGCGAGCCGGAAGATGACAAGGGACCCATCGTGTCGAAGCAGCGAATTCCGCTGGAACGGATTGCGCCGGGCGTGCTGGACCGGCAGCCGGTGCGCGAGCCTCTGCAGACGGGTATTAAAGCGATCGACTCCATGATCCCGATCGGCCGGGGCCAACGCGAACTGATCATTGGCGATCGCCAGACCGGGAAAACCGCGCTCATTCTGGACACCATCATCAACCAGAAGGGCAACGACATGATCTGCATTTACTGTGCGATCGGGCAAAAACGCTCGACGATTGCGCAGGTCATCAAGACATTGACCGACGCGGGAGCTATGGATTACACAATCATTGTGGCGTCCTCGGCGGCGGAGCCGGCTTCGCTGCAGTACATCGCGCCGTATGCAGCTTGCGCGATGGGCGAATATTTCCGCGACACGAAGCGGCACGCGGTGGTGTTTTATGACGACCTTTCGAAACACGCGCAAGCTTACCGCGAAATCTCGCTGTTGCTGCGCCGCCCGCCGGGACGCGAGGCGTTTCCGGGCGACGTGTTTTATCTCCACTCCCGGTTGCTGGAACGGGCCGCGAAATTGAACGACAAACTGGGCGGCGGCTCGTTGACCGCCTTGCCGGTCATCGAGACGCAAGCAGGTGACGTTTCGGCTTACATCCCGACAAACGTCATTTCGATCACGGACGGCCAGATTTACCTTGAGGCGGACCTGTTTAACGCGGGCATTCGTCCCGCCATCAACGTGGGCATTTCCGTCAGCCGCGTGGGCGGTAACGCGCAGATCAAGGGTATGCGCCAGGTGGCAGGCACGCTGCGGCTGGACATGGCGCAGTTCCGCGAGTTAGCAGCATTCGCGCAATTTGGTTCGGACCAGTTGGACAAGGTTACTCAGGCGCAGTTGGCGCGGGGGCAGCGTTTGACGGAAGTATTGAAGCAAGACCAGTACGTGCCGTTGTCGGTCGAGAAACAAGTGCTGGCGATTTATGTGGCCACCAGCGGTGCGCTGGATACGATTCCGGTTGCCGAAGTGCGCCGCTTCGAGAAGGAGTTTCTGCAATTCGCGGAGACCAATTACGCCGGCGTGTTGAAAGAGATTGCGACAAAGAAGGCGCTGGATGACGGGATCAAAGCGAACATCAAGACGGCGCTGGATGCGTTCAAGGACCGGTTCGCGGCGGCGATCGCGTCGGGGGCGCACTAAGTACACCGTATAACGGGAATTCATGGCCACTTTACTCGATTTTCGGCGACGCATTCGTTCGGTGAAAAACACGCAGCAGATTACCCGAGCGATGAAATTCGTTTCGGCGGCGCGATTGCGGCGCGCGCAAGAGGCTGCGCTGGCCGCCAGGCCGTACGCAAAGGAACTGGTGCGCGTGCTGCGTTCCACCATGGCGCGGATCGAGTCGCCACAGCATCCGCTACTGGCCAAGCGGCCGGAAGAAAAGATCCTGGTGCTGGTGCTGGCGGGTGAACGCGGGCTTGCCGGAGCGTTTAACACGAACATTTTGAAAGAAGCGGTCAAGTTCTTCCGCAGCCGGCAGGGAAAGAAAATCGTGGTGATTCCGGTCGGGAAAAAATCTCGCGACGCGTTGCGCAAGGCGGGCGTTGAGTTTGCGGGCGAATATGTGAACGTGTTGGCCCGCGTGGACTTTGGCGTTGCGCGAGAAATCGCGACCCTGATCACCTCGCTGTACGCCGAGCAAAAGGTGGACGCGGTGTACGCGGTGTTTAGCGAATTTAAGAACGTGATTGCACCGAATTTGGTAACAGAAAAGCTGCTACCGGTGGAGAAAATAGAAGAAAGCGAAGAAACCCAAGCCGAGGTTGCATCCAGCCAGATAGATTATATTTACGAGCAACCCGAGGAGCAGATTTTGGACCGCTTGTTGCCACGCTATGTGGAAACGCAGGTGCTCCGCACCCTACTGGAATCGTCCGCGGCAGAGCACGCGGCGCGCATGACCGCGATGGAAGCAGCGACCAACAACGCGGGCGATGTCATCGAGGCGTTGACGCTGCACATGAATAAGGTCCGGCAGGCGGCCATTACAAAAGAGATCATTGAGATTGTCAGCGGCGCTTCATCGACCGCGTAGGAGAAGGCATGGCGGAGAAATACGCAGCAGTGGGACACGTTGTTCAGGTCATCGGACCTGTGCTGGACATTCAGTTCGAGGCCGGGCACCTGCCGGCCATCTACAACGCCGTGCGGATTACCAGCGAGGGTTTTAACTCGCCGGAACCGCTGGACGTGACCGCGGAAGTGCAGCAGCACCTGGGAGAAGGACGCGTTCGCGCGGTGGCCATGGAGCCCACCGAAGGCATGGTGCGCGGAATGAAGGCATTTGATACGGGCCACCCGATCGAGGTGCCCGTGGGCCGCGCTACGCTAGGGCGCGTGCTGAATGTGCTGGGCAAGCCCGTGGATGGGTTGGGGCCGGTGGTCTCAAAAACACACTACCCCATTCACCGGCCGTCGCCGGCCCTGGACGATCAATCGACGACCCTGGAAATGTTTGAGACAGGAATCAAGGTGGTCGACCTGATTCAGCCTTTCTTGAAGGGCGGAAAAATCGGGTTGTTCGGCGGCGCGGGCGTGGGAAAGACCGTGCTGATTCAGGAACTAATTCACAACGTTGCAATGAAACACGGCGGTGTGTCGGTGTTCGCGGGCGTGGGAGAACGGACCCGCGAGGGCAACGACCTGTACCTGGAGTTTCAGGAGTCGGGCGTCGTTGTGGCGGGCAATCCGGATAAATCACGCGCGGCGTTGATCTACGGGCAGATGACCGAGCCGCCCGGAGCACGCTTGCGCGTGGGCCTGACAGGATTGACGGTTGCGGAATATTTCCGAGATGAGGAGCATCTGGACGTGCTGCTCTTCATCGACAACATTTTCCGCTTTGTGCAGGCAGGGTCGGAAGTTTCGGCGCTGCTGGGCCGCATGCCCTCGGCGGTAGGATATCAACCCAACTTGAACACGGAGATCGGGGAATTGCAGGAGCGCATTACTTCGACGAAGACCGGATCAATCACTTCGGTGCAGGCAATTTACGTGCCCGCGGACGACTACACGGACCCTGCACCGGCCGCCACGTTTACGCACCTGGATGCGACCACGAACCTGAGCAGGCAGATTGTGGAGCGCGGGATTTACCCGGCGGTGGATCCGCTGGCGAGCAGCTCGCGGATTCTAGATCCCCGTGTAGTGGGGCAGGAACATTATGCAGTGGCGCGCGGCGTGAAATCCGTGTTGCAGCGCTACAAGGACTTGCAGGACATCATCGCGATTCTGGGCATTGAAGAGCTTTCCGACGACGACAAGCGGACCGTGGCACGCGCGCGGCGCATTGAAAAGTTCCTCTCACAGCCGATGTTCGTGGCGGCACAGTTTACCGGCCTCGAAGGCAAGTACGTGAAGATCGAAGACACCGTGCGCAGCTTCAAGGAAATCGTGGAAGGCAAGTACGACGAAATTCCAGAGCAGGCGTTCTACATGGTTGGCACGATCGAGGAAGTGCTGGAGAAGGCCGAGAAAATGAAGGCGGACGTCTAAGGAAAAAATGCTTCCCGAAGCGATCGAACTGATTGTGGTCACGCCGGAGCGGCAACTGCTGCGCGAAACCGTGGTGGAAGCGACTATACCGGGCTTGCAGGGAGCTCTGGGGATTTTGCCGGGGCACGCGCCGCTGATGACAGAATTGGGTATCGGTGAGTTGAAGTATCGCACGGCGACTTCCAGCCAGCCCATTTCGTTGGCGGTGATTCGTGGATTCGCGGAAGTCTTGCCGGACCGCGTGACGCTCTTAGCTGAAACGGCGGAGCGTGCCGAAGAGATCGATCTCAACCGCGCGGAAGCGGCCAAGGCGCGCGCGGAGAAGCGCCTCGCTTCGAACGATACGAATATCGATTGGGACCGCGCCACGGTGGCACTTGCGCGGTCCGTCATCCGCATTCAGGTGGCAAGGAAATACCGCGGCATTCCCGTCGAATCTCGCTGAAGGACAATTCTTAAGGCAAAATCTCAGGAGGCGACGAAGAAAACCGTTCTGACCTCTAAAGTTGCGGAGCGAAGCTTGGAAGCGATCACGATTTACTGCACGAAGTGGTGCCCGGATTGTTGGCGAGCCAAGTCTTTCCTCAAACAGCGCGGCGTGGAATTTCAGGAAGTCAAGATTGAAGAAGATGCGGAAGCAGAGGAGATCGTTCTCCGCGCAAATAACGGCAAGCGCAAGGTGCCCACGTTGAAGGTGGGCGATCGCTACTTTGCATGCAGTCCCTTCAACGCGCGGCAACTCGCAGACGAATTGAAACTTCCTTTGAACAAGTAAGCAAGGAAACTGGCGCCGTTACACGAACAAAATGGGCAGGACCGGAGCCCTGCCCATGAGAATAATACCGATAAGAATGAGTTCTACTTGGCCATCTCAATGCTGGCCAGCTTCAGGTTATCTCCGTCAACCGTGCCCTTCACCGTGACGTGATGGCCGGCGTGAGCGGCGACCTTGTCTTGAGCGTCAATGGCGTAAACCTTGTGGTCTGCGTCATCCACGAAAACATACTTCGCGCCATGTTCCTTCACACACTTGGTCGCGCATTCTTCGTGGCCGGCCTTCGCGCCCTTCGCCCCGCAATGGCTGTCGGAGATATATCCCGTCCAGGTGCCATCGGCTGCGAGAGTGAATGCCGCTCCACAAAGTGCGAGCGCCACAGCGACTGCAAATTTACCTTTCATGGTTCTCCCCCCTCTTGATGATTCTCTACCAAAATCTACCCCGTCCGTTAACGATTAGGTTGGCACAGACGCACAGTGTAGTCCAGTGCTTCCAAGCCAGCGAATGGCCTCGTCACGACGACGGCCAAGTCAAGAAACGAAGAGGGAGGAATCTTACGTTCCTCCCTCTCGCGGGTGCTCTCTCAAGAAATACACTTCTTTACTGCCGCGCTGGCTTTGGTTACTGCGCCGGAGCATTGCTGGCGGAAGTAGCTGCTCCGGCGGATTTCGGCGTCGACAAATAACCTGTTATCTGGTTCTTGCCGACGTCAAACACCACGATCTCGTAGGGAGAATAGTGGGTCGCGCCCTTGATGTAGAACTGTACGGGTTCGCCCGAGGTCTTGTCTTTCTTCTCGATGGACTTGTCGTCGGCCAACACGGTCATCGTGTACTTGGACCTCTTCGGGTCCGTCCTATTCAGCGCAATCTGCACCGGCCCGACTCGCTGCGCGGACTTCGATTTTTGGATGGTGAATTCGAAGTAGTTGCGATCACCCTTGCGCTTGAGTTCTTCCAGGTCGTCGTGATTGCGCGCGATCAACCCGCTCATCACGCCCATGTCTCCCGTGGCGCGGTCGAGCTTGCCCTTCGTCGCTTCCAGGTCACTCTTTACGTTATTGACGTCGCCACCGAGTTTGTTGACGTCTTCCGTATTGGCCTTCGTGGCAAGTTGGCTGTTGACGTTGGTTTCAAGGCCGCTGAGCTTCTTGTTGTATGCAGATACAGAAGCCTTGGTTTGTTTACGAGCCGTCTGCAACTCTTCTTGGGTAACGTTGAGCTTGTCTGTGACGACCCTGAGGTCGCTCTGCAACTGTTGACTCTGGTCTTCGGACTTGGCCAGGCGCTGCGAGAGCGCGTCATTCTGCTGCTTTAACGACGCCTGAACTGACTGATCGTTCTTGGCCTGGTTTAATGCGCTCCACCCCAGTCCCAGTCCAAGCAGTGAAACTCCACCGAGAGCTATGACAGCTAAGCCGACCCAACGTGGCGCCGCTGCGCTACTCTGGACACTTGATTCCTGAAACTCGCTCATGAACATCGTCTCCTTTTGGCATTGAAGCCCTGTGTCAAGGAAAAGGGCATCTGAGGAGCCAAAGTAGGCCAGCAGGAAGTGGTGGCGGCAAGACGAAGAAAGAAAAAGGGTTGGGTTCGTTCTGTGGGTGAGGAAGGTGCAAATTTATATGTACTAGTACCAGTAAAGATTACTTTCTACGCCCTCGCCGAGTAAATTTTGCAGGATTTTCATTTCCCGAAGCTTGGCAGGAGGGAATGGATGCAAGAAGAAGAAAAGCGTGAGATCGGAAGGATCTCACGCTTTTAACTCTTTCAAAGGAAACCGGTTACAGGAAAAGCCTTAAGCCGCTTGCGAACTTGACGTCAACTTGCTGGTGCTGAAATAACGGTCTAGCGTACTGGTGGCCGCTTCTAGAACGAGGCGGCAGTCCGCGCAGGAAGTCAGGTGGTGCTCAATCTCCTCCTGCACCGGGGCGGAGAGTTTGCCCTCTAAGTACATACAAATTAAATGGATAGTGTCACGACAGCTCATGGCCCGGCTCCTCAAGTCCCCTACGCCAGAAGACTAAATTCACATATAAGTAAAGCACTTGGTGCGCCAAAGAGGATCCGGATTGCAATGTCACGCTATTTATTGGAATAAAAAGACTTAGTCCAAGCCACACAGAGGGCTCTTGCGGAGACTGGACTGTATTCTCGGAAAAGTTTACCGCGACGTGAACGTTTGATTCACAGATCGACAAGCGCCACGATTCCGTCTCCGGGGCAAAGAGCCTTCAACCGTCGCTCAACGGAGTGGCGTTACTGTCATCTGCTTCAGAGCGGCGATGCGGTCCTCAAGGGGAGGATGGGTGCTAAACAGAGAGCTAAGTGTCCCTGCGCCAAATAGCGGCTTAACGATGCAGAGCGACGATGTACTTGGTGAGATCGCCGTAGTAGGAATGCGGCGATTGTAAGCCCCGAGTTTCTCGAGAGCGTTGATCAAACCCTGCGGGTGGCCAACCATGCGAACGCCGGTTTCGTCCGCGGCATATTCGCGAGTGCGCGAAAGAAAGAGTTGCAATAGGAGCGCGGCGAAAGGTGCGAGAAAGATCATCAGCAGAGCAGAGAATCCGCCGCCACCTCGGTCGTCATCACGATTCCCGCCGAAACCACCGAACAGCATGGCCCATCTCCCCATCTGCGCCATGTAGGTAACGGCCCCGGCAATCGTGGCGGCAATGGAGCTGGTGAGGATGTCGTAGTTGCGGACGTGAGAGAGCTCATGGGCGATAACACCCTCGAGTTCGTCGTCATTCATGATTTGCAGAAGGCCTTGTGTGACAGCGACCGAGGCATGACTCGGACTGCGGCCAGTCGCAAAGGCGTTCGGTGCAGCGTCCGGCACAACGTAGAGCTTCGGGACTGGAATGTTGGCCTTGGCTGCAAGTCCCTCCATCACCTGATAGAGGCGCGGAAGCTGCTCGCGCGTGACCGGCTGGGCTCCACTGGATGCCAAAGCGATCTTGTCCGAGAAGAAGTAAGAGGTAAAGTTCAGGACAACGGCGATGAGGAGGGCGATCTGCATGCCTCCACGCCCACCGAAGGCGCCGCCGGCAATGACCAGCAGGACGCTGAGAAGAATGAGAATGGCACCAATACGAAGAACTTTCATGCAATCAACCTTTCCCGCAGAAAATTTAGTTTAGAGGGCGGGCCAGAGAGCGTCAAGCCGCCTCGCTCCCTGCCTGCCGTTTTCGAATCACTGTGTTGCGGCTACCGCAGGCTTTTTCGCCGGGACGCGCTCAAAGCGCATCGAGTCTTTCTTGCCATCGCGGTCGACGCGGACGTGATCGCCGGGCAAGATGGCGCCTTCGAGGATTTGCATCGCAAGCGGATCCTGGACTAGGCGCTGGATGATGCGGCGTAACGGACGCGCGCCGTAGGCCGGGTCGTAGCCTTCCCGGAGCAGCAGTTCGTTGGCGGCGGGTGTGAGCTCCAAAGTTATTTGACGCTCCGCGAGGAGTTGCTCGACTCTCTTGAGCATAAGAACGACGATGCGTTCGAGTTGCTCCTTCCCCAGCGGATTAAAAATCACAATTTCGTCGATCCGGTTGATGAACTCCGGCCGGAACATTTGGCGCAGCGCTTCCATTGCCTCTTTTCTCGCGCGTTCTGGATCTTTGCCGGAAAGTTCATAAATGGCCGCAGAGCCGGCGTTGCTCGTCATCACCAGAACGGTATTGCGGAAATCGACGGTACGGCCCTTGCCATCCGTAAGCCGGCCATCTTCCAGAATCTGGAGCAGCACATTGAACACATCTGGATGCGCCTTCTCGATCTCATCGAAAAGAATCACGGAATAGGGATGACGGCGCACTTGTTCGGTGAGCTGCCCGCCTTCTTCGTAACCGACATAGCCCGGGGGCGCGCCAATGAGACGGGAAACGCTGTGCTTCTCCATGTGCTCAGACATGTCGATGCGGATCATCAGCTTTTCGTCGTCGAACAGGAATTCCGCGAGCGCGCGGGCCAGTTCGGTCTTGCCGACGCCCGTGGGCCCGAGAAAGATGAAAGAGCCGATGGGGCGCTTGGAATCGGAAAGGCCTGCGCGGCTGCGGCGAACGGCGTTAGCTACGCGAGCGAGAGCATCCTCCTGCCCGACGACCCGCTGGCGGAGCCGTTCCTCCATGTGAACAAGTTTC
>Ga0187803_10000148_pt1 | contig 29114 bp, 24 predicted proteins | sample NC_wetland_sal_i_2_FD_132425 | JGI IMG/M metagenome (GOLD analysis project Ga0187803, IMG submission 132425) | Wetland sediment microbial communities from Neuse River Estuary, North Carolina, USA - Control_3 | ecosystem: Environmental > Aquatic > Freshwater > Wetlands > Sediment | place: USA...
CGCCAACGCGATTCTCATCAAATTGAACCAGATCGGGACCGTAACGGAAACCATCGAAGCCGTCGAAATGGCGCGAAAGGCGGGCTACGCCTCCGTCATTTCCCACCGCTCGGGCGAAACCGAGGATACGTTCATCGCGGACCTGGCCGTGGCCACCTCGGCCGGGCAGATCAAGACGGGCTCCGCATCCCGCACGGACCGCATCGCCAAATACAACCAGCTTCTGCGCATCGAGCAGGAACTCGGCGCCGCGGCGCGGTTCCCTGGACGAAGCGCCCTGGCGAAAAAGCCTGCCTAGGCCTCGCGGCCGCTCCGCGCACAGCGCCTCATAAGAATTCGCCCCGGCCGCGAGGCCCGCTACCCTTCGCGCCCGCTGTTCTGTATGCTGGCGCTCTATGCCGCGGCCGAAACCCATCCTTCTGACCGTGCTCGACGGCTGGGGCTACCGTGCCGAAACGCGCGGAAACGCCATCGCCCTCGCCCGCAAGCCCACGTACGACATGCTGCTCCAAAAATTTCCCAACACGCTCGTCCATACCTCGGGGCCATTCGTGGGCCTGCCCGAAGGGCAGATGGGCAATAGCGAAGTGGGCCATCTGAATATCGGCGCGGGGCGCGTGGTGCACATGGACATCACCCGGCTGGACGTGATGATCCAGACCGGCGAGATGTTCCGCCAGCCGCTGCTGCTGGAAGCCATGGCCCGCGGTCGCGAGCGCCAGCTCCACCTGCTCGGCCTGCTGAGCGATGGCGGAGTGCACTCGCAGCTCGAGCACCTCGTCGCACTGGTGCGCATGGCCGCGGAGCAGAAGGTCGCGCGCGTCTTCATTCACGCGTTTACCGACGGCCGCGATACGCCGCCCACCAGCGGCGCGAGCTACCTGCAGCAGCTCGAGCAAAAGCTCCGCCAGTACGGCACCGGCCGCATCGCCAGCGTCACCGGCCGCTACTATGCAATGGATCGCGACAACCGCTGGGAGCGCGTCGAACGCGCCTACCGCGCGATCGTTCATGGCTACGCACTCCACCAGGACTCGAGTCCCATAGCCGCTCTTCGCCAAAGCTACGAGCGTGGAATCACCGACGAATTTGTTGAACCGATTGTCATCACCCAGGAAATGCGCCACGGACAGTCCGGCGTACCCGTGGGCAAAATACGCGACGACGATGCCGTCATTTTCTTCAACTTCCGCGCCGACCGCGCCCGCCAGTTGACCCGCGCGCTCGTCGAGCCCGGCTTCGACCGCTTTACCGACCCCGCGCGCCCGAAGAACCTGCTCTTCGTGGCCATGACCCAGTACGAAAAAACCTGGCCCTGGCTGCGTTACATCCTCGCGTCCGAAAAGCTCGAGCACATCCTCGCCCAGGTGTTTGCGGAGCAGAGCCTGCGCAACCTGCGCTGCGCGGAAACCGAGAAGTACGCGCACGTCACCTATTTCTTCAATGGCGGCGTGGAAAAACCCTTCCCCGGCGAGGAGCGCATCCTGGTCCCTTCTCCCAAAGTCCCCACCTACGACCTGAAACCGGAGATGAGCGCGGAAGGAATTACGGACGCTGTGGTGAAAGCCATCGAGAAGGGTGAGTTCGACGCCATCATCATGAACTACGCCAACGCGGATATGGTCGGTCATTCCGGCAAGCTGGAAGCCGCGATCAAAGCCGTCGAAGCTGTGGACGCCGGCCTCGGCCGCATCTACCAGGCGCTCAAACCACGCGGCGGCGCCTGGATCATCACCGCCGACCACGGCAACGCAGAGACGATGATCGACCCCGTCACCGGCGGCCCGCACACCTACCACACCACCAATCCCGTTCCCTTCATTCTGGTCAGCGGCCAGGAACATCTCGCCGTCCGCTCCGGCGGCGCGCTGCAGGACATCGCGCCGACCGTCATCGGCCTGATGGGCGCCGAACGCCCGAAGGAAATGACGGGCCGCGATCTGGTCGAACGACGGGTTTAAGAGTGGAGAAAGGGATGCTTGAGGCTGGAGCCCAACGGGCAACAGAGGGGATGATGATAGAATTCCAATCGCAGAGCGCCTATCCTGGTTAGAAGTCCGATCTGCGCGGAGGGAAGAATGCCGGCCGAGATCATATTTACAATCCGGGAAGAGCCGGAGGGCGGCTATGTGGCCGAAGCTTTAGGACATGCGATTGTGACCCAAGGCGATTCGATGGAGGAACTTCGCCAAATGGTTCGTGATGCCGTGCGGTGCCACTTCAGCCCTGAGGACATGCCACGGGTCATCCGGCTCCATTTGTTGAAGGAAGAGGTGCTCCCAGTTTGAAACTGCCGCGGGATCTGAGCGGCAGGGAGTTCGTCGGGCTTTTGCGACGCTACGGATACGTGATCGTCCGGCAGGAAGGCAGCCATATCCGGCTTCAATCGACCTTTCGTGGCCATCCGCATCACATGACCGTCCCCGATCATCCTGAGCTGAAAGTCGGCACGCTCCGCGCCTTGGTGCGGTTGGTGGCTGAGTACTTGGAAATGGAACCTGCGGCAGTCATGCGCGAGCTTTTCGGGCAATAGCGCTCTCACATTTCTCTGATGAACCAACCGAAGCCTGCCGAAACTAAGCTTCTTCTCTGCGTTTGGCATCCGTTCACGCTGTGGCGGGCGCCGGAGTGGCTCGCGGCCCGCCTCCGCGAGCGTTACGCCGGCATGCGCGTGGTGCATTTGCAGGACTACAGCGGCGTCACCGCCGAGCTGCTGGACACCGATATTTTCGTGGGCTGGTCGCTGCGCCCGCAACAACTCGCCTCCGCGCCGAAATTAAAGTGGCTGCACTCGACCGCCGCGGGCGTCGCGCAGCTCATGTATCCCGAGCTGCGCGTGAGCGGCATCGCGGTGACCAACGCGAGCGGCGTGCACACGATCCCCATCGCCGAGCACGTAATCGGCCTCCTCCTCGCGCTCGCGCACCGCTTTCCCTCCGCTTTCCGCCATCAGGCCGCGCGCCATTGGGGGCAACAGGAGATTTGGAACGAGCCCATCCGCCCGCGCGAGCTGCGCGGCGCCACACTGCTCGTCGTCGGTCTCGGCGCCATCGGCAGCGAGGTGGCCCGCCTGGCGCGCGCCATGGGCATGCGCGTCCTCGCCGTCACTCGCTCGGGCCATGCCGCGCCTGAGCTTGCCGTGCGGGTCGCCCCCGCTTCCGCGCTCGACGCGCTGCTTTCCGAAGCCGATTTCGTTGTGCTTGCCGCTCCGGAAACCATGGAGACGCGCCACCTGATCAACGCTGCGCGTCTCGCGAAGATGAAATCCACGGCCTATCTGGTAAACGTCGCGCGCGGCTCGCTGGTGGACGAAGCCGAACTCGTGGCCGCGCTCCGCGCGCGCCGCATCGCCGGCGCAGCCCTCGACGTGGCCGCCGAGGAGCCTCTGCCCGAATCGAGCCCGCTGTGGACTCTCGAGAACTGTTTCATCACCCCGCACCTGAGCGGCGCGAGCGATTCCCTGTGGGAACGGCAGGGGGAATTACTGTTCGACAATCTCGATCGCTGGTTTTCCGGACGCGAACTGCGCAATCGCGTCGATCCCGCCCGCGGTTACTGACTCCGTCCTTCCGGCATTTTGCAGGCGCGGAACCGCGTGCCTGCCCTGAGGAAGGAAGAGTCGTCACTCTTCTTAGACAACCCCGCTCGCAGCGGATCACTCCCTCACGACGCTGGCCCTTTCGGCGCCGTATATCCCTGCCGCGCGTAGACCACCAATTTCATTTTCTTTCCCTTCTGGTCCCGCACTTCGAGCGGCGCGCCGTCATCCCCCACCAGGTCCACTTTGATCTTCCGGAACTTTCCGTCCTGCGCCTGGTTCGTCGGGGCATAGCCCAGGCTGTACTGCGATCGCAGCATGGCCGCGATCTCCTGCATGTCGCTCGGAATCTCGCCGTCGAAGCGCGGGAAGTAGGCGTGGCCGCCCGTGAGGCGCGCGAACTCCGTCAACTGGTTTTTGGCTTGATAGTAGCCGATGTTGCTCGCGTAGGGGTTAATGGCCTCGCGGTTGATGGCCACCACTTCCCCTACTCCAATCGGGAAAATCGTCACGTCCGTATCCTTCACGCGTTTGTACGTCTGGTCCAGCGTGTGTTTGCTGAACGTGTCCACCCCGGAAGCCAGCACCACAATGGATTTCCGGCCCTTCACGTCCTTCAAGTTGTCTAGCGTCTCGATGATCGCGTCGAACAGGTTGGACTCGTGGAAGCCGGGAATCATCATGCGCGCCAGCGCCTCGTGCACCGTGCGCTTGTCCTGTGTGAAGTCCGCCTCGATTCGCGTGTGGAAGTCAAAGGAGACCAGCGCGACCCAGTCGTCCTTGCGCAACTGGTACAGGAATACATCCGCCCAGGTCACTGCGTTCGCCGCATACGCCGGGTAGCCGAAGATGCCCCGCGAGCTGAATTCCACCAGCAGCACGCTGGTGATCGCGGCGTCGGGCGTCGTGAAGTTCGTCAAATGCTGCAGCGCGCCGTCCTCGTTCACCCGGAAGTTGCTTTTCTTCAGGCCCGTTATGGGATCGCCCTTTTCGTCGGCCACCACCACGTCGAGCGATACCAGCGGTACTTCCACGGTCAGCGAATACTGGTCCGTCGGCTTCGTTTCCTTGGGCCCCGCCGGCACCGTAACCGGCGGTTGCTGTTGCGGCTTCGATTGCGCGCCCTGCGCCTGCGCACGCAACGCACCGAGCGGAACAGTCTCGAACACCAGCAGGGCAAACAGCCCCGCCGTAACGCAGGCCCGCAGGTAGCCGGATCGCATCATGGTTCACCTCTTCCCGTTGGATGCTGCCACGGCCACCGAGGGCTGGTCAACGGAGGCGCCGCAGCGCCCGCGCAGCGGGGGCCCCACCCACCAAACCGCCCAGCGCCGCCTGGAGCAGGCTGCGTGATAGCATTCTACGCTTGGCTTTAACACCCCACTCGATGGAGGCAGCATTGCATTTCTACCGGAGAGCATCCTTCCTGGCCCTGCTGCTGGCGATTTGTGTCACCCCGGCGGCGCCGCAGAATCCTCCCGTCGCGGGTTCCGTGGATTTTCAAAAGCTGGCCCTCGAAGCCACCGACTGGCTCTCCGGACTCGTGCGCATCGACACCACCAATCCTCCTGGCAACGAATTGGCGGGCGCGCGTTACCTCGCGGACATTCTGCAGAAAGAAGGGATCCCATCCGAGATCATCGAGACCGCCCCGGGCCGCGGCGCACTGGTCGCGCGGCTCAATGCCGGACCGTTTCCCGATCCCGCTCGCGCGCTCCTCCTGCTCGGCCACATGGACGTGGTCGGCGTGGACGCCTCGAAATGGACCCAGGACCCGTTCAGCGCCACGGTGAAGGACGGCGCCCTGTGGGGCCGCGGCACCATCGACGACAAAGGCCCGCTCATCGCCAACCTGGCTGCCTTCATTACACTGAAGCGCGCCGGCCTGCGTCTGAACCGCGACGTCATCTTCCTCGCTGATGGCGACGAGGAGCAGGGCGGCGATGCCGGCATCCGCGCGCTCGCGGAAAAGCATTGGGACAAAATCGCCGCTGCGTACTGCATCAACGAGGGAGGCCGCACCATTGTGAAGGACGGCAAACCCTGGTACGTGGGCGTCCAGGCCGGCGAAAAAGTCTCCATCAACTACCGCGTCACCGCCACCGGCACCTCCGGCCACGCCTCCGTCCCGCTTAAGGACAATGCCGTAGTTCACCTCGCCGCCGCTATCGAGAAGCTGGGCAACTGGGAAACGCCGGTAAAGCCCACGGTGATCACCAAACGGTATTTCGAAGGCCTCGCTGAGATCGAAGACCCGGAGCTGGCCAAATGGATGCGTGTGCTCGACACACCGGAGCGTCAGGATCACGCCGCGCGCATTCTCTCCGCCGCCAATCCCGTGTGGAGCGCCATGCTTCGCAACACCGTCTCCCCCACCATCCTCCAGGCTGGCGTTCGCGCCAACGTCATCCCCTCCGAGGCCCGCGCAACGCTGAACGCCCGCCTCCTGCCCGGTGAGCTGCCCGGCGAGTTCGCCGACGCCATGCTGAAAGTGGTCGCCGACCCGCAGATTCGGATTGATATCGAAACCATGAACTCGCGTCCCTCGCCGCCTTCCGATATCGACACGGATTTCTACCGCTCGATCGTCAAAGGGGCCCGAGTCGTCCTTCCCGGCGCGCCGGTCCTGCCCCTGATGTCCACGGGGTTCACCGATTCCGCCGAGCTGCGCGTGCGCAACGTCACCTGCTACGGCGTGACCGCGTTCCCGCTCACCGAGGAGGAAATCGGGCGGATGCACGCGGACAACGAGCGGCTGCCGATTGCGTCCATCCGCCCCGGAATTGAGCTGGTGTACCGCGTCGTGGAGGATTTCGTCCGTGCTCCGTAAACCGCCGCCGCCCGCCGGACTCACGCTGCGCCGCGCGAAAATCGTCTGCACCATCGGCCCGGCATGCCGTTCGCCGGAAATGCTCGACCGCATGCTGGCCGCCGGCATGAACGTGGCGCGCTTGAATTTTTCCCACGGCACGCACGACGAGCACGCCGCGGCCATCCGCGCGCTGCGCCAGGCCTCGCTCCACCAGCAGAGGCCGTTGGCGATTCTGGCCGATCTCCAGGGGCCGAAGATCCGCACCGGCACGCTGGCCGGCGGCGGCCCCATCCGCCTCGATGCGGGAAAGCAGTTCGTCATCACCACGGCCAAGGTGCCCGGCGACGCTTCTCGCGTTTCCACAACCTTCACCCGGCTGCCGCACGATGTTCGCAGGGGCGACCGCATCTTGCTCGCGGACGGCCTGATCGAGCTGCGCGTCCTCGCCGTGCGCGGCCGCGACGTGGTCACACGCGTCATCAACGGCGGGGAAATGGGAGAGCACAAAGGCATCAACCTGCCGGGAGTGAAGCTGAAGATCGCTTCGATAACGCCGAAGGACCGCGAGGACTTGATCTTCGCCCTCGAGGCCGGAGCGAACTACGTGGCCGTGAGCTTTGTGCGCACCGCTGCCGACGTGCTTTCCGCGAAAGCGCTGATCCGCCGCGCCGGCTGCGACACTCCGGTGATCGCGAAGCTCGAGAAACCCGAAGCCATCGACAACCTGGAGGAAATCCTGCGCGCCGCGGACGGCGTGATGGTGGCGCGCGGCGATCTGGGCGTCGAACTCGCCCCCGAGCAGGTGCCCGTGCTCCAGAAGCGCATCATCTCCCTCGCCCGCGACCTCCGCGTCCCCGTCATCACCGCCACGCAAATGCTCGAATCCATGACAGAAAATCCGCGCCCCACACGCGCCGAAGCCTCCGACGTCGCCAACGCCATCTTCGACGGCACCGACGCCGTCATGCTCTCTGCGGAAACCGCTTCCGGCTGCTATCCCCTGGAAACCGTCCGCATGATGGACCGCATTGTGCGCGAGGCGGAAGCCAACATCCGCGACGTGGTCCGCCCGCATCCCGACCGGCTGTCCGTCGGCGAGACCATCTGCGAGGCCATCTGCAACGCCGCTGCCGTCTTCCACATGAAAGTGATTGCCGTGTTCACCGAAAGCGGCTCGACTGCGCAGCTCATCTCCAAATACCGGCCTCCCTGCCCCATCATCGCCTTCTCGCCCAATCAGGAAACACGCCGCCGCCTGAATCTGCTCTGGGGAGTTTTGCCGCGAACGATCCGGGGCACGCGAAACATCGATGAGCTCTCCGACGTGGCCGCCTCGCGGCTACTCGAAGAACGGCTGGTATCGCGGGGGGACGTTGTGGGAATCGTGGCCGGTACGCCGTTCGGCATCCGCGGGAGCACGAACTTCATGAAGCTCCACACGGTTTCGTAAGACCGAAAACCGGGGCCATTGCAGGTAACAATCGGGAGGATTCCAAACCGATTTTCGTTTTTCGATTTTTACCTTTTTCTTCAGTGCACCCAGCGGTCCCGCCCGGCCGGCGGTTCATCGCGGTGTTCGCGCATGTAGACTTCAAATTTCCTCCTTAGCCGCCGCTGCTTCCAGTCGGTCAGTTGGTTCCGTGCCGTGTAGAAGAACGATCCTTTGCGGATGTACACGTACCCCACCAGCAGCCCGCCCAAGTGCGCAATATGGCTGATGCCGGTGCCAGGTCCTTCCAGCGATCCATAAAACGCGATTGCGCCGCATAGCAGCACAAACATTCGCATCGAAATCATCACCGGAAGCGGGAACAGCCAGACCTCCCGGTCTGGAAACAAGAGCGCGCATGCCATCAGGATTCCGTAGATCGCTCCCGAGGCGCCGATCGTCATCACGCTCTGCTGCGCGTGGCCCCACAAACGCGGCAGCAGGTCCACCGCCAGCACACACACGCCCGCTCCCACACCCGTCAGAAAGTAATACTTCAGAAATCGCTGTACTCCCCACACCGGCTCCAGGTTTCGCCCAAACATCCACAGCATCAACATATTGATCAGCAGGTGAAACACGCCGCCGTGGAGAAACAGGTAGGTGAACAGCGTCCATACGTGCAGCCGGGTCACCACCCAACTGGGAATCAGCGCGAACCAGCCATAAAACCAGTCGGTCGATGCCCCGTCGGTCAGGAGTGCGGCGATTTTCACAATCGCGAATACCGCGCAATTCGCCACAACCAGCCAGCGGATCGCTGGCGAGAACTCCCGCCTCCAGTTCAACCGGTACTCGATTCGGATATCTCTTGCCATCGCACATCCAGTCTAGCCGGGAAACAACGAAAATTGAAACCTGCCCGTCCGGCAGGCGGGTTCGAAAACCCAAAAACAGTTAGGGATTCGACCTTTGAGGCGGGGTTTCCGGCCGAATTTCGAGTATCGAATTTCGCTTTTATTTCAATTTCGTTCGCGCCGAACGATAGAGGCTGAACGCCAGCAGCAGGAACATCACCACACCCACGATGTGGCTCTGCGTCACATCGCCCAACGGTGAGTCCGCCGTCGCCTTTCCCAGCCATACGCCGGCTTGGCCCAGGAAGTTTTCCGGCAGGAAATGATATTTGAAGCTAGGGTCGCCGAGGATGGTCAGCACCATGGCCAGCAGGCCGAAGACGCCGCCCGCGGCGATCAGCCCCGTGGCGTAGAGCGAGCCGGGACTCACCTCGCTTTCCGCTTCGCTCTTCGCTTCCCTTCCGCGTTCCGCGAGCCAGCGCACCACTCCCCCGGTAAATATGGCCAGCGTTGTGGCAATCGAGAGGTACGACCCCACGGCAAACGCCAGCGAACGCACACCCAGCAGTTCGATCGCCACCACCAGGAACACGCCCAGCAGCACGAGCCGCCACGGCAATCGCTGGTTCAGGATGCCGCTGATCACCGTGGCCATGAGCCGCGCCTGTGGCGCCGCCGCTTTGTCGCTGCCGATTCCCTGAATCCACTGCACTTCAATCTGTTTCGTGCCGGGGTCGTACAGGAATTTCCCGTCGGGCACTACGCGCGAGCCAATCGCGTTCACCAGCACATAGACTTTCCCGGCGTGCTCGTAATTCTGCTGTTCCACCTGCACCCCGGAGGGCAGGCTCGCGATATCCAGCGGAATCTGCACAGGAGTGAACTGCGCCAGCGCCGTGTTCATCAGGATCAGCGTCAGCCCGATCACCACGGCCGAAGCCATAACCCCGATCACCAGCCCGATCTGTTGACGCACCGGCGTTGCCCCCACCAGGTAGCCCGTCTTCAGGTCCTGCGACGTGGCCCCGGCATTAGCCGACGCGATGCACACGACGCCCCCAATCGTCAGGGCCAGCACGGAGTAGGCGGATCCCGTCCAGCCCAGCACTAGGAACATCGCCGATGTGGCCATCAGCGTCGCGATGGTCATCCCGCTCACCGGATTCGCCGTCGTCCCGATCAGCCCGCAGATTCGCGACGATACCGTCACAAACATGAATCCGAAGACGACCACAAAAATCCCCGCCACCAGGTTCGCGAACACGCCGGTCTGCGCGCCCGGCACGGGTTTGAACGTCAGCAGGGCCCACATCATCGCGATCAAAACCACCGACCCGATGATCACCGTGTTCATCGGCAGGTCGCGCTCCGTCCGGGAGCTTCCGGCTGCCGCGCCGCTGCCCGCCCCGAGGTCCTTCAATCCCGAGCTCAGCGCGCCTACAATCGTGGGAATCGTGCGCAGCAGCGTAAACAGTCCCGCCGCCGCCACCGCGCCTGCGCCCATGGGACGGATGTAGATGGCCCACAGTTGGTCGGGCGTCATTTTCGGAATCGGGATCGTGCTGGGATAGAGCGCCAGCTCCGGCGCGAGCGATCCGAAAAACTTGATCGCCGGCATCACCACAAACCAGGAGAACACACCACCCGCAAAAATCGTTCCCGCAACCTTTGGCCCGATCACGTAGCCCACACCGAGATATTCCGACGTGATGTCCGCGCGCAGTGACGACCCCGGCAGCCAGGGCGGACGGTATTCCGGCCGGCTGCGCCACAGCCCGAACGAATTCATCAGCAGCGTGTATACCCCGCCGATGCCTAACCCCCAGAAGACCCGCCCGGCAAACGATCCGCCGCGGTCGCCCGCCACCAGCACGTCCGCGCATGCCGTCCCTTCCGGATAGAGAAGATTGCCGTGTTCCTTCACGATCAGCTGCCGGCGCAGCGGGATCATGAACAGCACACCGAGCCATCCGCCCAGCAGCGCCAACAGAAACACACGCGAATATTCGAGCGGAAAGCCCAGGAAGATCAGCGCCGGCAGCGTAAAGATCACGCCGGAGGCCACCGACTCGCCCGCCGACCCGATCGTCTGCACCATGTTGTTTTCGAGAATGGTGGATTTGCCGAACGCGCGAAGCACCGTGATCGAAAGCACCGCGATAGGAATCGAAGCGGAAACCGTCAGCCCGGCGCGCAGTCCCACGTACACCGTCACCGCGCCGAACAGCACGCCGAAGAACATCCCGAACACCACGGTCTTCACCGTGAATTCGCTCAGTGATTCTTCCGCGCCTACGTATGGTCGGAATTCGCCGGCCTTCGCCGTCGGACTCCACGATTTCGATGCCACCCTGTTCCTCCTGCTCTCGCCGCCCGGGTAGCCACGGCCAGTGCTTTTCTGGCCGTGGGTACGTTTCACGCTTCAGCCAATTTGGCCTTTAGCTGGAGAAAACAGCCACGCACGGTAGCATCCACCACCCCCACACGCAATACCGCTCCCCTCCTCCACCGATTTTCGTTTTTCGTCCCGAAGCCTCGGGATCGATTTTCGTCTTTGGGCTGCTTCTCACCGTCCGCACACATACACCAGCCGCACCGCATTGAGCAGCGCTGCCGCCTGAGTGCGCACGTCGCCCACGCCATACTGTCGCGCTTCCTCTGCCAGCATTTCGCGCCGGCCCTCCGCCAACTCCAGCGCGTAAAGGTCGCCGCGGCGCGCGTACGAATAACTTCGATAGCTCGGCGTCTGCTCCCCGGCGGCAGCCAGCAGCGCATCCCAAAAACTCCGCCGCCGAAACGCCCGTCGCCGCGCCGCAGCCTGCATTCCAAACTCCGCCAGCGCGCTCACGCCTCGGCCGCTTTCTGCCACCACCATCACGCACCTCGACGGTTCAAACGGCCGCGTAGGATCCGCATCGGGAAACGCAGCGATCTGCGCTTCCAACTCGTCCGGGCCCATCTCTACCGCCTCCCACCAGTACCGAAATCCGCCTGCCGCCACGCTCCCCCCGCGTAGAATCTGGTCGACGCGTTCCACATGTTTTCCCGTCACGCCCAAAATCAACTCGAGCAATTGCTCCGGACGCAGCCCCATCCGCATCACGGGTCGGATGCTGACGAATCCGGCCTCTTCATCGGTGTATCGAACGGGAATCACACTCGGCAGCGGCACCGACAGAGCATACCCCTGCACCGAAGGTGGGTCGAGGTAGCAGAAAATCGCCGGGGAATTACTGAATCAGCCGCCCAGCCGTGCTTTCACGCGGTCGGAGAGGGCCTTTCCGTCGATTGTTTTCCCTTCGAGCCGCGCGCGCGCCGCTTTGATTACCGCGCCCATTTGTTTCGCGGAACTCGCGCCCGTCTCCGCGATCGCCGCAGCGATGGCCGCATCCATTTCTTCCGCTGTCGCGCCGGAAGGCAGGTAGGCCTCGATGATGGGAATTTCGCGTTTCTCTTTCTCGGCGAGCTCCGTCCGCCCGCCTTTGGTGAACTGTTCCACCGACTCGTGCCGTTGCTTCACCAGCGTTTGCAGGATGGCGAACTCTTCGGCAGGCTCGAGCGCGCGGATTTTTTCGATTTCCTTGTTTTTCAGCGCGGTTTTCACCATGCGCAGCACGCTTAGCCGGAACTCGTCCCGCGCTTTCATCGCCGCCGTCATGTCCGCCTGAATTTTTTCGATGAGTTTCATAGCCTGCGAAAACTTTAGCATCTTTTCTCAACATCCGACCAGGATGTTGACCCTGCCTGCCCGCCGAAGCAATTGCGCAGGCGGGAGCGAGTCCGCGAGCCGCAGGGGCCCGGCACCGGAATTGACACTACTGCCGGGCCTGTCTAGGCTCCTTGGTGTATGCGCGTCGTCGTTGCCGACAAAATCTCGCCCCGCGGAATGGATCTGCTCGCCCGCTCCGGCTGGCAGGTGGATGTGCCTACGTCCGGCGCGCTTAGGTCCGCGCTCGCGGAAGCCGATGCCCTCATCGTCCGTAGCGCAACGCGCGTCACCGCCGAACTGCTCGCCGCCGCGCCCCGCCTTCGCGTGGTCGGCCGCGCCGGCGCCGGCGTGGACAACATTGATGTCGATGCCTGCACCCGCCGCGGCATCCTGGTGATGAACACGCCCGGCACCAACGCCATCAGCGTCGCCGAGCATACGTTCGCGCTGATGCTCTCGCTCGCCCGCCAGGTGCCGCGCCTCGCCGCCGCCTCGCACGCCGGCCGCTGGGAAAAGGGTGGCGCGATGGGCAGCGAGCTGCGCGGCAAAACGCTCGGGCTGGTCGGTCTGGGCCGCGTCGGCTTTGCCGTGGCGCGCCGCGCGCACGCCTTCGAGATGCGCGTCCTGGCCTTCGATCCCTACGTCAGCCCGGAGGTCGCTCGCGAGGAGGACGTCGAGATGGTCCCCTTCGACGATCTTCTCGCCCGCGCCGACTGCGTTTCCCTCCATGCCTCCCTCAGCCCGGGCACCGAGAAACTCTTCGGCGCCGCCACCCTCGCTAAAATGAAGCGAGGCGCCTGGCTCATCAACACCGCGCGCGGCGAAATGATTGACGAAGCCGCCCTCGCCGACGCGCTCCGCTCCGGCCAACTCGCCGGTGCCGCGCTCGACGTCTTTGCTGTCGAACCGCCGAAAGATTCCCCGCTCACCGGCCTCCCAAACGTCGTCGCCACTCCGCACGTCGCCGGATCCACGGTCGAAGCGCAGGAGGAAGTCGGCGCACTCATCGCCGAGCAGGTGTACGACTATCTCGCCAGCGGCGTCCTGCGCAATTCCGTCAATCTGCCGAACCTCTCGCCGGAGCAATATCGCCGCCTGCGCCCCTACCTCGAGCTCGCCGAGCGGCTCGGACTCTTCGCTGGACAGGTGGCGCGCGGCCGCCTGGCTCGCGTGCGGATCCGCTATGCCGGAGAAACCGCCGCCCTCGTTTACACCGTCCTTCGCAGCGCCGTCCTCGCGGGCCTTCTCAACCCGGTGCTCGACGAGAAGGTCAATCTGGTAAATTCCGCCGCCGTCGCCGCCCAGCGCGGCATCGTCGTCGAAGAGCAGACCCGCCGCCGCGAGCACGGCTTTCCCGACACGCTCGAGGTCACCCTCTTTCCGCAGGATGCCGCCGCAGCCGTCTGCGTCGAGGGCACCGTTCCCTACGATCTCTCTCCCCGCATCATGGGCATCGACGGCATCCACGTGGAGTGCGACCTCGAAGGCACTATCCTGTTCACGCGCAACCGCGACGTGCCCGGCGTTATCGGCCAGGTGGGACAGCTTCTCGGCGGCCATGGCGTCAACATCGCCACATTCGCCCTCGGCCGTCGCGATGCTGCTCCCGGTGCGGAAGCCCTCGCGCTCGTCCGCCTGGACGGCGAAGTCCCCGAAACCATTCTCGAGCCCATCCGCTCCATCGCTGCAGTTGTCGAAGCGCGCCTCGTCCGCCTGCCCCTGAGGGAAGCGCCGGAATCGGCGCGGTGATTCGGGAGAGCACAGCCGCGTGCAGCCCTCTTCCTCCTGAAATGGCGCCTCAGGTGCCGCACCAAATCATGGCCACGCCATAACGCTCAAACACCCGGTCGGCCGTCAGCAATGTCATTCCTTCCATTTGGGCTTGGGCGATCAACATGCGGTCGAAGGGATCCTGGTGATGCGGCGGCAATTCGCCCACGCCCAGCGCATGGCGGTGCGAGATTTCCAAAGCCCGTATACCCCTCTCCTGCATCCAGCGCACAATGCAAATCGCCGGTGGCTCTGGTAGCGGAAGTTTGCCGACCTGATACTTCACAGAGATTTCCCACACGCTCGCAGCGGATAGAACCAACTCCTTGCTCTGGTCACGCAGTATCCCTTCCGCGCGCCGGTTCAGCCGCTCTGGTTCCGTTCGAGCCCAGAGTAGAACGGAGGTATCCAGCAAGAACCTCACCGCTTGCGCCTCTTAGGCTTTTCTTCCTCTCCCAAAAAGCCGGCCAAGATTTCGGGTGGGAGCGGTGCGTCAAAATCCTCTGGCACGGTAAAGCGCCCGCGGTCGGCACCCAGAAACCTGGGCGTCTTGGGTCGCGCGGCAGGGACCAAGCGCGCTACGGGGGTGCCGCGATTGGCAATCGTGACTTCTTCTCCCGCAGCCACCCGCTGAAGCAGCTTGGAAAGGTGCGTCTTGGCTTCGTGGATGTTCACTTCGATCATGGTCGCTGCCTCCCCACCGCCAATTTAGTCTAGTCTATTAGACTAAGTCCTGTCAACGGCTTCGCCGTGAGCCACCCCAAGTGAATGGCTGAACCCGAATCTGCGCCCCGGCCCGTTCCGAACCCCCGCAATCTGCGGGTCGAACCCGTGAACATTTCCGCCAGTTGCGCTATCCTTTTCTGCTCATGCACGACCTCGAATTTTTCCGCAATCATCTGGACCGCTTCGCGGAGATGGCGCGCAGCCGCAATCTCGCGCTCGATCTCGACGCCTTCCGCGCGCTCGACGCCGAGCGCCGCCAGGCCATCACCGCCGTCGAACGCCTGAAAGCCGAGCGCAACCAGGCCAGCGAGCAGATCGCCGCCAGCAAGAAAGCCGGCCGCGACCCCGCGCCGCTCATCGGGCGCATGAAGGAAGCTTCGGAAACCATCCGCACCGAAGACCAGCGCATCGCCGGCTTCGATGAGCGCCTACGCGATTTTCTTTTCCGCGTGCCCAACATGCCCCATTCCTCGGTGCCCGTCGGCGCCGGCGCGGAACAGAATGTGGAAGTGCGCCGCTGGGGCCGTCCGCCCGAATTCACTTTCGAGCCCCGGCCGCACTGGGAGGTCGGCGAACGCGCCGGCATTCTCGATTTCTCGCGCGCGGCCAAGATTGCCGGCACGCGCTTCGCTGTCTATCGCGGCGCGGGCGCGCGCCTGGAACGTTGCCTCGCCAACTTCATGCTCGATGTCCACACCCGCGAGCACGGCTATACGGAAATCCTGCCGCCCTTTCTGGTCAACACGGACTCGCTCACCGGCGTCGGCCAGTTGCCGAAATTCGCCGCCGACATGTTTCATCTCGAAGGCACCGACCTGTGGCTCACGCCCACCGCCGAGGTCGAGCTGACCAGCTACCACCGCGACGAAACCCTCGATGCCGACAGCCTGCCTATCAAACTCTGCGCCTGGACCGCCTGCTTCCGTTCCGAAGCCGGCGCCGCCGGACGCGACACGCGCGGCATCCTCCGCCAACACCAATTCCAGAAGGTCGAACTCTTCAAATTCACCCGGCCCGAGCAAAGCTACGACGAGCTGGAAAGCCTCGTCGCCAACGCCGAATCCATCCTGCAGCGCCTCGGCCTGCACTATCGCGTCGTGCTGCTTTCCACCGGCGACATGGGCTTCGCCTCATCCAAAACGTACGACCTTGAGGTCTGGCTTCCTTCCGCCAAGACGTTTCGCGAAATTTCTTCGTGCTCGAACTGCGAAGCCTTCCAGGCGCGCCGCTCCGCGATCCGCGCAAAGGGAAAAAGCGGCAAGAGCGAATTCGTACACACACTCAACGGCTCCGGCCTCGCCGTCGGGCGCACCTGGCTCGCCATCCTCGAAAATTACCAGCAGGCCGACGGTTCGATCGCCATTCCCGAGGCCCTGCGTTCCTACATGGGCTTCGACACTATCCCCGCTGGGAGCTAATGTCCTCCGCTCCCCATAGGCCGAAACTCAGCTAACCATCGTGTAATCAGAGAGATAGAAAGGATCTCCGCCCATCAGCCCCGCCTGCATCCTTCCCCATTATTGACTCTCTTGGAAACGCCCCCCGCGTCCCCCCGCCCTTCCGGTTGACTCCGTTTCCCGCCCGGAGCTAAATTCATCTCAGTATGGCACTTCCGGGCCGCCCCCTTTCCTCGGTTGGGGCGGATGAAACGAGTGGAGCCGGGAGCCCGAAGCGCTACACGGGGGGCAGCATCTGCGGTTTGCTTTCCACTGGAGTTCGAGGCCCGTCGAGGAAAACGGCCGTCTCCAGTGATCTTTTCTCTGCTTTATTCCGGGCGGCGTCCCGCCACGAAGCCTCGGGACGGGACGCGATGAACATACATACGAATCTTTCGGCAGCGGTTCGACGCGGCGAGCCGCGCCCCTGATCCCGCACGGCGGGAGGAGGCAGCACCAACCATGTCCACAGTGGCAAAGACGATTCCACGGCCCATCCCCACGGTCACTCCTCCGCGCGAGGACCTGAATCCCTATCGCATTTCGCAGATGCAGTTCGATATCGCCGCGGAATACCTGAAACTCGACATGGGCCTGCGCCAGATCCTGCGCACTCCCAAGCGCATCCTCGAAGTCTCCATCCCCGTCAAGATGGACAACGGCCAGGTAAAGGTTTTCACCGGCTACCGTGTGCAGCACAATATCGCCCGCGGCCCTGCCAAGGGCGGCGTGCGCTATCATCCCGGCGTTTCCCTCGACGAAGTGAAAGCCCTCGCCGCCTGGATGGCCTGGAAGACGGCCACCGTCAACATCCCGTTCGGCGGCGGCAAGGGCGGCGTCATCTGCGACCCGAAGCGCATGAGCAAGGGCGAGCTCGAACGCCTCACGCGCCGTTATACCAGCGAAATCCTGCCCATCATCGGCCCCGATTGCGACATTCCCGCGCCCGACGTGTACACCGATTCGCAAGTCATGGCCTGGATGATGGACACCTATTCGATGACCACCGGCCACACGGTTCTGGGCGTCGTCACCGGCAAGCCCATCGCCATGGGCGGTTCGCCCGGGCGCCACGAAGCCACCGCGCGCGGCGTCCTCTTCGCCATCGAAGAAGCCTGCAAGGTGAAAAAGATCAACCTGCGCGGCTCCACCGTCGCCATCCAGGGATTCGGCAACGCCGGCTCCATCGCCGCGAAGCTGCTGCTCGAAAAGAAAGCCAAGATCATCGCGCTCAGTGATTCGCGCGGCGGCGTCCACAACCCGCGCGGCCTCGACCCGCTCAAAGCCGCCCGATTCAAGGAGCGCACCGGCTCGGTCGTCGGCATGCCCGGCGGCGCGCGCATCTCCAACGAGGACCTGCTCGCGCTTAAATGCGACATCCTGATCCCCGCCGCGCTCGAAAACGTAATTACTCTCGAAAACGCGGAGCACGTCCAGGCCAAAATCGTGGCCGAAGCCGCCAACGGCCCTTCCACACCGCGCGCGGACGAAGTCCTCGCCCGCAAAGGCGCCTTCCTGCTCCCCGATATTCTGGCCAACGCCGGCGGCGTCACCGTCAGCTATTTCGAGTGGGTCCAGAACCACTACTCGTACTCCTGGACCGAGCAGGAAGTAAACGCCAAGCTTTCTGAGGTCATGCGCCGCGCGTTCATGGACGTGCTGGAGATTTCGAAGAAATATCACGTCCACATGCGCACCGCGGCGTACATACTGGCGGTAGGCCGCGTCGCCGACGCTACTCTTGTTCGCGGCTTGTTCCCCTGATCCGCGTGGCGCGGACACTCTTGTCCGCGCGCTTTTGGTCTAATCTGCTTATCAGGATCGTAAGCTGCGGTACCGCTCCGCGAGCTATTACCAACGCAATCTTCCGCACTGGCAGCCGGAAGGGAAATCGCAGCTCATCACCTGGCGACTGTGGGGCACTTTGCCCGCTGCGGCCTGGGCCAGGATTCGGGCCCGGGTTGAGGTTCAGCAAGCCGCGCGCTCTCTGCATCCTGACGTCGTCCTTCTGGACCCGCTGGCAGAGGCCTCCGCCTCTTCACTCTGCCCAATCCTGCAGTTCCGGCCTTTCCTCCGCCACCGATTCTTGATATTCGAACTCCGCGGCTGCCGAGGACGGCGCCCCCAAAGGACGCAGACTAGGAGCGCCGTGAAAATGAGGCAGGCGGCCCCCCCCGCGAGAATAGGGTGAACCTGCGGAATCTCATTCGCAATGACGACCGTGAGAGTTAGCTCAATCAGTTCGCCGGGCGAGATCCTCCATCGCTCAGACCGACGCGCAACCCGACCGTGTCCCCTCACCGCCGGACGATTTCCGGTAAGACATCGAGACAATAGAGGCTTCGGCGCGACGGAAAGGTCCTCACGTCCGCGGGCACCGCGTCTCGGAGAGCTGGACTTCATAAGCTCATTGAACAGCAAATACGAAGCGGAAAAAATGCGCACATAGGGGGCTCCCAGCGCCGTGAGCTGCAATTGGAATTGAGCGTCAGGGTGCCGCCCCTCCGCGTGCGCCCCCCAGGGCGGGCGCAGGGACCGGGGTATGGGTACGCGACTGGGGACCTAGGTCCCTGGATGCGCCCACTTTTCACTCCGGCAAACCACCTGATAGCATGTCGTGAGCGGGAGATCCTATGGACCAGGACTGGACGCGGATCGTCAAAGACTTCCACGGTTTGGCATCCGAGGTTGTGAACCGAATCCGCAAGTACGGAGTGATCAAAGCGAAAGCATGCGACAAGCGAACACTGGATCACTGGCTCGAAGAGGGGGCCCAGCCCCAAACGGCATCGCCGGTGGCCAGCTTCCTGCGCTTGGCGTTGCAGCAGGGCATTGACACTGCCCCATATCAAACATTTACCCCCATTTACGATTTTTCTCCTGGCCTGACTTATGAACTGCAGGCAGAGTCGGGTCCGCCCCCGCTCGAGTGGCTCAGCGATTATCAATCGCTGCCGCGCCCCAGGCTCACAAGGTATTGCGGGGTAGAGGCAGATTGTCCGGTCGGAATAGCCTCTTCTCCCATTGTCAACGACGACAGATGGACGTCAACGATGCTCGGTTTGGGGTTTGGGATCTCGACTCTGAAGACCAGAAGGGCCCGGCCGAAGAAGGCTTACGATCCGCCGCTGATCGGTTTTGTGGTCGGGGCTCCTGACCTCTCAAGGTATGACGCCAGCAACCCGCCCACCATCGAACTATCGCTCAAGCGCGAGGATGGGGCGATGCCGATACCAGACATGGTTAACTCAATCGGGGTTCCGTCTGAGGCTCCAGGCGTTTGGGAGGAGATTTATGAACGGGTGAAACAGCATCCCCTCGGAGGGACTGTAGGGCTGAGCATTCTGGGGGACGGTGAGAACAAGGCCGAGGTCCTCAAAGCATTCGACGAGCTGGCCGCACGAGCGCGAAGCCTGCGTCCACCGTTTCTTGAGTGCAATGTCTCGTGCCCAAATCTTGAAAAACGCCCGAGCGACATCTTTCGGGACCCTTCCTTTATGCTGGACGTATGCCGCACGGTCAAGCAGGTCATGGCTGGGTCCTCAACCGCCTTGGTGCTCAAGTTGCCATGGCTCGAGGAAGCGGACCTGCGCAAATTGATCCCGAAAGTAGCGTCTCACATTAATGGTGTCGCATTGAAGAACACCGTGCGGGTCAGGCCCGTCAGGCGCGATCGCGACGGCGATCTACAACCCGCGTTCCCGGGCATAGGAAGGGAGTTCGGGGGACTCTCCGGACCCTCCACACGAAACCTGACAAAGCGAGGCGTGCGCAGCCTCGTTCGGATCAAGGAGGAGGGCCGTTATGATTTCCATGTGATGGCAATCGGAGGAATTTGCGAAACGACTGACGTTGTGGAGCTGCTCAATCTCGGGGCCGACGCCGTGCAAGCATGCACGGCACCGATGTTCGACCCGCTCCTCGCTTGGAAGGTCCGGTTCCATCTCGCGCATGTAAAGCACAATATTCGAAACGCAACCAGTGAGGAGCAGATCTTGCTCCCGCGAGACCACCGAGAGCTACGCTGTTACGTAAACTTGCAGTCCGCCCTTCGGGTAATCCGGAGCAGGTCAGGGGCCTACAAGGTCCCAGACTCTGCGGTCACCAAAAAATGGAACGAATGGATGCAACAGCCCGCCACGCACCTCCCACACGCGGAGGGCCTTAGGAACCAGACCCGACGGGAGCGGAGCGTAGACGAATGGATTCGAATTCTAATGCCGCAACGGCCGTAAAGTGGGCTAACTTCCCTGAATATAAGCGCTTTGTGAGAGAAGTCGCGCGAGATATTCGGCGTAGGTACGGCTTCGAAGCACCGCCCCACGACCCATACGCGATCGCCGAGAGGATGGGTGTCGTCGTACGCGAGGAGCTTCTTTCCGGGGTAGACGGCTACATCAGGTCAACCGGAGCCAAGTGGGAGGCAGTAATATCACCGGCGGCCGCGCCTGAACGGCGCAGATTTACCCTCGCTCACGAGCTCGGCCACGTCATCCTCTTGAGGGCCGCCGACGCCGGATACGCGCGGCATCTGATGCGGTTCAGGGTAGTTGGGTTCCACCCCGAACTTCATGAAGATCCCATGGAAGAAGCCCTGTGTAACGCATTTGCGTCGGAGCTTCTATTGCCGGCGGAGGATATCCGCAAGAAACTCCGCCGCGGCCTCAATCTCCCTATAGAAATTCCCCAGCTGGCTTCAGAGTACTTTGTCTCCCTGCATGCCGCATCAACAGGAGTTGTGAACGTCCTGGGCCCAAAACGGACGGCCCTCTCCCTTTGGAGGGGGGATTCGCTCTGGCCCCTCCCGGTTTGGTGGGTAGGGGTGAAAACCAGGCTTCGCGCAGAGCGCTCGCAGCTGGAATCTCTCGTGGGGAAGCTGGCCGGGAGCCGTGACGCGGCTTCTTGGACGTGGGAGTCATTCAACAGGAAAAAAGTGCCGGTAAGAATCACGGTCGCTCCCCTTTCGTATCGGTACGCAGTTCTATATCTCAAGCGCGAGACCGAGGGTTCGTGGAATCCACCGACGCCCGCCCTGTAAGGCGGACATTCCTGTCCCCACCCGGGATGCGCACCGCGGCCTATATTCTGGCCGTCGGTAGAGTTGCGGATGCAACTTTGGTGAGGGGTTTGTTCCCATAGCGCTGACGCCTGCCCAGTCAGCGTCGTTTCTTGCTTTCGCTCTGCGCGATCCGCGCCCTCACCAGTTTCTTAACAAGTGCGATTGGCAACGGCTTGTCCGTGGGGAAATGGATAGTCCCTTTGGATGTGATGAAGCCCTTCAGTTCGTCCTTGAACTCTGCAATGACAGAGGCAGTGGGGAACAGGCTGCAGTGGTTCGAAAATGCCGCAAACCATACCAGCACTTCCTTGTACTTGATCGCAGGAATCCGATAACTGATGATCTCTGTTGCCCCGGCCGGCACAAAGGACCGGATTGCCGCGCGCATCTTGTTCAAGGTGCTGCGGCCAGGTTCCGGGACGCGGGCAAGGTATTCATCAACGGTTTTCGGAGCGCCCTGACCCTTCGCCGCTGACCTACGTTTCTTGGGGTTCACTTTTTTCATGTGGCCGATGCTACGAGAACTTCCATTCCAAGTCCATGCCTAGCACGACCGCTCAGCCGAGTGACAAGAGAATTGCCCAAGCTTGCTCTGACGCACCTCCGCCATCCAAACCCCGGCCTTGTACCCTCCCCACGTCCGGTCTATCATTTCCTGACCCCAGCGAATCCCCGCGGAGGACGACCCCATGAGTTATGAACCAGGCCAACGAGTAGGCGACTACGAAGTCATGGAGGTGCTCGGCGCCGGAGGCATGGGCGAGGTCTACAAAGTCCGCAACGTGATTTCCGACCGCCTCGACGCCATGAAGATCCTCCTTCCCGATCTCGCCGGCCAGCAGGAGCTCGCCGGGCGGTTCCTCCGCGAGATCAAAGTGCTCGCCGGCCTGGAACATCCCAATATCGCCGCGCTGCGCACTGCGCAGTACGTGGGCAATCAGCTCGTCATGATCATGGAGCTGGTGGACGGCACCACCTTGGCGCACCGCCTTCGCGCCGGCGCCTTCCCCGAGCGCGAAGCCGTGGACTTCGTGGACCAGGTGCTTGCCGCGCTCAGCTACGCGCACGCCCGCGGCATCGTCCATCGCGACATCAAGCCCGCCAACATGATGCTCACCCGCACCGGCATCGTGAAGCTCATGGACTTCGGCATCGCGCGCGCCGCCGGCGAGAACAAACTCACGCAGACTGGCTCGACGCTCGGCTCCATCTATTACATGTCGCCCGAACAGGTGCAGGGGCAGAACATCGATGCACGCTCGGATCTCTATTCGCTGGGCGCTTCCCTCTACGAGATGGTGACCGCGCAGCACCCCTTTGAAGGCGACACCGGCTTCACCATCATGAAGGGCCATATCGACGGCCAACTCGTGCCGCCGCGCGAAGTGAACCCGAACCTTTCGCCCGCGCTCAACGAAGTCATCGTCCGCTCGATGGCCAAGGATCCGAACCAGCGCTACCAGAACGCGGACGAGTTTGCCGGCGCGCTCCAGGGCGTTCGCCGGATTATCCAGACCTCGGCCAGGGCTGCGGCGGCCGTCGTGCCGGTCGTGGCGCCGCCGATGGGCGCGACAACGCCCAACCGGCCCACGTTTACACAACAGCCTTCGCCTCCTCCCGTGGCGCACACGGTGCCGTCACAGCCGCAAGCCATGGCCATGGGGTCGACGGGCGGAGTTCCGGGAGCAGCCGGCACGGGGCGCGCCGATACCGCTTCGAGTGCGGGAGGCATCTCCGGGGTGATCCCGCAAGGCGGGACCGCTCCGCCCTCCACGGCTGCCGCGATTCCGGCAGCGCCTGCTCAGACATTCGCCCAGGTTCCTGCCGCTCCTGCACCGAGTGCCGCTGCTCCGCCGCCCATGCCTCGCAGCTCTCGCGCCCTGTGGTTGGCGCTCGGTTCGGTGCTCACCATCGCGCTGATCGTATTGACGGCGATGAAGATTCCCTCGCTGATGGGCACGTCCGGAAGCAAGCCGGCTGACGTCACCCCGGCGCCGGCCACAACGGCCACGCCTGTGACTTCGCCCACTCCAGGGGCGCCACCCGATACCGCCGCGACCACAACGTCCGCCACGCCCGCGGCAACCAGCGCGGCCGAAAGTGCTGAAGCAAAAGAGGCGCGCGCGCGCGCCGCTGCGGAGAAGAAAGCGCAGGACGCCGCAGCCGCCCAAGCCGCCGCCGAGGCGCAAGCCAAGGCGGAAGCGGAAGCAAAACTCTTCGACGAACAGGAAAACCGCTTCGTGCACATGTCTGCGCGCGCCGCGGCCATGAAGACCAGCTACGAAACGCTGCGCAACCAGCAGGCCGCCTCCGGCTTTTCGCCGAACCAGGACCTCACCATGGCCGTCTCGACCATGGATCAGTTTCTGAGCCGGGCGGAAGCGGCGCTCGCCGTCCACGACGGCGCGACGGCCCAGAAATATATGGACAAGGCCGAGCCGCAGATCGCCATTCTCGAGCGGAAATTCGGCCGGTAGCCCCTTCGGGGCGCGCCCCGATTGAGGCCGCACCGCGCGCTCCCACTACATGCCGGGCGAATGCAAGATTCCCCTTGCATTCGCGCGTCCACGATGCGTAGATTTCCTCTGCCGGCTCGTTCCATCCTGAAGCTTCGGGACGGGGCGCAGCCGGCCCCAGTTTCTCTGGGGTGCTCTGCGCGGAGGGCACCAGCGTGAGCAATCATACGCACCCGGCTCCTCCGATCGTTCTCACGATCGCCGGGTTCGATCCCTGCTGCGGCGCGGGAACGGCCGCGGACCTCAAGACCATCGCGGCGCACAACTGCTACGGAATCGCGGCCGTAACTGCGCTCACGGTCCAGTCCACGCAGGGCGTGAAGGCCGTGCACGTGACGCCGGCGGCCACGCTTCGCGCGCAGATTGAAGCGCTCCTCGAAGACTCCACCGTCGCCTCCGTCAAGATCGGCATGCTCGGCAATCGCGCCAATGCCGCCGTGGTGGCGGAGATGATCGAGCGGTTCACGCTGCCCAATGTGGTCCTCGATCCGGTGATCAAGTCGTCCCAGGGCGATGTGGAACTGATGGACGCGGCAGGCGTGAAGTATCTGCGCGACGAGTTACTGAAGCGCGTGGCGCTGGCCACACCCAACGTGCCGGAAGCGGAACTCCTGCTGGGCATGGAAATCCACGACGTCGCGGCCATGGAAGCGGCGGCCAAGCTGCTGGTCGAGCGCGGGGCGCGCGCCGCGCTGGTCAAGGGCGGCCACCTGGAAAAGCCCGTGGACGTGCTCTTCGACGGGACGGAAGCGGCGCGCTTCGAGGGCGAACGCGTGCGCGGCGAGAATACGCACGGCTCGGGCTGCACGCTCTCTTCCGCCATCGCGGCGCAACTCGCCCAGGGAAAGCACCTGCGTGAAGCGGTCCTGCTCGCCAAGGTGTACGTTCAGAAAGCCATGGAGCGGGCCTACCCGATTGGAAAAGGCCCCGGCCCGCTCAATCATTTTTTCCGCACCCAGGCAGAGTCCGCGCCTCGGGGCGTCCACGCCGAAGAGCTGCATCCCGTCCAGGTGCCTCCGACAGAGCCGTAAAAGCCAAGAATCGAAATTCGAAAAACGAAAATCGAAAAACGGCAGGCCTCGCCGCCAGTCGCACGCTGAGCTTCCGACCGATTTTCGTTTTTCGAGTTTCGATTTTCGGTTTCTAGTTTTCCCGCCGCCAAACAATGCGTCCGCCGACGATGGTAGCCATCGGCCCGCCACGGAACTCCCGTCCATCGAATGGCGTGTTGCGGGATTTGCTGGCGGAGTCGGCGGCGCGGAACGTCCAGCGATGGTCGGTTGAGAACAGAGTGAGGTCCGCAACCTCGCCGGGAGCGATTTGGCGCTTTTTGCCGAGCACGTGCGCCGGCCCCGCGGTAAACAGTTCGACGAGGCGAGCGAGCGGCGCGCGGCCGGAGTGCACCAGAGCCTCGAGCGCGAGGCCGAGCGCGGTTTCGAACCCGGTGACGCCGAAGGGTGCGCGGTCGAACTCCACTTCTTTCGACGCCTGCGTGTGCGGCGCGTGGTCGGTGGCGATGGCGTCCACGCTGCCGTCGGCCAGGCCGGCGAGGAGCGCGTCGCGGTCGTCGCGCGAGGCCAGCGGCGGATTCATTTTGTAGCGTGCGTCGTACACCACGTCTTCGTCGGTTAGCGTAAAGTGGTGCGGCGTCACTTCGCAGGTGACGGGAAGTCCTCGGCGCTTCGCCTCGCGCACCAGTTCAAGCGACTCCTTCGCGGACATGTGGGCCACGTGCAGCCGCGCTCCCGTCAGAGTGCAGACCTGCACGTCTCGCGCCACGCAGATGGATTCCGCCGCCGCGGGCACCCCGCGAAGGCCCAGCCGCACGGACGTCGGCCCCTCGCGCATCACCCCTCCGGCGAAGAGCGACGCGTCTTCGCTGTGCTCGATCACCGGCAGACCCAGCGAGCGCGCGTACTCCATCACGTGCCGCAGCAGCTTGGCGGTGGCGATGGGCTTCCCGTCGTCGGTCACGGCGACGATTCCCGCCTCCTTCATCGCCGCGAACTCGGCCAGGCCTTCGCCCTGGCTGCCGTGCGAGGCCGCGCCGATGGGCCACACGCGCACGGCGGCCGTGGCCGCGGCGCGATCGAGGATGAAACGAGTGACCGAGGCGTTGTCGTTCACCGGCTGCGTGTTCGGCATGCAGCAGACGGCGGTGAATCCTCCGCGCGCGGCGGCGCGTGTCCCCGATTCGATCGTTTCCGCGGGCTCGTTGCCCGGCTCGCGGAGGTGGCAGTGCAGATCGATGAAGCCGGGCGCGACGATTAGGCCCTTGGCATCGAAGCGTTCCGCGCCGGGCGCGTCGAGCTTCGGCCCTACGCGCGCGATCTTCTCGCCTTCGATGAGCACGTCCGCGGGCCCGTCGAACGCGCGCTCGGGGTCCACCACGCGCCCGTTATGAATCAGCAGCATGCGCTCTCCCATCGAATCATCCCGCCTGCGCCGCGGCGCCGCCGGGCGCTGTTGCGGTGAGCAGATAGAGAATGGCCATGCGCACGGCCACGCCGTTGGTTACCTGCTCGAGCACGCAGGACTGCGGCGAATCGGCGACTGCCGGATCGATTTCAAGGCCGCGAATCATCGGACCCGGATGCATCAGCATCGCATCGGCGCGCGCCAGAGCCAGGCGCGCGGGCGTCATCTGATACAGCCGGATGTATTCCTCGGCGGGCAGCGAGGGCTCGCGAAGGCGCTCGGTTTGCACGCGCAGCACCATCACCACGTTTGCGCCCCGCAATGCCTCGTCCAGGCGAGGCTCGATGCGCAGGTTCGGCGCCATCCCGGCCATTTCCGGCGGAAGCCACATGGCCGGCCCGCACAAAGTGATCCGGCAGCCGAACTTCGAGAGCAAGTGAATGTTGGACCGGGCCACGCGGCTGTGGCGGATGTCACCCACGATGGTCACGTTGAGATCGTCCAGCCGGCCCAGGCGGTCGCTGATCGTCAGCGCATCGAGCAGGCCCTGCGTGGGATGCTCGTGCAAGCCGTCCCCGGCGTTGATCACCGGGATGCCGAGCCGTTTGGCGACGAAGTGCGGCGCCCCGGAAGCGGCGTGGCGGATCACGATTACGTCCGGCTTCATGGCTTCGAGCGTGCGTACCGTGTCCACCAGTGACTCGCCTTTCTGCGTGCTGGAGGACTCGGCCTGCAGGTTCATGGTGTCCGCGCCCAGGCGCGCCGCGGCGGTCGTGAAGCTGATGCGCGTGCGCGTGGAGGTTTCAAAAAAGGCCAGCACGGCGCTCTTGCCGCGCAAGGTCGCCAGTTTCTTCAGCGGCTGCTGCTGGATTCCCTGGAACGCCCGGCTCTGCTCGAGAAGAAAGGTGATTTCGTCGCGCGTGAGCGCTTCGGTGCCGAGCAGGTGGCGGAAGGTGAAGCTCACGAGTCTTCCCGCTGCGCCTCAGGACAGACGTTCCATCAGAAGCACGCGGTCGTCTCCGTCAATCTCTTTCAGGTGCACTTCCACGACTTCATTCGACTGGGTCTCCACACGCCTGCCGACGTACGCCGCTTCGATCGGAAGTTCGCGGTGCCCGCGGTCCATCAGCACGCACAGCTGCACCCGCCGCGGGCGGCCCAGGTCGAACAGGCCATTGATGGCGGCGCGCACCGTGCGGCCCGTGAACAGCACGTCGTCCACCAGGATCAGGTCGCGCCCGTCAACGGAGAAGGGTATTTCGGTCGATTGCACAATGGGATGGGCGGAAACCAGCGAAAGGTCGTCGCGGTAGAGAGTAATATCGAGGACGCCGATGGGCACTTCCGCGCCTGTCGCGGAGCGGACCGTTCCCGCGAGCCGGTGCGCCAGAGGAACACCTCGCCGGCGGATCCCGATCAGCGCGATCCCATGTGCTTCGCCCGTTTTTTCAACGATTTCGTGCCCCAGGCGCTCGATGGTGCGCCCGGTCTGCGCCGCGCTCAGTAACTGCGTTTTTTCGCGGGTTGGCATTCTCCTCGCACAGTTCCCGGTTGGTTTCACCATACTAGGGGCCGCTTCAGGGACTGTCAAGCGGCGGTCCCCGGCGGGTTCGCGGGATTCGCAGCGTCTGATAGACTGCCACCTGTGGAGGTGTGAATGCACGCGCAGAATGATTTCTTGTTCCCGCGGGCAAGCGGCGCGGGCCCGCGCTCGCCTGCCTCGCGCACGCGGTTCTTCGCAATTCTTTGTTCCATCATTCTCATTCTGACGATTCCCCTGTCCGCCGCTGCGCAGAAGGCCCCTGCCGCCGCAAGAAAGCCGCCGGCAACGGCTGCTCCGTCGCCGCGCTTGGTGGTCGTTCTCGTGGTTGACCAGTTCCGATCGGACTATCTCGACATCTACCGCGGAGAGTTTGGGGACGGCGGGCTCGTACGGCTGATGCGCGAAGGCGCCGTCTTCCGCGAATGCTTCTATCCGTACGCCATCACGGAAACGGGCCCGGGGCACGCTACGCTGGCCACGGGCACCACTCCCGACCGGCATGGCATCTCGGGCAACGACTGGTACAGCCCGCAGGACGGAAAAACAATCTACGCGCTGCTCGATGAGAGTTCGCTGGTCGTTGGCGGCACTCCCGGGCAGACGCCGGTTTCACCCCGCAACCTGATCGGTACTACGCTTTCGGACGAGATGCGCCTGGCCACGGGAGGAAAGTCGCGCGTCTTCGGCGTGGCGCTCAAGGACCGCGCCGCGATCCTCTCGACCGGCCACGGCGGAAACGGCGCGTACTGGTTCGACGCCGGAGGCACCGGGTTCGTCACCAGCCAGTACTACCGCAGCCTGCTTCCCGACTGGGTGCTGGCGTTCAATAAGAGCCACGCATTACAGCTCCCGGCGGATCCCGCGGGCAGGAAAGCGGCACTCACCCGTTTCCGCCAGAGCGGGTCCGCCAACCGCTTGGTCGCCGATTTCGCGCTGGCCATGTTGGAGAACGAAAAAATCGGCAGCGGCGACGCCATCGATTTTCTCTTCATCGGATTTTCCGCCAACGATTATGCAGGCCACGCGTACGGTCCCTACAGCGAGGAGGTGCGGAAAATCACGCACGAGACGGATACGGTGATTGCGGATCTGCTCCGCCGGCTCGACACGCGCATCGGCCGCGGCAAGTACTGGCTCGCTCTCTCCGCGGACCACGGCGTGGCGCCCACGCTCGCCCAGGCCCGCGACGCCAACCTCGCCCGCCTGGACGCCAAGAGCATCGATAGCAAAGCCGTGCGCAATGCCATCGAGGATGCCATGAACCAGCGCTGGGGCTCTGCGCACTGGCTCCTGCCCGCTGA
>Ga0187803_10000149_pt1 | contig 28733 bp, 20 predicted proteins | sample NC_wetland_sal_i_2_FD_132425 | JGI IMG/M metagenome (GOLD analysis project Ga0187803, IMG submission 132425) | Wetland sediment microbial communities from Neuse River Estuary, North Carolina, USA - Control_3 | ecosystem: Environmental > Aquatic > Freshwater > Wetlands > Sediment | place: USA...
GCCGAGAGGACCGAAGGCTGCACAGTGCGCTTGGCCAGGCCGAAGTCGAGAATCTTGGCCTGGTTGCGGTTGGTGACGAAGATGTTGGCGGGCTTGATGTCGCGGTGGATGATGCCTTTGGCATGGGCGGCGTCGAGAGCGTCCGCGATCTGAATTCCCAGCTCCAGCAGTTGCCCGAGCTCTATGGACTGGCCGTGGATACGGTTCTTGAGCGTCTGGCCTTCCAGCAGCTCCATGGCAAGGAAGTGGCGGCCGTTGTCCTCTCCGACTTCGTAGATGGTGCAAATGTTGGGGTGATTCAGGGCCGAGGCGGCGCGGGCCTCGCGCTGGAAACGTTCGAGGGCGGCGGGATCGTTTTCCGTTTCCGGGGGTAGGAACTTGAGGGCGACATGGCGGCCCAGGTTGATGTCCTCAGCTTCGTAGACGACGCCCATCCCTCCACCGCCTAATTGCGAGAGGACGCGGTAGTGAGAGACAGTTTGGCCGATGATTTCCAAGACGCACTCCAGACGTGCCTCGATGTTAGGCGCGGCGATTGGGGCAAGTCAAACCGTGAGGAATCCATGATCTACATGACGGTTTATACGATGCTAAAGACGGGCAAGTTCCACGAACGGAAGTTGGTCCTAGTGCTGGGGGGCGTTCCGCAAACCTACTATGAAATCAGAGTTGTTCACACCCAAGGCGCGTGGAATTCCTGGAGCCCACAGCTGCACCTAGGCGGTCACTTCGTCCGCGGCCGGTTCAGCCCTCCGCACGTGAACTCTCACCTCCACGCGTGAGCCCAGCCGGTCAATGATCGACATGAGGCGATCGACGGTGAATCGCCGGAGGTCGGCATTGCGAATGCGCGAGAAGTCGGCGGCCGCGATCCCGGTGCGATCGTGCGCTGCGCGCACGCTCAGGCCATCCCGATCAAGCGCCTTAATGATTTCGGCCGCGAGGAGCGCCTTGAACTGCTCGAGATCCGCATTTTTGTGTCCGAGGTCGCGGAACACGTTGCCGCTCCCGCGTACGAGATCCAGCTTTTCGTTTTTCATCGCAGCATCTCCTTTAACCTCTTCAGACGGTCTTTTATTAGGTCGGTTTCGCGCTTGGGTGTTTTGATGCCTTGCGTTGATTTCTTCTGAAATGCATCGACCACCCAGATTTCCCCTGCGAATTGCACGGTGTAGACCACTCGGAAGGCATCGCCGCGAAATGGCAGTGCGATCTCGAACACCCCCGAGCCCACACCGTGCATGGGCTTCGCAACATCGGATTTCCCGCCTTCAGCCGCGATTGTTAGCGCTGCCAGGCAAATCAACCGGGCTCCCTCTGGGAATGTCTCGAATTCTCTTAGGGCCGCTTTGACCCATGAAATGGGTGGGCCGTGTTTGTGGCGTCATCGGCTCTGGGTGCAAGTACGTCGCGACATGATGTCGTCATATTTGACAACGGCTGTCAATGAGACTCAGGGGCCAGACCCAACTCAATCAACTATTCCGGTTCCCGAAGCTCTTCGGCCAACGATTCAAGCGTGATCGAAAGATCTGAGAAATGACGGATTTCTGCCTGCGTTGCGTTCTTCAGCTCTTGGTGTTGCGAACTGCTACATTTCCAAATCTAGCCGTAAGTCGTTGAGATTTCGTGACTACGTTCCTGGAATCAGGTGCTCCGGAGATTCGATCCCCCGGAAACGACGATGCGATTCTCATCACGGGCTGTTTATGTTTGCAGCGGAGTTCTTGGGCGCGGGTGATCGGCGTTCAGGGAACTGGTTTAGTTTTCATTGGTTTGAATGAGGGATGACAACTTTTTCCGGGTGCCGCTTCTTTTGGCACGGCGAGTGCCTTTAGCAACAGTGGCGAGAGCCTGACCGACAAAGAGCCCTCGGACCGAGGTGGGTTATGACAGTCATCCTGGTTCTTCTTACATTCGCGACATTCCTGCTGATCGACTATTTCTACAGCCGCAAGCCGGTTGTTGTGCAGCCGGTAATGGCCAAGGCGAATGCCGAAAGAGCGCCAATCCCGGCGCCCGACTTGGTCAATGGCTTCAGGGTTCCCGAGAATGTGCGCTATCACCCTGGGCATACCTGGGCGTTGAGGGAGAGTCCGAGCCTGGTGCGAGTAGGCATGGATGACTTTGCCTCCAAGTTGATCGGAAAGGTAGAGCGGGTGATGCTGCCGCAGCGCGGACAGTGGATCCGGCAAGGGCAGAAGATGGCGACGATTTTTCGGGATGGCGTAGCCGTGGATATGGTTTCTCCGATCGAAGGCAGCATTGCCGATGTGAACGACGGCGTGACGCGGGATCCCAGGCTGGCACAGCAGGATCCCTATGGCGAAGGCTGGCTGGTGACGGTGCAGTCGCCCGACGCCAAGACAAACTTTCGTAACCTGTTGGGCGGAGCGCTGGCGCGCTGGTGGACGGAAGAATCGGCGACGCGTCTGCAGCGGAAGATGCCCATGCTGTGCGGCGCGCTGGCGCAGGACGGCGGCGTTGCGGTGGGCAATCTGGCCGATGAGGTTCCCGACCAAGAGTGGGCGGCGATCACGAAGGAATTCTTCTTGTCATAGAGAGAATTGGCAGCTCGCTTGTAGGCGTGCGCTCCAACAATTGCAGAGGTACCCACCGCCCGGAAAAGCGAACTCCGGGCGGTGGTTTTTTGTTGTGCCCCTGCTTCGCGAGGCACTTCCGCAGGGGAATGATTTCAGCATAGGCACTATCTATAAGTTACGTAAGTTTGTCCCTAAGTGCCCAAATTGTTCCCCGCTCGTCTCCAGCCTGTTATCAATGATAAGACGCCTGTTTTTTCTCCTGGGAGAGGGTAGGGTTCCCAGGCAGGTGCTTCGCCAGAGATGCCGAGCCGCCCTCAATCCTGGAGGGAGATGCGCGCTGCGCCCCGCGTTTACATCGCGGTGGTGGTGCTGTGCGGTGGGGTGGTCCTGATCTCTGCGATGCTTCATGGCACCAGCCACAATCCCCTGAAATTTTTTTGTTACCTGGTGATCGCGCTGGCGGCTTCGCGGCTGAAGGTCAATCTGCCCGGCATTAACGGGACGATGTCCGTAAACTTCCTGTTTCTGCTGCTGGGTGTGCTGGAGCTGAGCCTTGCGGAAACCATGTTGCTGGGCGGCGCGGCGGTGGTGGTGCAGTGCCTGGGCCGCGAACGTCCGGTTCCGGTGCAGTTGGTCTTCAACGTTTGTTCGACGGCGCTGGCCGTCTCGGCGACATTCTTTGCTTATCGTTACTTGCTGCAGCATAGCGGCATTCACAGCCCTTCGGCGTTGATGTTCCTGGCAGCTTGCGTTTACTTCGTTTCCAACACGCTGCCGGTAGCGGCCGTCATCTCGCTGACCGAACAGCGCTCGCTGCGCAAGATCTGGTCGGAATGCTATTTCTGGAGTTTTCCGTACTATCTGGTGGGCGCGGGCGTGGCCAGCTTTATGAGCTGGCTGGGGAACTTCACCGACTGGGAGACACCGCTGCTGACGCTTCCGGTGGTGTACATGATTTACCGCTCGTATCGGCTCTACCTGGGCAAACTGGAGGCCGAAAAACGGCACGTGGAAGAGGTGGCGGACTTGCACCTGCGCACCATCGAGGCGCTGGCATTAGCCATCGAAGCCAAGGACCAGACCACGCACGACCACCTGCAGAGGGTGCGGGTTTACGCCCTCGAAGTGGCCAAAGAGCTGCAGCTTTCCCCGGAAGATATGGAGGCGCTGCAGGCGGCCGCGCTGCTGCATGACATCGGCAAGCTGGCGATTCCCGAGCACATCGTTTCGAAACCGGGACGCCTGACGCCGGAAGAATTCGAAAAAATGAAGATTCATCCCCAGGTGGGCGCCGAGATCCTGGAACGGGTGCGTTTCCCTTATCCGGTAGCGCCCATCGTGCGGGCCCACCACGAAAAGTTTGACGGGAGCGGATATCCGTCGGGATTGCGGGGAAAGCAGATTCCGATTGGGGCGCGCATTCTGGCCGCAGTGGATTTTCTGGATGCGCTGGCTTCGGACCGGCAATACCGGCGGGCGGTGCACCTGAACGAGGCGATGGCGCAGTTGGTGGCGGAGTCGGGAAAGGCGTTCGATCCGCAGGTGGTCAGCGTGCTCGAGAGGCGGTATGTGGACCTGGAGCGTTTGGTCTCAGGCCGTGCGGAAAACCACAGCAAACAGAAATCGCCCACCGACGCAGAGGACACGGGATCTGAGCATGAACATAAACGGAAACTGAGCCCGCCCATTGAACCGGCCGCCGGGTTCGAAAAGCAAGGGAAGCGGCAGCCGGCAGAGCGCAGTTTCTTGAGTTCGATTGCGGCCGCCCGGCAGGAGGCGCAGACTCTGTTCGAGCTGAGCCAGGACCTGGGCGCCTCGCTGAGCTTGGGAGAAACGCTGTCCGTGTTCTCGGTGAAACTGCACCGGTCCATTCCCTACGATGCCATCGCGATTTATATCCGTCATGGAGATGAGTTAGTACCGGAATATGTGAACGGCGACAACTTCCGGCTGTTTGCCTCGCTGCGGATTCCGATCGGACAGGGGCTCTCCGGCTGGGTGGCGCAGAACCTGAAGCCGATTCTGAACGGCAACCCTTCGGTCGAACCGGGGTATTTGAACGATGCTTCGAAATACAGCACGCTGACCTCGGCGTTGGCGGTTCCGCTGGAGGGGTTGCAGGGCGTGGTCGGAGTGGTGGCCCTGTATCACGCGGAGAAGGATTTTTTTACCTCCGACCACCTGCGCATTCTGCTGGCGGTCAGCTCCAAGATGGCGCTCGCCATCGAAAACGCGCTGAAGTACGAGCAGGCGGAAAGCTCGGCGGTCACCGATTACCTCACCGGTCTGCCCAATGCGCGCTCGCTGTTCCTGCAACTCGACCGGGAATTGGCACGCTGCAAACGCGATAAGAAGTCGTTGACGGTGATGGTCAGCGACATGGACGGCTTCAAGCAGATCAACGACCGCTTTGGACACCTGGAAGGCAACCGGGTGCTGCAGCTGTTTGCCCATTCGCTCAAGGAAACCAGCCGCGAATACGATTATGTAGCGCGCATGGGGGGCGACGAATTTGTGGTGATCGCGCCCGGCCTTACGCCCGAAGCTGCCCTGCGCAAGGCGGAGCAGATGCGCGACTTGGCGCAGCGAGCGGGCAAAGAGGTGTGCAAGGAGGACATCCTGTCGTTGAGCGTGGGCAAGGCGGTGTATCCGGAAGACGGGCTGGACGCGGAGAAGCTGCTTTCCGAAGCCGACAAGCGCATGTATTTGCAGAAGCAGAGTCAGGCGCGGTCGAATCGGCGTCTCTATCCGCGCGTACGGGGCCGATTCACGACGGAGATTGTGCTTGAAGGCGAGGAGCGGGCGATGGTCGGCATCATCACCAACCTCAGCCTGGGCGGCTGCTACGTAGAGACCAGCGGCATTCTGCCCCCGGGTTCGAAGGTGAAGCTGGGGTTGTCGCTGGAGAACGCCAAAGTCACGATTCCGAGCGACGTCGTGCGCATGGACATGGGAATCGGCGCAGCCCTGAGGTTTCATGAGTCTACCCATGAGGCGCAGGCTGTGGTGCGACGTATTCTGGAGCACCTGGCCAACACTCAGGACGGTATTGACCGGCAGCGCAGACGGAATGCCGCGGCTGGGCAGACGGTGTAGTTCGGTTGGGCCGGAATCTGCTTTTCCCCGACTTTTTCCGCAGCCTCTTAGCCCCTGAGGGCTTGGCTCCCCTTCCCATAAGAGCATTTACGAAACCAGACTGTGTGTTATCGTTTTCACTGGATGCCAGCCTTCATCGAAGCCAAAGAACTCCGCAAAACGTACCGCGTAGGCAAGGTGGATGTGCAGGCGCTGCGCGGCGTTTCCTTCAGCGTGGAAAAAGGCGAGTTCGTCACCGTGGTCGGCCCTTCGGGCAGCGGCAAGTCCACACTTTTTTATTTGCTGGGAGGCCTGACCCGCGCCGACTCGGGAAGCGTGACCATTGACGGCGTGAATTTCGCCACCCTTTCCGACGGCGAGCGCACGCGATTGCGCAAGAGCAAGATCGGATTCGTCTTTCAGAAATTTAATCTTCTCCCGACCCTCAGCGCGCGCGCCAACATCGGAATTGCCGCTGATATAGCAGGCGCAGGCGCTCCCGATCCCGCGTTCTTAAGAAAAGTCACAGAAATGCTCGGCATCGCCGGCCGTCTGGAGCACCGGCCGAGCGAACTTTCCGGAGGCGAGCAGCAGCGCGTGGCCCTGGCCCGAGCCCTCATCAACCGCCCGGCAATCGTGTTAGCCGACGAGCCCACCGGCAACCTAGACTCGAAGAACTCCGAGATCGTGCTCAGCATGCTGCGCCAGTCGAACAAAGAGCTGGGCCAGACCGTGCTGATGATCACGCACAATCCCCAAGCTGCCGAACATGGAGACCGCATCGTCCACATGCGCGACGGCGAGATCGTCACCCCAGATGAAGACCCCCAGTGGGCGCCGCATCACCGCGCCGAGCCGACGCGACCGTGAGTCGGAACCGCCGACGGCGAACGGCTGACAGATGAACCAAGAGTCGAAAGCGAAGAGCCGAACGCCGAGTGCCGAAATCCGAGAGCCGAGTGCCCGTTGCTCCGCCTTGGCCGCTCGTTTATACTCAAAGAGTCCGAGCGGGAGTAACTCAGCGGTAGAGTGCGACCTTGCCAAGGTCGAAGTCGCGGGTTCAAATCCCGTCTCCCGCTCCATTCTGCTACGGTTCGCCAGCCCCGCTGCCGCGAGGGCTTTTCGTTTCGCGGGGAGATTTCATTGAATCGCGGCATGATTTCATTGAATCGATGATTCAATGAAACAATGATTCAATAGGCTGATTCGGCGCGGTAGCCAAGTGGTAAGGCCGAGGTCTGCAAAACCTCTATTCGTCGGTTCGATTCCGACCCGCGCCTCCAAAACCCAGCTCTCAGTTCTCAGGAAAACCCTGCCAAGGGTGCCCAACCATTTGGTGGGTGCCCAACCATTCCGAGGGCATTTGGCGCATCCACAATTCTGTTACGCCACCGCGCTCAAACTCCGCTCACCGGAGGTGGCCCTGCCGAGTCCGTCGGTCGCAGTCCCTACAAGTAGATCGATCTGCGGATCCCATCCTGACGTCGCGATGTTTGTGACGTTGGGGTGGGATTTTTTAGTTCACATGGCGCCTTTCGGATCGGCGGGTGCTGGCGCAGGCTTGGATTGTGCCGGGCGGGAGGCCGTCGTCGGATTCGTCGTCTGCCTCGCCTTCCGCGAGCTTTCTAAGCCGCTCCAGCTCGGGGTCAGTTCCTGGCAGATCGTCGAGATGTTGGCCTAACATCAGCATATAGTCGAGCTGGCGTTGGATTTCTTCCTCGGAAGGTTCACCATCTTTCTTGCGAAGGCGGGTCTTCTGGTTCTGGCTCTTTGATGCGTTGCCGGAAGGGGAGGCCAGTTCCAGCGGAGTTTCGGCGACCTTGTCGAGATCGACTACAACCTGCGCTGGTTGCGCATTTTCCTCGCTCATGCGTTTGAGATTCGACGACGCGATCTGCAGCGCGTAGAGCAGCAGACCTGCGGCTTTGTCCGAGATCCTTTTTTCCAGAATCAGTTGCATGACCTGGCGGATGACGGTCTGGATGGAGTGCGCGCCCTCGAAAACCGGCATAACCAGACGGCCGTCCTGGTACGATTCCTCGTCCAGGTAGAATTCCATCGCTTGGGGACGGTTCTCCTGGTGGTAGTAACAGAATTTCTGGTTGCGCAGAGCGGGCGACCCGCATTGGGTGCCGCTGGTGCGGATGTGTTGGCAGCGTGCTGCCGGAACGGTTTGCATTTCGATGCTCCTTGTTTCTCAGATTTTGTTTCGGTTTTTTTCTAATTGACCTTATTAGTGCGTCTTGGGGCCATACCCCCCCCGGCGGTCTAGCAGTTGTGCTCAATCTTCGTTTGCCTGCAGGATCTTCGTTCGCGCCCGGCGTAGCGAGGGCAACATGGTGTGCACCCTGTCAGCAGGAAGCGCAGATTCTGAACCGATTAGCGAAGGCGTATCCAGAGCAGCTCACAGTGCTGGCGCCAGCGGTCAAAGATAGCCGTGAAGCCATAAAAACTTTTGCAGCGAAGCCCAATCTTGCCTATATCATTTTCGATGCTGGACCGTTGTCAGGGGAACCCGCGCTTGCCTACGGAGTCGGGAACCCTTCCGGCGGAGGAAGCGTACCGGTGAATGTCCTAGTGCGTCCTGATGGCACGATAGCCTATGTCCAAGGGGGTAACGAAGATCCATCACCACTTGAGAAGCAGGTCCATGACATCATCAGTTCGAAATGAGAGTGGGCCGTGGACACACATCTTCACTGGGGATACCAGTATCTGGTGGGGCCGCGACACAAGGCGGTGATAACAGTCACCAGGCGCATTGGCATCTGAGTCACGCTCACTTTGTGCGCGCTGGTCAGTGTGCTGCGAATCACAGCATTGCAAACTGAAGAATGTGAACATTTACTATTAACGCAGGCGATGAACGGGGCGTGTCCGCCCGTCGCCTCATCTGCCGCAAACTCTTATTCGGTGTCGTGGCTGGAGCGCTCTCGTATCTATTGTGTATTGCTGCTGGGTTTTAAATGGTCCGTGGGAGGAGCTGGTTGCTGCCATCTTGATCGGTTCCGTGGTGGGCATTGCCAACGTATCAGCCATGGTTAATATCTACGTATGAGAATCGGCGAACTTGCAAAGCGTGGTGGTGTGAGTGTGCAGGCGATACGCTTCTACGAACGGCGACGTCTCATGCGTAGTCCCCGGCGGACGCCCGCGGGATATCGCATTTATACCGAGAAGGACCTTGAGACCGTCACCGTGATCAAGAAGATGCAGCGATTTGGTTTCAAGCTGGCGGAAATCCGGCGCGTGTTGCAGTTATGGATTTTGCCGAGCGACGCGGGTGCGCCATCTCCTTATCACAAGGGCTCCCAGGAATGCCGTCGCGAGGCCTTGAAACTTGGGGAGAAGAAGCTGCAGGAAATGAACGAGCAAATCCGCTCGTCAATTCAACTCCGCGATGAATTGCAAGCGGCATTAAGTCAGATCCGTGCTGGACTCAACGTTCCGCTGCCACAGAAAATCAGGCCAGATCGGCCTAAGTCCTCCAGATCCGCCGCCATCGCCGCCTCCTAAATTTTTCCTTGACTCTATACCTAGGTATAGACCGGACACTGACTTTGCCGGCAATAAGAGGCAGATCCAAGACACCTGTGCAAGGAGGTTTATATGCAGAAAGAGTGTGCTTTTGTCTTATCTCTACTAGTCGTTGCCATGACTCTTCCCTGTCAAGCTCAACCAGCAAGCGATCAGGAGAAAAACAAGACCGTGGCGCGGACGTTCTTTGAGGAAGTGCTCGGCCAGGGGAAGCTCGAAAGGTATTCCGACTTCCATGCCGCCGACTTTGTGGCCCATAGCGCTGAGCGCGAATACACTGTGGCGGAAGATCTGGCGGCGGCGCGGGAAGAACGCAAAGCATTGCCCGATATGCAGACGGCGGTCAACCACATGGTGGCCGAGGGAGACTTGGTCGTCGTGCATTGGACGGTGTGGGGCACGAACACTCAGGCGGGAATGGGGCTTCCTGCGACCGGCAAACCGATCAAGGTTTCAGGAATGACCCTGTTCCGCTTCAAGGCGGGAAAGATCTCGGAAGAATGGAACGCCTGGAGCATGCTCTCGGTGCTGAAGCAGGTAGGCCTATTGTGCCCTCCCAAAGGACCTACGGGCCAAGAGACGAAATTTCCAACCCACGATCCAACCAACCCATAAACTTGTCGAGCTACGGCCATCGGTGATCGCATCCCGTGCGGCCCGGTTGGTAGAACGCTAATCTTCAGCCCCATGGCCAAGCACCGTTTCTTCTCGCCCAAGATCGTACCAAATCGAAACAGTTGGCCTCGCAGACGACCGGGCGCAGAAGGCGGTTTTATGTGGTCAACCATGGGGTGCCCCACTCATTCGCGCTTTTTGCGAATGAGTGGGCCTCACGAAACCTCGGCGATTTACAGCCTTGCGCAGACGGCTTTGGTTTGGGTGTAGAGTTCGAGCGAGTCTTTGCCCATTTCCCGGCCCCAGCCGGATTGCTTGTAGCCTCCGAAGGGCAAGGCGGCGTCGAAGATGTTGTAGCAGTTGATCCAGACGGTGCCGGCTCGCAGCGATGCGGCCAGGCGATGGGCTTTGGAAATGTCTTTGGTCCAAATGCCCGCTGCCAGGCCGTAGACGGTGTCGTTGGCGCGGGGCAGCAACTCGTCCACGTTGTCGAAGGGAATGGCGGCTACGACGGGGCCGAAAATTTCTTCCTGCACCACGCGCATGTTCTCTCTGGTGTTGACGAGCACGGTGGGTTCGACGAAGTAGCCTTTGTCGCCGAGTTTCTTTCCGCCCGCTACGGCTTTTGCGCCTTCGGACGTGCCGATTTCGAGGTAGTCGCAGACGCGCTGCAACTGCTCTTCGGAAACCAGCGGACCCATTTGCGTGCTGGCGTCCAGGCCCGACCCTACTTTGATCTTCCTGGCTTTTGCGGCTACGCCCTCGACTACGCGATCGAAGACGGGGCGTTCGACATAAAGGCGCGAGCCGGCGCAGCAGCACTGTCCGTGATTGAAGAAGATGGCGCTGGCGGAGCCGGAAATTGCGCCATCGAGGTCGGCGTCCTGGAAGACGACGTTGGGCGACTTGCCGCCCAGTTCGAGCGAAACCTTCTTCAGGTTGCCGGCTGCGGCGTGAACGATCAGCCTGCCAACTTCGGTGGATCCGGTGAAGGCGATCTTGTCAACCATGTCGTGGGCAGCGAGCGCTGCGCCAGCGGTTTCTCCGTAACCGGGAACGATGTTGACGACGCCATCGGGGAAACCGGCTTCTACGATCAATTCGCCCAGACGCAGCGCGGTGAGCGGAGTTTGCTCGGCGGGCTTCAGGACGACCGTGCATCCGGAAGCAAGCGCGGGCGCGAGTTTCCAGGCTGCCATCAGCAGCGGGAAGTTCCACGGGATGATCTGCCCCACCACGCCGACCGGTTCGCGCAGCGTGTAGGCATGGTAGTTGACTCCGGGCGTATACATGACCGAGAGCGGAATGGTTGTGCCTTCGAGTTTGGTTGCCCAACCTGCCATGTAGCGGAACATGTCGACCGCTAGCGGAACGTCGGCAGCGCGAGCTACGGTGAGCGGTTTGCCGTTGTCGAGGGTTTCAAGGGTCGCGAACTCTTCCGTGTGCTGTTCGAGCAGGTCGGCCAGTTTCCACACCAGCCTGCCTCGCTCAGAAGCGGAGAGACGCGACCAGGGACCGCTGTCGAAGGCTTTACGGGCGGCTTTTACCGCGGCGTCAATGTCCTGCTTGTCGCCTTCGGCGATCTGAGCGAGGACTTCGCCGGTGGCAGGGTTAAAAGTCGGGAATGTTTTGCCGGAGGCGGCGTCCAACCACTTGCCGTCGATCAGCATCTTGCGTGGTTTGTCGAGGAACTCACTGACCTGCGGATCAATTCCGAGGGAAGAGACTGCGATACCCATATGTCCTCCTAGTAACGAAGCTGGTGAAGAGAAGTCCGGTGAGGCGATATGAATTGAGAAAATGGTAATCCTGGAGGAGTACAGAAGGCAACTTGAGGGCAGTTGCCAGTTGCCGGTTGCCAGTTGCCCGTTGCACCAGTGAGACAGCGGAGAGGAGGAGGCGCGGCATGGGCGGGATTCTGGTGTTGACCCTGACGCAGCGGCATCGTGAGAATGCCTTGCGGCGGCGACTCGGTTGCTGAGGGCGGAGGGGACCGCCTTTTTAGCGGGAGATCGCGTTGCGCTTTGCAGAGGCATTGAGAACGAGTCCGCAGATTTGGTCGGCGAAATCTTCGCGGAGTTCGTCGTGGCGAATCAGGAAACGCATGTAGATGGGACCGTAGAGCGCGTCGAGAATGAGGTCGAAGTTGCTGTCGCGGGGGAGTTCGCCGCGGTCGACGCCGCGTTGCAAGGTTTTGTAGGCCTGCCTGCGCCTGGGCCAGAGAAACCTTTCGCGGAAGGCCTCGATCAACTCGGGATCGGATTGGCCGCCAGCGAGAAGCGCGGCAACGATCTTGCCCCGCGGGGAGCGGAACAGGCGAATGACGCGCCGCATTTGCAGGCTCATATCGCTGCCAACCGAGCCGGTGTCGGGGAATTGAAGTTCTTCTTCCGCGCTGGCGGAGAAGGCGTCGGCGACCAGGGCGGCTTTGTTCGGCCACCAGCGGTAGACGGTGGCCTTGCTGACATTGGCGTCGGCGGCGATGGCCTCGATGCTGAGATCGGGGAATCCGCCTTGCTGGCGGAGCAGCTTCAGGGTGCTGCGCAAGATGGCCTGGCGCGACTGCTCGCTGCGGGGGCGGCCGGGAGGGCGTTTGCCGTTGGCCCCGTTGGCAGCAGCGGGCGAAAAGATCTGGTTTTGCGCCATGTCGAAACTTGATTATAATATAAATCCGAAACGTACTGTTTTGAATCTATAATTTTACGAACCGTCGGGCCGCCGGCCTTTTTGGGACGAAACGAAGGGTTCGGTGGCGCAGGCAGGATCCAGAGATCCTTCGCTTCGAGGATGCGATTTTTTTCATGCCGAGTCACCCTGACCCTGAGCGGAGCCGAAGGGGAAGGACCCATGCATTTTGTTGGCCGCGCGGGTAGCGCGTCAGAATGCATAGATCCCTCGCTTGGCTCAGGATGACTCGGCGAAAGAAAGTTACGGGTTCTTCGGTCAGGATGACTAACGGGCTTAGGTCCGTCGGTTTGCAGCAGTTGCTAGCCCTATGTGGATTGTCGCATTAGCGCTCCGTCGCCCTTATACGTTTGTCGTGATGGCGTTGCTCATCATTATTCTTACGCCCATCACCATCCTGCGCACGCCGGTTGACATTTTTCCCGACATCAACATTCCCGTGGTCAGCGTGGTGTGGAACTTTACCGGACTCTCGCCGAGTGAGATGGCGGACCGCATCGTAACCAACTCCGAGCGCATATTCACGGTCGTAGTAAACGACGTCGAGCACCAAGAGTCGCAGTCGCTGAACGGAATCGCGGTGATCAAGATTTTCTTCCGACCGGGCGTCAATATTACGATGGCGATGACGCAAGTGACGGCGGCGTGCCAGACGGTGTTGCGCGGCTTGCCTCCGGGGACGACACCGCCGCTGGTGATTACCTACTCAGCGTCAACGACTCCGGTGGTGCAGCTGGGCCTGAGCAGCAAGACTTTGCCGGAGTCGCAGGTGTTCGACCTCGCACAGAATTTTCTGCGCACGCAGATCACGACGGTGCCGGGCGCGGCCACGCCCTATCCCTACGGTGGCAAGCCGCGGCAGGTACAGGTGGACCTGGATTCGGCCAAGCTGCAGGCTTACAGCCTGACGCCGAATGACATCGTGAACGCGGTAGCGGCGCAGAACTTAATTCTCCCCGCCGGCACGACCAAGATTGGACCGACCGAATACAACGTGGAAATGAATGGCACTCCGCGCACGGTGGACGAACTGAACGATCTTCCGGTGAAGACTTCAGGCGCGTCCACGCTTTACCTGCGCGATGTGGCGCACGTGCGCGACGGATTCACGCCGCAAACCAACATCGTGCGGCAGGACGGCGTGCGGGGCGTGCTGATGTCGATTTTCAAGCTGGGCGGCTCGACCCTCACGGTAGTGGACGGGGTGAAAGACGTTCTTCCTCTGGCGAAGAGGTTGCTGCGGCCCGAGTTGAGCTCGCAGCTGAGCATCAAGGCGCTGTTCGATCAGTCACTTTTCGTGCGGGCTTCGATCCAGGGGGTGATACGGGAAGGCCTGATTGCGGCTTGTTTGACGGCGGTCATGATCCTGATGTTCTTGGGGGATTGGCGACCGACCATCATCATCGCGACCTCGATTCCGCTGTCGATTTTCGTCTCGGTGATTCTGCTGAATGCGCTCGGAGAAACCATCAACATCATGACGCTCGGGGGACTGGCGCTCGCCGTCGGAATATTGGTGGACGACGCGACCGTGGAGATCGAAAACATCGAGCGCAATCTGGCCATGGGCAAGGAGATGAAGCGAGCGATTCTGGATGGGGCGATGCAGATTGCCGTGCCGGCGTTCGTTTCGACGCTCTGCATCTGCATTGTGTTCGTGCCCATGTTCTTTCTGACCGGCGTGGCGCGATTTCTCTTCGTGCCGATGGCGGAAGCGGTGTGCTTTGCCATGCTGGCGTCGTATCTGCTGTCGCGAACCCTCATTCCCACAATGGTCATGTACATCATGCGCGGCCATGAGCACCGCGCGGCTGAGCCGAGGACTTTTCTGGGGAGGTTCCAGCGGCGATTCGAGCGTGGATTCGCCAAATTTCGCGCTGGCTATCAGCAGATGCTGGAAACTACGCTCGAACACCGGAAGCTGTTTGCTACCTGCTTTGTGATTTTTTGTTTTCTCTCCTTGGGCCTGATTCTCTTTTTGGGAGAGGACTTCTTCCCGCAGGTGGATGCGGGCTTGATTCGCCTGCATTTTCGCGCTCGCCCCGGTCTGAGGGTAGAAGAAACGGCGCGTCTGTGCGATCAAGTGGAGGCCGTGCTCCGCGACACGATCCCGAAAGACGAAATGCAGACCATGCTCGACAATATCGGGGTTCCGTATTCGGGGATCAATCTTTCTTACAGCAATTCGGGGGTGATTGGGACGAACGACGCGGAGGTTCTGATCTCCCTCAATCCGGAACATCACCACCCGACGGCACAGTACATTCGAAGATTGCGGCGCGAGTTGCCCGCGCGCTTTCCAGGGGTTGAGTTTTTCTTTCAGCCGGCCGACATCGTGTCGCAAATTCTGAATTTCGGCTTGCCCGCGCCGGTGGACATCCAGATCCTCGGTGCCGACATTCGCACGAATTACGAAATCGGGCAGAGAATCGCCAATCGCATTCGACTGATTCCGGGGACAGCGGACGTGCACGTGCAGCAAATGATGGGTCTGCCGACGCTGTTTCTCGACATGGACCGCACAAAGATCAACCAGGTAGGACTGAACGCGCGAGATGTGGCGCAGAGTGTATTGATCAGCTTGAGCGGCAGCTTCCAGACCGCGCCCAATTTCTGGCTGAATCCCAAAAACGGCGTGAGTTATCCGATTGCGATTCAGTCGCCGCAGTACCGGATGATCTCGGTGCAGGATCTGATGAACACGCCGGTGAATAGCCCGAGCGCACAAGGCCCGCAGGTCCTGGGCAACCTGGCACAACTGAGCCCAGCGGCGCGCCCGGCTGTGGTCAACCACTATTCGGTTCAGCCAGTCATCGACGTGTACGCCAGCACCCAAGGGCGCGACCTGGGCGGGGTTGCTTCCGACATCATGAAAGCGCTCAAGCCATTTCAGGATCACCTGCCGGGCGGAACCGTTCTGATGGTGCGGGGGCAGGTTGAGACCATGCGATCGTCGTTCGTTGGCTTGAGCGTGGGCTTACTGATGGCCATCGTGCTCGTCTATCTTTTGATTGTGGTCAACTTCCAGTCGTGGCTCGATCCTTTCATCATCATTACCGCTTTGCCGGGAGCGTTGTCGGGAATCTGCTGGTTTCTGCTGATTACGCGAACCACGCTGAGCGTTCCTTCGTTGACGGGCGCGGTGATGTGCATGGGGGTGGCGACGGCGAACTCGATTTTGCTGGTTTCGTTTGCCCGCGATCGGATGGATATGGGCGTGCCGGCTTTGCAGGCGGCAATCGAAGCGGGATACACGCGGATACGGCCGGTGATCATGACGGCGCTGGCCATGATCATCGGGATGCTGCCGATGGCGTTTGGATTCGGAGAAGGCGGCGAACAGAACGCGCCTCTGGGCCGCGCCGTGATCGGCGGGTTGCTGTTCGCAACCGTCGCCACTTTGTTTTTTGTGCCGAGCGTATTTGCGATCATTCACGGGCGCCGAGAAGCGCGTTTGCGAGCGCAGAAGAAATAGAATTTGTTGGAGACAGCAATCATGTCAGGAGAACAACCGCCGGTTACGGCGCAACCAAACGAAGCCCGTCCCTTTCATCCGGAGATCGACCGCCCGCCGGAGCTGCCGCCCGCGCCGGCTGGCCGCGCCAAGATTCTGATCGGCGCCGTACTGCTCGTTCTTCTTACGGCGGGAGCAGTTACCTGGCTGACCAGGAAGGGGGAAGCCGATGCCCTGGCGAAGGAAACCGAGGCGGCGGCAGTTCCAACGGTGGCGGTGGTGCAACCGGCGACCGAACCTGGGAACGACGAACTGGTGTTGCCGGGAAATCTGCAGGCTTTCATAGAGTCTCCAATTTTTGCGCGCACCAACGGCTACCTGCTGCGCTGGTACAAAGATATGGGCAGCCAAGTGCAGAAGGGCGAGTTGCTGGCGGCGATTGATACCCCAGAAGTCGACCAGGAACTGTCGCAGGCGCGAGCCAACCGCGAGCAGATCAAGGCGGCGCTCGGACTGGCGAAGATTTCGGCGGATCGTTGGGCGAATCTGCGCAAGACGGATTCGGTCTCACAGCAGGAGGCCGATCAGCAGACGAGCGGATATCAGCAGGCGCAGGCAAACCTGGCGGCGGCGGACGCGAATGTGCGGCGACTGGAAGAGCTGGAGTCATTCAAAAACGTATACGCTCCTTTTTCTGGCGTGCTGACGCGGCGCAATGTCGATCCCGGGGCTCTTATCAATTCCGGGGCGCAGGCCACGGGCAAAGAGTTGTTCGATATCGCGCGGGTCGATCCGTTGCGCGTTTATGTGAGTGTCCCGCAGGCGTACGCGCCGTCGATGAAACCCGGAGTAAAGGCGGTGGTCACGCTGCAGGAATTTCCCGGGCAGAAGTTTACTGCCACTGTGGCCCGGACCGCCGAGGCCATTGATCCAGGGACGCGTACTTTGAATACCGAAGTGGACGTTCCGAACAAAGATGGCAAGCTGCTGCCGGGCTCGTTCGGCCAGGTGCATTTTGCGGTCGGAAATTCGGTGCCGAGAATCACGATACCGGTGAACGCCATGTTGTTCCGCGCCGAAGGGCCGCAAGCGGCGGTGGTGGGCAAAGACGACAAAGTGCAATTGCGGTCCATCGTAATCGGGCGCGACTTCGGCGCAACAATCGAGATTCTGGGCGGGCTGGACGCGAATGATCGGATCGTGATCAATCCTGCCGACTCGCTGGAGGAAGGTCAGCAAGTGCGCGTTGCCCAGCCGAACGCAGGGGGCAATCATTCGTGAAGCGGTTCAGGCTCAAGACATCTTTATGGCGGTTGCGCGGACAGGAGTGTCCGCGCCACACGGCCGTCGGCATAGCACTGCTGGCTGCGGTGTTACTGAGTGGGTGCGCCGTTGGCCCGGCGTATAAGCGCCCTGCGGCGGAGGTTCCGGACGCGTGGAAGGGCGAAGGCCCGTGGCAAACGGCTGCGCCCAAGGATGCCATTCCGAAGGGAAATTGGTGGCAGCCGTATCATGATGCCGAGCTTGACCGCCTTGAACAAGAACTGCTGCAGGCCAACCAGTCGCTGGTTGCGGCTCGGGATCGGCTCCTGCAGGCGCGTTCGCTGGCGCGGATTGCGTCGGCGGCGTATTTTCCGACGCTGAGTGCGGATCCGAGTGCCGAGCGAGCGCGCATTTCCGGCAACCGCCCGCTTTCGGGAAGCACGGTTCCGCTCACGCCAGTGACGCAGAATGTCTTCACGGTTCCGTTTTCAGTCAACTATGAAGCCGATCTGTTCGGCAGTGTTCGTCGTGGTCTTGAGGCCGCCAATGCCTCGCTGCAGGGGAGCGCTGCCGATCTGGAAAATGTCCGGCTGGTGTTGACCGCCGAACTCGCCGCCGACTACTTCAACTTGCGCGAGCTTGACCGCGAAGCGGGGGTGGTGCGTCAGTCGGTGGAGATTCAGAAAAAAGGGTTAGAGCTGGTCAAGAATCGTCACGAGGGCGGAGTGGCATCGGGGCTGGAAGTGGCGCAGCAGGCGGCGCTGCTGGATTCGACGGCCACGCAGCTTTCGCTGGTGCTGCAGCAGCGCGCGCAATATGAACATGCCATTGCCGTGCTGACGGGGAAGCCGGCCTCCAGGTTCAGCCTGGGAGAGGCGCCGTTTGAGGTTGCTCCTCCGGCGATTCCGGTTGGGTTGCCGTCGGAAATTCTGGAGCGGCGGCCCGACATTGCCACCAGCGAGCGCCGGATGGCATTTGAAAACGCGCAGGTGGGACTGGCGAAGGCAGCTTTTTATCCGCATATTACGTTGAGCGGAAGCGGCGGTTGGCAGAGCCGCGACATCGCCACTCTGGTGAATGCTCCGAGCGCTATGTGGGCATTGGGCGGCGATCTGCTCCAACCGATCTTCAATGGCGGGCGCAATCGCGCCAACCTGGCGGCGAGCCGGGCAGCTTACGATGAGTCGGTCGCCAATTATCGGGAATCGGTGCTGGAGGCGTTTCAGCAGGTTGAAGACGGGCTGTCGGGCCTGACCATGCTGGACCAGGCCGCGAAAACTCAGCAGACCGCGGTTGACGATTCGCGCCGCGCCTTGGACATTGCCAACAGCCGCTATGTCGGCGGGGTTACTACTTATCTCGATGTCATTACGGCGCAATCCACGCTCCTGAATAATGAACGGTTAGCGACTCAGTTGCTAGGTCAGCAGATGGTCACATCTGTCTTTCTGGTGAAGGCTTTGGGCGGCGGCTGGGATGACTCTCAGCTGCAGCGCGAACAGGTGCGACCGGCGTTGGGGCAGGCCATACAGCAGTAACTGTACGTCGAGGAGCATGGTTGTTAAGGCAGAGAGCGCCCCACGCAGTTTCTTGGTCGCGGAATCTGTAATTTACAAAGTTTTACCAACTTTCGCTTCCCGCGGGCCATCATCTTAGAAGAGTATGATCGTGTGGGCTGGCGCGCGGAACTAGAATGAAAATGCCGCGATCAGGTTGATGCGGCAACAGAACTACCATTTGAAAGTCCTCATATGCCTAGAGCGTGTTTCAAAAATGCCTTTCAGGTCGGACAGCGCATCCCTCAGGGGCTAAAGCCCGCATTTTTGTTGGCCCATGGCGGCACGGCTGAAGCCGTGCCCTACCCAAAACCTATTTTTGAAACACGCTCTAGAAACATGAACTGGCGATTGCTACCATTTGCCATCTTTTTGCTGTTGTTGTTCGCTCTCGCGGGCTGCCAGAGCGGGGATTCGAAGGACAAGCAGGCTCTCGCAGCCTCAACGCGTGCTGTGCCCGTGGGAGTTGCCGCAGCCGTACAGCAGGACATGCCAGTGTACTTGAACGGTTTGGGATCGGTCACCGCGTTTAACACGGTAAGCGTGAAGAGCAGGGTGGATGGGCAACTGGTCACGGTGAATTTCAAGGAAGGGCAATTCGTCAACCAAGGCGACCTGCTGATCCTTATTGATCCGCGGCCGTACGAGGTGCAGCTGGCCTCGGCGGAAGCACAACTCTACAAGGACCAGGCGTCTCTTCGCGACGCGCAACTCAACTATCAGCGCTACAAGGATCTGCTGCAGGAGTCGGGGGCTATGTCGCAGCAGCAGGTGGACACGCAGAAAGCGACGGCGGATACGTTAGAGGGCGCGGTTCGCGCTGATCAGGCGGCGATCGACAACGCAAAACTCCAGATTGATTATTGCCACATCACTGCCCCGGTGAGCGGCCAGGTCGGGCTGCGGTTGGTGGACGCGGGCAACATCGTCCACGCCACCGACCAGAATGCCATGCTGGTGATCACGCAACTACAGCCGATCGCGGTGATCTTTACCTTGCCGGAAGACGCTCTTCCTGATGTGGTCAAGCGAATGAAGCAAGGGAGCCTTACAGTGGAGGCGTTCGATCGTGACAACCTGGCGAAGTTGGCGACCGGGAGCCTGCTGACCATCGACAACCAGATTGATCAGACCACGGGCACGGATAGGCTCAAGGCTGTCTTCGACAACAAGGATGGGAATCTTTTCCCGAACCAGTTTGTCAACGTGCGCCTGCTGCTCGACGTGCGCAAGAACAGCGTCATCGTTCCCAGCGCAGCTGTGCAGCGGGGGCCGCAGGGAAGTTTTGTGTACGTGGTGAAGTCCGACAAAACGGTGGAAGCGCGGCCAGTGACGGTGGCGCTGGCGCAATCGAACCAGAGCGCGATTGCCAGCGGCCTGCAGCCCGGCGAAGTCGTGGTCACCGACGGGCAAGACAAGTTGCAGAACGGAGCGAAGGTGGAAACCCGCACTCGCTCCAGTAATTCGAAGGCTTCGCAAACCGCTCCCGCAAGTCCGGCATCATGAGTCCGTCTCGTCTGTTCATTCTCCGACCGGTCGCGACCTCCTTATTAATGGTGGCGGTGATGCTGGTCGGAATCGTGGCCTACCGGCAGTTGCCGGTTTCGGCGCTGCCCGAGGTGGATTATCCGACGATCCAGGTGACAACGTTCTATCCAGGCGCGGCTCCCGACGTCATGGCGTCGTCGGTCACGGCCCCTCTGGAGCGGCAGTTTGGGCAGGTTCCTGGCCTGAACCAGATGACCTCGACGAGCTCGTTCGGGATTTCTCTGATCACGCTGCAGTTTGCGCTGGCGCAGAACATCGATGTCGAGGAACAGCAGGTGCAGGCCGCCATCAACGCGGCCGCGACCTACCTGCCGCAGAATCTTCCCAATCCTCCCATTTACAACAAAGTGAACCCTGCCGATGCGCCGATTCTTACCCTGGCGCTGACCTCCGATTCACTTCCGTTGTCGCGGGTGGAAGACATGGCGGAAACGGCACTGGCGCAGAAGATTTCGCAACTGCCGGGAGTGGGCCTGGTCGCCATCAGCGGCGGGCAGAGGCCGGCAGTTCGGGTGCAGGCTAATCCCACGGCGCTGGCCTCTTATCAATTGAGCCTGGAGGATATGCGCGCCGCGCTGGCTGCCGCCAACGTGGACCAGGCCAAGGGTGTGATTGATGGCCCACGCCAGTCGTTCACCATTGGCGCCAACGACCAGTTACTGTCTGGCGATCAATACAACAAAGTGATTGTTGCCTACCGCAACGGTGCGCCGGTGCGCTTGTCGGATGTCGCGACCGCCGTGGACAGCGCCGAGAACGTGCAGCAGGCGGCCTGGGTGAACACAGCTCCGGCGGTTTTACTCAATATTCAGCGGCAGCCCGGCGCCAACATTATTAGTGTCGCCGACCGCATTAAGCAGGTGCTGCCGCAACTGCAGGCCTCGATGCCGGCCGCCGTGAAGGTGCAGATCCTTATTGATCGAACGCAGACCATTCGCGCTTCTGTCCAAGACGTGCAGTTCGAACTCATGCTGACCGTCGCCCTGGTCGTGATGGTCATTTTCCTTTTCTTGCGCAGTCTCTCGGCCACCGTCATTCCCAGCGTTGCCGTGCCGCTGTCGATCGTGGGCACGTTCGGCGTGATGTATCTGCTCGGCTATAGCTTGAACAACCTGACGCTGATGGCGCTCACGATTTCGACCGGGTTCGTGGTTGACGATGCCATCGTCATGATCGAGAACATCAGCCGCTATCTTGAAGAGGGTGAGAAGCCTCTCGAAGCCGCTCTCAAGGGCGCGGGGCAGATTGGGTTCACGATCGTATCGCTGACGGTTTCGCTGATCGCGGTGCTCATTCCGCTGCTGTTTATGGGCGACATTGTGGGCCGGCTCTTCCGCGAGTTTGCGGTGACGCTGGCGGTCACGATTCTGGTTTCGGCTGCGGTTTCGCTCACTCTGACGCCGATGATGTGCGCGCGTCTTCTGAAACAAAAGCAGGAGGGCGGAGGGACCCGCTTCTATCGCGCCACGGAAAACACGTTCAAGCGCGTGATCGCGTTCTACGGACGCACCCTTCGTTGGGTTCTCAAGCATCAGACCGCGACTCTGCTGGTCACTGTCTCCACGCTGGTTGCCACGCTGCTCCTCTATGTGTACGTGCCCAAGGGTTTTTTCCCGGTGCAGGATACGGGTGTGATCATAGGGATTTCCGAGACGGCGGAGAACACTTCGTTTGCCGCCATGTCGCAGCGACAGCAGGCGCTGGCGCGGGTGATTCTGCAGAATCCCAATGTGGACAACCTGGCGTCGTTTATTGGAGTTGACGGCACCAACACCACTCCCAACAGCGGGCGCATCCAGATCAATTTGAAGCCGCGTAACCAGCGCCAGGAAACTGCTTCGGAGATCATTCGCGACCTGCAGCCGGAACTGGCCAAGGTGGAAGGCATCACTCTCTATATGCAGCCGGTGCAGGACCTGACCGTGGAAAGCCGCATCAGCCGCACACAGTTCCAGTATTCGATGGAAGACGCCGACTCGACCGAACTGGCCGGCTGGTCGCAACAGCTTCTGGAAAAGCTCAAGAGCCTGCCGCAGCTGCGCGACGTAGCCAGCGATCAGCAAAACAACGGGCTGCAAGCCAATCTGGTCATAGATCGCGACACGGCCTCGCGCTTGGGCGTGCTGCCCCAGGCCATTGACGACACCCTCTACGACGCATTTGGGCAGCGGCAGGTCTCCACCATGTTTACGCAGCTGAACCAGTATCACGTGGTGCTGGAAGTGGACCCGCAGTTCAGGATGACTCCGGATGATTTGAAAAACATCTATGTGAAGTCGGGAGCGACCTCGGTTGCAAGCGCGGGCACACCAGCGGGGGCAGGAACGCCGTTCACGGCGTCAACTGTGTCAACCGGGACGGCGTCGGGCACGGGCGCGGCGTCGGTGGCAACCACCTCGGCCACCACCGCCACCAGCAACACAGCTACAGGCACGCAGGTTCCGCTCTCGGCTTTTACTCACCTGGAGCAGCGCAACGCGCCGCTGGCCATCAATCACCAGGGACAGTTCCCGGTGGTGAACCTGTCTTTCAATCTCGCACCCGGCGTATCCCTGGGCGATGCGACCAAGGCCATCGAGCAGGCCGAACAGGAGATCAATCTGCCGCGCAGCATCAACACCAGTTTTCAGGGAACCGCGGCCGCGTTTCACAACTCTCTTTCCACGGAACCCTGGCTTATTGTGGCCGCCATCGTTACGGTCTACATCGTGCTGGGAGTTCTCTACGAGAGCTACATTCATCCGATCACGATTCTTTCCACGCTGCCCTCGGCCGGCGTAGGCGCGATTTTGGCGCTGCTCATTACCGGCAACGATTTGGGGGTGGTGGCGCTGATTGGGATCATCCTGCTGATTGGTATCGTCAAGAAGAACGCCATCATGATGATTGACTTTGCGCTCGAAGCCGAACGGGTCGAGCACAAACCACCGGAAGAAGCCATTTATCAGGCCTCCCTGCTGCGTTTCCGTCCGATCATGATGACCACCATGGCCGCTCTGCTCGCCGGATTGCCGCTGGCGCTGGGACGGGGCACAGGATCGGAACTGCGTCATCCGCTGGGCATCACCATTGTCGGCGGCTTGCTGCTCAGCCAGTTGCTCACGCTCTATACGACTCCGGTCGTTTATTTGTGGTTTGACCGCTGGGCGCGCCGCTTGGCGCGTTATTCGATCGGCAACGTGATTGAAGAACCGGCTCCCGAGGGTACGGCGGATTGACGTATGAATATTTCCGCTCCATTTATCAAACGGCCGGTCGGGACCTCGCTGCTGGCGGCGGCCTTGCTGCTTTCGGGAGTGCTGGCGTTTACTTTTCTGCCCGTGGCTCCGCTGCCGCAGGTTGAGTTTCCGGTCATCAGCGTTTCGGCGGGTTTGCCGGGAGCCAGCCCGGAGACGATGGCCTCGGCGGTGGCGACTCCGCTGGAGCGCCAGTTCGGCCGAATTGCCGGCGTCAACCAGATGACCTCGACGAGCCAGTTGGGCTCGACCAGCGTCGTTCTTCAGTTTGACCTTAACCGCAACATTGATGCCGCGGCGCGCGACGTGCAGGCCGCCATCAATGCGGCGCGCAGCCAGCTTCCTTCCTACCTTCCCGGGAATCCCACGTACCGCAAGGTCAATCCCGCGGATGCGCCGATTCTGATTCTGGCGCTCACGTCCGACACGATTCCCCTGCCTAAGATTTACGACGCGGCCGATTCCATCCTGGCGCAGAAACTCTCGCAAGTGGATGGGGTGGGACAGGTGTTCGTCGGCGGCGGGGCGAAGCCGGCGGTGCGCGCCGAAGTGAATCCCATGCTTCTCAACAAGCTGGGAGTTGGCCTGGATACGGTGCGCACGGCGCTCAACCAGGCCAATGCCAATACCCCCAAGGGCCAGTTTTCCGACCCGGCGAACACGTGGGCCATTCACGACAACGATCAGATTTTCCGGGCAGAGCAGTATCGTAACCTGATCGTCGCCTACAAGAACGGCGCGCCCCTGCGCCTTTCTGACGTGGCCAGCGTGAATGACGCGGTCGAAGACATTCACAATATCGGGTTGGCAAATGGCAAGCCCGGAGTGCTGATTATTGTTTTTCGCCAGCCCGGAGCGAACATCATTGCGACGGTTGACCGGGTGCGGGCGGCGCTGCCGCAGCTGCAGGCTTCAATTTCTCCCGCCATCGGCCTGAGCATTGTTCTGGACCGGACGACCACGGTGCGGGCGTCGGTGAAAGATATCGAGCTGACGCTGATGATCTCCGTCATCCTGGTCATCCTGGTTGTGTTCGCCTTCCTGCGCACCTTGCGGGCCACCATCATCCCCAGCGTTGCCGTGCCGTTATCGCTCATCGGGACCTTCGGGGTGATGTACCTGCTGCACTACAGCCTCGACAACTTGTCGCTGATGGCGCTGGCCATCTCCACCGGCTTTGTGGTGGACGATGCCATCGTCGTTCTGGAAAACATCACGCGTTTCATCGAACAGGGAATGAACCCTGTGCAGGCAGCGTTTCGGGGCGCACGGGAAATCGGATTCACCGTGCTCTCGATGAGCACCTCGCTGGTGGCGGTCTTCATTCCTATTTTGATGATGGGCGGAATTGTGGGCAGGCTCTTCCGGGAATTCGCGGTGGTGCTCAGCGTCGCGATCGGCATGTCATTGTTGATCTCGCTGACCGTGACGCCGACGATGTGCGCCAAATTTCTGCGGGCCGAGAGCGAGAAAACGCACGGGCACATCTATCGCGCCTTCGAATGGGCCTTTGACCGCCTGCTGGGCTCGTATCGCCACAGCCTCAACTGGGTGTTGCAGCACCAGTTTTTCACCTTCATGGTGACCATCGCGACCGCCGCTCTGAGCATTTACCTTTACATCCTGGTGCCCAAAGGATTCTTTCCCCAGCAGGACACGGGTCGCGTCATGGGGTCGGTGCAAGCCGCACAGGATATTTCCTTCAGCGCGATGAGCCAGAAGATGCGCCAGTTCGTGGACATCGTGATGAAAGATCCGGCGGTGAACACAATCGTGGGTTTTGCGGGCGGAAACACGCAGTACAACACTGGACGCATGTTCATCACGCTGAAGCCGCTGGGCGAACGCAAGATCAGCGCCGATCAACTGATTGGGCGGTTGCGGGGAAAATTGGCGGTCGTTCCGGGCGCAACGCTCTTCATGCAGTCGGCCCAGGACTTGACGATCGGCGGACGCTTCGGCCAGGCGCAATATCAGTACACGCTGCAGGGCGAGAATCTGGAGGAGATGAATACTTGGGCTCCCCGGCTGCTGCAGAAGCTGCGGGCACTGCCGCAGTTGCGCGACGTCAACACCGACCAGCAGGATAAGGGGTTGGAATCGAGCATTGTGATTGACCGCGATACCGCCGCGCGGCTGGGAGTCGCCGCCGCCGATATTGACAGCGCGCTTTACGATGCCTTCGGCCAGCGGCAGGTCTCAGTGATGTACCGGCAATTGAACCAGTATCACGTGGTGATGGAAGTGGCTCCGGAATTTGCGCACAGCGAGGATGCGCTGCAGACCATTTATATACGGGCCCGCAATGGAACCGTCGTACCGCTGACCGCGCTAGCCCATTTTGGGCCGTCCAACACGGCGCTGGCGGTTAACCACCAGGGCCAGTATCCGTCGGTGACCATCTCCTTCAACCTGGCGCCGGGAGTGGCGCTGGGCGATGCGACCAAGGTGATTGAAGAAGCCGAGCGCGGGATCGGGTTTCCGGCTACGATCCACGCGGGCTTTCAGGGGACGGCCGCAGCGTACCAAGATACACTCAAGAATCAGCCCTGGCTGATTGGCGCCGCACTGCTGACCGTGTACATCGTGCTGGGAATTCTCTATGAGAGCTACGCGCACCCGATTACGATTCTTTCGACGCTGCCCTCGGCGGGCGTGGGAGCGATTCTGGCGCTCCTCATTACCAAGAACGAACTCAACGTCATTGGAATGATCGGGATCATCCTGCTGATCGGCATCGTGAAGAAGAATGCCATCATGATGATTGACTTCGCGCTTTATACGGAGCGCACACATGGGAGGTCGCCGGTGGACGCGATTCACGAGGCGTGTCTGCTGCGTTTCCGTCCCATCATGATGACCACCATGGCCGCGCTTCTGGGAGGACTGCCACTGGCTCTGGGGACGGGTACGGGAAGCGAACTGAGGCGGCCGCTTGGGATCACGATCGTCGGCGGGCTGATTGTCAGCCAGATGCTGACCTTGTTCACCACACCCGTGGTCTACATCTACGTTGATCGGGCACGACTCTGGCTGGCGAACCTTCGCCCACGGTCAGGGGGCGCCGTAGTTCCGCGTCCGGCGCAGACTCCATAGGAAGCTGGATCGAGCGAGCCGGCTGGGCAAACTGGGGCGCAGCCCCAGGAAAATGTTCCGGGCCTGATTCGACGGGCTGACGATTCCCTAGTTCAAATTGGGCGGAGCCTTTCGCGGCCAGGCGGAGACCAGCGTGCTAGCCGTTCCCGCTCGCCGAGCCGCTGGGGACCTAACCTCGACCCTGGCCGGCGGCTAAGGCGGAACGATGTTCCGCGCCAGCGTAGCGCGAGCGCACTTCACGCTCGGCGATGAACCAGTCTCGGTTGGGGTCACCCCCGGCTCCATTGCGTTGCAAATAGAGTTCGTAAGCGCGCCGCCGGATTTCCTCATCCAGGTTCAGGGATTGTCCTGGTGCAACGCCGCTCGCCGTCATATTCTGGGCGACTTCGGGCGCAACTTGCCCGTTAGCGGGTTGTACGGCAGTCGCTTCTACAGGTGCTGACATTTTCCTCTTGCTGGTGTTTCCAATGCTCCTGCGTGCCATAAAGTACTCCTTACCGATCCCCCGATTTAAGTGATGGTCTAAGGTGGTGAACCAACGCAATATACGTCACGCGTCAGCTGCTAAGGCTCCATTCACCACGAGTGATGTTCTTAATATAACGCGTATGCCTGTGGAAGTGGGGGCTCGGCAAGGAAAAAACTCGTGCTTAGGTACAAAGATTAACAATCTTTTGGACGTGACTGTTTATCGCGTCGTGTCCGAAGGGGGGCAGAAGTACTGTAGTAACTTGTCGAAATGTCGCCGCTGCCCGCAGGATAGAGGACGGAGCCCAAGGCGATTACGATGTCATTCCCTGACAATCAAGGTGTCGGAACAAAGGCGGCCAAGGCTGAAGTCAGCGAACTCGAGAACATGCTCTTCGAGTCCGCGAGCGCCGAAAACGTTTGTCTGAAGCTGGCCCAGATTCTGCATGTGCGGCGCTGCGAAGTAGCATTGCTGAGGCTGGAAAAGAACAGTCTGCGCTTCGTTTTTCCGGTGGAATTGCGCACTGCGGGCGTGCTCCCGCTGAGCGGGACGGCGGTGGCGGCGCGAACGGCAGCAACTCGGACACCGCTATTGTCGAACACGTTCATGCGCGTACGACACGTCAGCCTGTTTGAAGCGGTCAAGCTTGCCGGCGAGGAAGAGGACGATAAGCGGCTGGAGCAGATGCCGATTCAGAAAATCATGTCCGTCCCGGTGGTGCAAGCAGGAGGCAAAGTGATGGGTGTGGTGCAGGTATCGCGCAAGGGAGCGGATGCCTCGCTGGCGGGCGCGGACTTCACTGCCGAGGACCTGAAGCGGCTGGAGAAGGCTGCCGGTATTCTGGCCTGCATGCCGTTCATGCACGAAGGCGCTGAAATCTAGACCGGCGGTTGCACCCATCGTGAGCTGCACATCACGCGTGATCCCACGGACAATCGTTTTCTGGAATGTGCCCAAGCGGGCAACGCCCACTATCTTGTCGCGGTAACCAGCGCACTTTCCCAAAACTGCGGCGGCAAACAGCCGCTCGGAAAGCGCGAGACCTGGGCACCTCCGGTACGAAGGCGAAATCGAAATCGGCAGGCTGAATGTCGGCGTATAATCCGCTACCATGCCGATAGAGGTTCACATACTGCAAGACGGCATGGGTCGGCTGTGGGTGCGCCGTGGTGTCCTCACCGGGAAGGAAATCATCGCCAATAATGAGCGCATCCTTAGTACCAAGAGTTACCAGGGCGTGCGCTGGCTGCTCATCGACGACACCGAGACCACCATGGACGTCTCGGCCGCGGAAATCCGGATCATTAAGCAGCAGGACGATCGCATTGCGGCTGTGTTGCCCGAGCTAGTCACGGCCGTCGTCGTTCCTTACGACCTTGGCTTCGGCATGGCGCGCATGTGGGAGATGCTGACGGAGCGTCCGGGATGGTCCGTGCGCGCCTTCCGTTCCAGGCCCGAGGCGGAGGCCTGGCTGCGCGAAGAAGTGCGGCGCAAATTCGCAATGGAATTGCCCGAGAATTTGAGTCCGCCCTAGGTGGGCATCGTCCCTTTCGGCTTCGCGGCGGACGGCAAAAAGATAACGTACGCCGGCCACGACAAGGAACGGGACAGGGACAGCACGTTTGTCCTGAACAAGCGACAGTCGGTGCGTCCCAA
>Ga0187803_10000150_pt1 | contig 28710 bp, 29 predicted proteins | sample NC_wetland_sal_i_2_FD_132425 | JGI IMG/M metagenome (GOLD analysis project Ga0187803, IMG submission 132425) | Wetland sediment microbial communities from Neuse River Estuary, North Carolina, USA - Control_3 | ecosystem: Environmental > Aquatic > Freshwater > Wetlands > Sediment | place: USA...
GGGGAGATGGCCACTAGGATTGAGGCTGCGCGCCTGTTGACGTACGAAGCAGCCTCACGCCTCTTCAAGTTCAATCCCGACCCTAAACTGACCAGCATGGCAAAGGCCTACGCCGCTGAGACCGCCGTCCATGTCACCGAGAAGGCACTGGAGTTGACCGGCGTCGAGGGCTTGGGGGGAGACCTCGAGAGATCGTTCAGAGACGCGAAGATTATGGAAATCTGGGAGGGGACAAGCGAGGTGGAGAAGCTGATCATCGCAAGAACAATCGGGAGAGAGAGGACCAAGGCGAAGGCTGAAGGAGCGGCGGCCTGACTTGATGGCCGAGGAGTACCAACTTCTTCGGAGCAGCGTGAGGGAGTTTGCTCAGAAGAATATTGACAGCATCGCGGTCAAGATTGAGCAGGAAGGGTTGAGCTCCGAGACGGCGAGGAGCCTGGCGTCGCAGGGATTCATGGGTGCAAGGATTCCTGCCGAATACGGCGGCACCGGGTTGGACCAGAGGGGCTACATGATAGTGCTTGAAGAACTGGCTCGGTGTTCGCCATCGGCAGCCGCAAGAGTGCTCATCGCGAATTCGCTCTTCTCTCCTCTCGTCTTGGCATCCGGGAAGAGCATGGAGATACTCCGAGACGTGGCATCGGCCAAGACGAACGTCGCGGTCGACCATTGCGGTCTGCTGGAGGGGCACAGTAGAAACTCGGGCGTTGTAATCGAGGGCAACCACGCGCAGGGCAGGGTGGACTACTTGCTCAACGGGGGCGCCGATACTATTATCGTCGCTGCGGATGACCCCCAGAACGCCCTCCTGCTGGTTAGGGGTGGCTTCGGGCGCGTAGAGGTCCATCCCCGCTTGGGACTCCGGGGTTTGGACTTCTCCTCCCTTGCCATCGACTCGACGAATTTCGAGAGGCTTTCGGAGAACGGTTCCCGGCTAATCGAAGCAGCCATCAACGATATGGACCTCGAGGTCGCCGCCGTCTCCCTCGGCATCGCTGCCGGGGCGCTCAGCAAGGCAGTGGAATATTCGAAGGTCAGGAATACCTTTGAGCACCCGCTCAAGGACTACCAGCCCGTAGCGTTCGGTCTTTCGCTTCTCAGGGCAGAGGAAGAGATGGTCCGGGACTTTGCTTACAAGGAGCACCACACTGCTGCCGGGAAGGTAGTGGCGAGGGTGAGGGCCGTGACCTTTGCCAAGAATGCGACGAACCAGGCCCTCCAGGTTCATGGCGGATACGGGTACTTCGAGGACTTCGGGGTCGAGAAGTTCTACAGAGACGCAATGGCGTTCTCCGTCCTCTTCAGTAGGACCATGAAGGATATGGAGAGGTTGTCCGAACAAATCTTCGATTCCAAAGCCGGATTTCTGTGAACGGCTCTGGAAGGCGGTGCTGGGAATTGAGGCGACGGCATTCGCGGCAGGAAAGGGAGGTGGTCTTTGCTAGACGGCAACGCGGTTTCTATGTGTGTTGAGCGGTGCTCTCCTTGAGCTTCCTGCGAAGAACCTTGCCGATCAGGGTCTTCGGGAGTTCCGGGATGAACTCCACCTTCTTTGGCACCTTGAACTTGACCAGCCTGGCAGCGCAGAAGTCTATGACCTCCTTCTCCGTCAGAGAGCTGGCTTCGTCTCTCTTGACCACGAAGGCCTTGACAGCCTCGCCGCTGAATTCGTCCGGGATGCCGATGACCGCTGCTTCTCTGATGCCAGGATGCTCGAAGAGGACCTCTTCCACATCCCTTGGATACACCTTGAAGCCTCCAACATCCACCATGTCCTTCTTTCTGTCAACTATGTAGAAGTAGCCATCGGCGTCCATCTTCGCTATGTCCCCCGTCAGGAACCACCCGTCGTGGATTACCTTGGCAGTCTCTGCTTCGTTGTTCCAGTACCCCTTCATCACCTGAGGGCCCTTCACTGCGAGCTCCCCCACCGAACCTGTGGGGAGGGCCTTGAGGGGATCATCGAGATCCACAATCATAGCGTCGGTCTCGGGGTACGGGACGCCCATCGAGCCTTCCTTGACACCCCCCTCAGTCAGCGGATTGCAATGGGTTATGGGGCTGGTTTCGGACAATCCATAGCCTTCGACGAGTTTCCCCCCAGTCAACGCGATGAACCACTTGCGCACTTCCAAGGGGAGCGCGGAACCCCCAGACACGCACACCCTCACGGACCTGAGGTCGAAGTCCTTGACCTTTGGGTTGTTGATGATGGCAATGTACATGCTTGGAACGCCGCAGAAGCTCGTGACCTTCCTCCTTTGGATTGTCTTCATCACTTGGCTAACGTGGAAGCTGGGAAGGAGGACTGCCTGCGAGGACGCGAAGAAAGGAGCGTTCATGGCCGTGGTTAGCCCATAGATGTGGAAGAGAGGCAGCACGGCGAGTGACACGTCATTCGGGGTCAGCGGCAGATAGTTGGCGGTGCGGGCTGCGTTCGAGTACAGATTGTAGTGCGTGAGCATTGCGCCCTTAGAGATTCCAGTGGTTCCTCCGGTGTATTGAAGTACGGCGACATCCTCCAGCGGGTCGACTTCGGGAAAAGTCGCCATGGGAACGCTTGAGCTCAGCAGGGTCACAAAGTTCAGTGTATTTGCCCGACTCACCCTCTTTATGCCGGCCAGCCCGGACAGGCTGCGCTTCAGACCAGGAAGGTAATCGGTGAGGCTGGTTGTGATGACGTGCCGCAGACGGGTTCTCTTCCGGCAGCGTTCGAGGCTCTCGTACAGGTCGTTCCCCTTTACGACGTCGTTCGGTGCGATGATAACCTCCGCTCCGGAGTCGTTGAGCTGATGCTCAAGTTCTCTTTCTTTGTAGAGCGGATTGTTGCTCACAGCGATGGCTCCTGCTTTGAGAATCCCGAAGAAAGCGAAGACGAACTGGGGTGCGTTGGGCAGGAAGATTGCCACCCTGTCTCCGCGCCTCACACCGAGCGAGACAAGCGCAGTTGCGAACCTCGAGGAGAGGTCATCCAGCTCTGAGTATGTGAAGTTCCTTCCCTGATAGTGGATGCTGACGTTCTGCGGGTACCTCTTTGCGGATTCTGTGACGACTGCATAGAGGGGCTTCTTCTCGGGGGACCCCTCCACAGCGTGTGCACGCGTCAGTTCCTGGACCTGGAATTTCATCCACGGGCGCTCTCTCTGCAAGCCTACACGGGTTAGAGAAGGCAGGAAGTCCCTTAAGCATATCGTCGTCTGCGTTGACCCCCAGTGGTCAGCGTCCTCCGTCTGACATTACCTGGTCATTGGGCAACTGTGCGGGACTAATCCTCAGTCGAGTCGACATTGCTAGGGAAAATGCATGGAAGATGCAGGTTCGTTCGGCAAGAGGACTCGGGAGCTATGCTGGCAGTCGACTGAGTGACGATGCCGACTCTATGCAGTTAGCGTGATTTTGGTCGAGAAGATGCCTGAGAAAAGACCCGAGAAAATGCCCCAGACAGGATGATACGAGCCCCATTGGCAACTTTCTCGGACATTTTCTCGCCAGCACCAAACGCCTTTCTACCTCGTGAGCCCAACAGACAACGTAACCACCCAAGAGACCGATATGTTGCTGGACCTGACTGGTCCTCTCGGTCCAATCAGCACGCCCCCAGGAAAAGGATTATCCTTCCTGACTCCGGGCTTCATCATGGGTTTCGACAATGATCTGGTTCGTTGAGCGCCATTGGCGCTGCAATGACTTGGAATCGGGAATGGCTCTGCCGGGGAAGCAATCCCTCATCTCTAGCTCGTGATCAGCTTGAAACTCGCTCCAATAGAAGTGCCTGAGACTTCGGGATTCGCGGGTACTGGCTCAGACTCAGCTCGGCGAGGACTGTCCCTGGTCGCGAGTCTGCAGATGCCTGCTGAGGTTCATGGACTTCAATGTGAAGATGCCGAAGCCCACCAATGAGAGGGATAGGAACCACACACCCTCAAATAGCACCATGACTGCCAGAGCCAGCGCCGCCAGGGCTAGAACTCCTTCGATGATGGCGTTCCTGTCGTTCGTCAGGTGCCGGAAGTATGACTTTTTCGTCGCCTCGCCGGAACCGCCGTGGGGCGTCCTGTACGAGAAGAACCCCTTCCTGTCGAAGACACCATAGAAGAAGGCTACCGACCCCAGACTGAGCATCGCTCCAGTGGCATAGCCAAGAAAGGGGATTAGTATTACGTTGCGAGCCGTCATCATACCTTGTACCCAGAGTGCCCAGGCTCCTGATGCTAACGAAATAACGAAGGGAACCGCGACAATTCCGATGTAGATCCAATTGTTGAATATCGAATTCGGAGGCTGAACAGCTCCCGTTATCACGGCGAACGCGGATAGGAAGGTCACGGTGATCCAGCTGAACCCAGAGAAGGGACCGAGGAGCATCAATAAGAGCCCCGCCTTCGTTTTCATGCTGACGTCTGGAGCTACGATAATGCTCCTCCAGTACTTCGCGATGCATCTCCACCATCCCTGCGAAGTCCTGGCGACCTGCTTCTTCCAGGCCTCCAGGGTGGAGGGGTCCTCGCTCATTATCTTGACATTGCTGAGATATATGCCCCGCTTCCCTGCGAGGTACATCTTTATCGAGACATCGCCGTCGTCGGCAATCCGCTCATTAGACCACTGCCCCACACCCCTCAGGTCTTTCGACCTTACGAGCGCGAATCCACCCTGGAAGGAGAAGGGAACGTCGATGCGGTATGCTCCCATTTTCGATAGGGTGTCCCCGATGTCCTGATAGAGAGCGAACAACCTGGTTATCAGATTGTAGTTCCTGTTGTAGTGGCCGTACCGGAAGGAGACGAAGGACGCACGCGGATGGTGCTCCATGGCGTCTATCCCCTTGCTCAGGACATCTGGAGGGACTATTGAGTCAGCGTCGAGCAAGAGAACGAATTCGCCCGCAGCTAGCTCCATCGCCTTGTTCAGGGCGCCGCACTTGAAGTGCTCGCGGCTGGGGCGCCTAGAGACAATGGTCGCTATGCCTGTCTCGTTGAGTTCGAGAGCCTTCTTGTCAACTATATCTACAGTCTGGTCATCAGAGTCGTCTGCGATTACTACCTGGAGCTTATCCTTCGGATAGTCGAGTTTCTTCATGGCCTCCAGCGACCGTTCAATCACATACCTCTCATTGAATGAGGCGATGATTATCGAGACGGCAGGATGCTTCGTCAACCGGACATCGCGGCTCTCAAGGTCTCTGGGGTATTTCGTTGAGGTACCGAGTAGGACGAGCCAGTAGTACTCGAGCCCCAACACTGGGACGGTGATAACCAACGTAACTATCTCAACGAGAAACCAGATCGGAATGACCAAACTAGTCCCGAATGGATGGGTTTACGGAGTTCATCCATAAGTCTTTGCTAGAATGAGGAGGTTTCTGGCGATTTCGAACTGTGATGCCAGGATGTTTACCTGAGTTGCTTGGAGCCTGTTCCGAGAGGACGAGGAAAGTACCTCTCTAAGGGATCCCCATGTCTTTTTCTTAACCCACCGCAGAAAGGCGCTCGCCGTATCAAGGCATGAGGTCAGACGTCATCGCTTTGCAAGAAGTGCTCTAGAACCGCGAAATTCGGGTCACGGGGCCGGCCCGTGCGGCGACGGTGACCACACGACAACCTAGGTGCCTCTGCCAGCCCGCAAGAGTTATGTAAGAACGGGGTCTCTACGCCGCTTATGAGCTCAAGCGGAATACTCATGTTGACAACCAACTACGCGCCTGGTTATAGAGTGACCAGGGTGTTGGGCATGGTCTACGGGATAACGGTCAGGTCACGGGGCGTGGGCGGAAACATCATGGCCGGGCTGCGGTCAATCAAGGGTGGGGAGATTAACGAGTACACGGAGATGGCGCGCCAGGCCAGGCAGCAGGCTCTGGACAGGCTCGCGGAGCATGCGGCCAGCATGGGAGCTAACGCCGTCTTCAGCATCATGTTCGATTCGACCGAGATAGGTAACACGATGGACGAAATCATCGCGTTCGGAACTGGGGTCGTCGTCGTCCCGGTGACGGAACCCCAGCAGCTCGTGAAGCTGAGCTAGCTAGTTAGCCTAGTCAGACCCATGGCAGAGCAGCCTCTATCCACGATGGAGAGTCAGAAGGCTCCCACGCTTCATGAGGTCAGTGCAGGAACGAGTCAGCCATTTGGGCCCGCGCCTGCATGGCAAGATCCAATGGTATCGGTCAACTTACACGTCTCGCCACGTCTGCATGCCGGAAATACACTAGCCCTACTGACACTGAGGCAAAGAAGTAGACCGCTATCAAAACGGCCGCAGTCCCTTCAGAAGGGGTTCCACCCCCAGGACCGAGGATGTATTGGAAAATCTGTTGCGCGGAGCCAGGGAGGAGCTGTTGTTCGTACAGAGACGGGAGCGAACCCGCTATCGTCGTAGGGAGATACACATGGATGGTCTGGTAGAGTGGCTTACCGGTCAGCTCGTAGGCCAGTGACAAGTACGTTCCGATGATCTGGCTCGACACTATGACAGCCGAGGCTAGAATATAGGAGAGCGAAGAGCGTCTGACAAGCTCCCCGACCATGAAGGCGACGGAAAAGAACAGGGCTGACGCGAAGACCTCCACTAGCATCACGCCTGGGAGCGTTCCCAGACCGGCCTGTGGGCCGAAGGCCAACGTCGCGGCGAGAGTACTGAGCCCTGCGTTCAGGGCTATGATGAAGGCCAACAACAAGTAGCCTCCGAGGAATTTCCCGACGAAGAACTCTGTCCTGCTGACCGGTTTCGAGAGGAGGATCTCGGCGGTTCCAGCCTCGTACTCCTCTGACATGGCGCCTGCGGCGATCAATATGGCGAAGAATTGGATGAAGAGCGCGAAGGGGGCGATGACGCCAGCGAGCCAGAGGTAAGGGAACAGCTGCGTGGGGATGAAGGCGGTCCCTGAGCTCGACAAGATGTAGTAAGGAACTGTGTCAAGCATTACCGTGAAGGCCACCATCGCTAACACCTTCTTCCGGGCGAGCGCCCTCTTGACCTCGTAGGCGGAGAAGGCGTAGACCCTACTGAGTCTGATTCTTGTCACTCTTCAACGCCTCGATGTATGCCTTCTCGAGCATCCGTCTCCCCCCGCTGATGGTGAGGAGCTGGGCCTCCGATTCCGTGATTGTCTTCGCAATCGTCGGTCTGACCTCTGCGCCAATCCTCACCTTCGCCTCGAATCCTCCTTCAGTCAGTTCGAGCCCTAGCACCCCGTCGATGTGTCTGACGGATTCAAGAGTTTCATTGGTTAGCCCCCTCGCCTCCACGTGGACCTCGTCTGAAGCCAGAATCTGGCCGACCATCTCCTTCACGGTCCCCCTGAAAAGGAGCTTGCCGCCGTGAATCATACCGACCGAAGAACAGAGGTCCTCTACCTCGGACATCATGTGAGACGACATCAGAATCGTACCTCCGTCGCGCGCGTAGGACCTGAACGCTTCGCGGAGGTGGGCCGTCCCCGCAGGGTCGAGCCCAATCATGGGCTCGTCCATCACCATTATTCCGGGCGACCCAAGCATCGCCTGCGCAACGCTGAGTCTCTGCACCATCCCCTTGCTCAGTCTCCCCACCTTGACATCCTTGTACTGAATGACGCCTACCTCTTCCAATACCCTATCAATCTCCACATCCACCGGGCCCTTCAGCCCTGAGGACGCAGCCGCCAGCCGGAGCACTTCTCTTGGGGTCAGGAAGGTCTGAATGTTCGGCAGCTCCGGAGAGTATCCGACTCCGCTGAGCGCTTCGACGTGGTTACGCAGCGGATCCAGGCCGTTGAGCCACACCCTCCCGGCCGAAGGCCTGGCCAGACCTAGCAGCATTCTGATGCATGTAGTCTTGCCTGATCCGTTTGGTCCCAGAAACCCGAAAATCTCCCCCACGTCTACGGAGAAGCGCACTGGTCCAATCCTCTTCTCGCCGTAGACTTTGACGGCTTCGGAGAAGTCTATGACGGAAGCGGCCAACTCAGGACACTTCAGTCGACCCAGTACATCGGCTTCTGCTCTTGGGTCCGGACTTTCCGGTCCTTGCGCCTTGCCAGAAGAGCCGCTGCGAGCGCGATGCCCCCAACCCCTATCCCGGCGCCGACATAAGATGCCGTAGTTGTCTGGGGCGACGGGTCAGCTAGAGGGAGGTTTGTAGCCTGAAGGAGGGCTTGGACCTCAAAGTTCCCACTTCCACTAGCGCTGACAGAGTAGACCAAGGCCGAAGGGAAGGTCTCGACGGTTCCTTGCGCGTTCACGCTCGTGTTGCCGTAGGATAAATGGATGGCTAAGGAGTAGACGTTTAGTGTGTACTTCGAGCCACGGAAGGTTGTCGTCATAGTGCCACTGGACGAGACGTTGCCTTGGACGCTGTACTTTGTCCCGTTGCTGTAGCCGAAGGACTTCGCCGGCAGGTTCGTAAGGTATGGGAGCAGGTTGGTTGTCGTGTTCACCAGCCTTGAGTATGTCAAGTTCTGCTCCTCGCCGATCAACTGGAGAACCAAGGTGGAAAACCCTGCCTTATTGGTTGGAAACAGACTCTCGTTGACGAGTACCGAGTGCTGGCCGGAGGGAAGGGTTGCGGTCACCTCATAGGCGGCAAATCCTTGGTTCGGCTGCGAAGCAAAAACAGCGGGAGTCGCGAGCAGTATCAAGACAGCAACGACGACAACGCTGACGCTCACCATCTGCGTTCCGTTCACGAACTCGACTCGACAGAGTTCGATATAAGATTAGTGCGGTTGGCGAAAGAGAACGAGACTCCGCCTACTCCGAACCGCGAGATGTTGTCGATGGATGATAGATGGTCCGCCGCCCAATCTTCTCCGTTCTCTCCTTCGTCTCTTCGGAGGACGGAGGTGGGTGACACGTATGCCGTCGAGTCCCCGAGAATCTGAGACGGTCGACAGTTCTCAGGGAAACGCAACGAACAATCATGGGCCGAAGAAGTTTCCGCTACACCAAGTCCGGTGCAGCCCTAGCAGCCTCGTGCTCGTCAGCGAGATAGGCAAGCGGGGTCCTGATGGCGCTGAAAAGGAAGGGTAGGACCATCAGATAGAGAAGCGGCCGAAGGTCGAGCGATACGCCTATCCCGGCCGTGGAGAGCGCAAGCGTCCCCCCGTTCACAGCCGCGTAGACATAGTAGGCTGACGCGATATGTGAGCCGGTCATCGATGGGACTGAGGCCACCATCCCTTCGGTAAGGGCACCTATGACCTGCAATCCAGTGATCACAAAACCGAGGGCGTAAATGAACGTGGTGTTGATTGTCAATGAGCTCGAAGACAACAGTCCCGAAATGGAATCAAGAATGACCAAAGGTAAGATCACCCAAATTATCAGATTGATTAGCAACAGCATGATGGCGCGAAAGATCCGCCTCTCCCATGTGACGGTTCGATTTTCGAACAACTCATGCCCCTCCCCGCGCTACGAGGTCTCCTAGGTCAACAGTCAGATTCATCGAAGCGAAAGGCTCTAGGGCGACTTCCACCTGTCCATCGACGTGCAGGCCTCCAGCGGCGGATTGCGGATAGTTCTCCACCGTCATCATGAAGTGCAGTGTCTGTGATTTACCCGGGAGGACCGTAATCGACGGCGAGGTGCAGGTTATCCCGCTCTCAACGGGTGGGAGACAGATCAGCGAAAGGTGAGTCGGGTAGAGACCGGTGTTTGCCAAGGTCACGTTCAGGTAGACGGTTGCCGCAGACCCCTTGACGACTGTCTTCGCATTGATGGCGGAGTTCGGTGAGCGGCCTCCCAAAGTGTTGGTGAGACTCGACACATCCGCATAAACCGAGTATCCGACCGTAGTGAAGGTGACAAGTGACACCAATATAATGATTAGCGCCACGACTCGGAGTGAATGGGCCAGTATCGATGGTTCGCGCTTCAAGAGCCCTTGGTTTCTGGTTCCGACTGCTGGGTCACGATTCCCACCCCCTTGTCTACTTTGAAGGTGACGACACCCACCCCTCTCTCGACCCTTTCGAAGTCTAAGCCCCTCAACATTAGCAGAGAGCCGACCCAGCCCATAATCCCAAGGAAGAGCGCTTGGATTGCAGCAAAGAGTAGGGTGCCCATTGATGTCGTGAGATCACTGGTCGGTGTTGCATTCCTGTAGTTCTGGAAAACGGAAAACCCCATAGCAAAAGTGAAAAGCAACAAGGCGAGCCCGACGACGGCAGAGCACAGCCCCAGCATCCGGGTTACACGCAAGGAGCATGACGGGCGTCAGGTCGATATTTAATCATAGGCTGGCCTCAACCGTAATCCTCAATCATATTCGTTGCGGCGTAGGTTGAGTCGTTTGAAGAAGCTTCTCCGTAGAGCTTAAGACCTCGGCCTCCGTTGAGGCAGGTTGAATGCCAGAGGTTGGAGACAAGGCTCCCGATTTCGTACTTTACGACCAAGACAAGAAGCTGAGGCAGAGCTCAGAGTTCTTGGCGAAGGGGCACAAGACGATATTCGCGTTTTACCCAGGCGCTTTCACAGGCGTCTGCACCAGAGAGATGTGCACGTTCAGGGACATGTACGGCGAGCTGGAGAAGATGAACGGCACAATGGTGGGCATCTCGGTCGACGCCCCGTGGGCGCAAAAGGCTTTCGCAGAGAAGAATAATCTTGCTTTTACCCTTCTCTGCGACTTCCAGCGGAAGGTCGTGCGGAAGTACGGGGTTGTCTGGAACAAGCTGAGCGGAGTCGAAGATTACGTATCGGCGAACAGAGCTATCTTCGTGGTGGACGGCCAAGGACGAGTCACATTCAAATGGGTCGCACCAGAGCCTGGGACACTGCCTGACTTCGAGGCGGTCAAGAAGGCCCTTCTGTAACGCATTCAGAGATAACGATCTTTTCACTGCCCGTCAGCGTAGCCATTCTAAATGGAGTGAGGGGCCGCGGGTGGGATTTGAACCCACGATCTAAAGGTGACTGCGATGTTCTCCACAGCCTCCTATGTTGACCAAGCTGTGCCTGTGGCTTCCGCCACGCGACTACACCACCGCGGCCATGCAATCTCGGGCGAATTCCCTTGCGATATAAGACTTAGACTTGCAGCAGGTCCGCGTCTCTAACTCAGACCTCCTATCGGAGGAACCCCGCAATGATGGCCGATTAGTCCGCGCGCGCTTGCATAAGACGGATGATTCCACTTGGAATCCAACTTCGTGAACCTTCCCCCTAATGTTCCTAGGCGTTTGTGATCACGCGGCATCGGCGCCTAGAGACGCGCTCGGAAAGCTGTCCGATATTGTCATACTGTCAGCACGGGATTAGGCATCTCGCCATTACTTGCTCTTGTAGCAGAAGTAAGGGTACCCGCCGTTCACCATTTCGACAGACATCTCGATGACCCTCTCGGATATCTCCTTCCACTTCGCGTCCCAGTCTATGTTCTCCACGACCAGCTCCTTCTCGCCGTATTCGGTACGGGAAGGAACACTGGCCCAGATCGGGCGGCCGTGGAATGGCTTTACGATGCGGACCTTCCATCGGTCGCAGTTCATCCTGCGGCCTACTTCCCTGTAGTACTGGCAGGATTTGCAGAATCGCGACAACCAGATTATTTCCTTCGTCCTTCTAACGGACTTGCCAATCTCTTCGAGGAGCCTCTCCGACTCCTTGCGAATCATTTCGGCCAGCTCCTTCTGGCCCTGTTCCGTGTTGGTGTAGTAGTCCGGGTCCTCGGCTAGGGCCTTCCACCAGCTCGCAAACTCGGCCTCTTCCTCGGTCAAACAGGTCGAGAGAGCTGTTTCGTGGATAAAAGCCTAATGAACATCAAGTAGGTCAATTTGCGTCTGGGTTTGGTTCTCGGCCTACCAAGACGGAGAGGTAACAGAACAAAAGTGTACCATAGAACGGATAAATAACCAAAACCTCCCAAAGCCTCACGGTCTGGCACGCAGCGTGCTACGACGGGCGATCAGGACTGGCCTGTGGCCAGGATGATGACTCTACTGCTGCGCGTCCAGCCCAGCCAATTCACAGGACGGGAATTGACGGCTACCGGCGCAGGCCCACCTATGGCCTAGGCGCTGTCGGTCTTGATCTTGGCCGTTTCGGTACCAATGAGAGTTTCCCGGTGCGACGGGACACTAGTCTCATGGCATCAGAGGAGGTAATCAGCCGTGCTCCTCTGGCTACTACCTCCTTGAGGGCGAGCTCTGAATCGTCGTTTCGCAGGTTGACCCCCCTCACGCCGTCTCTGAGGACCTTCACCTTCAGCCCCGCCACCAACGCGTCCAACGCGCTCTCCTTGACGCAGTATTCAGTGGCAAGGCCTCCCACGAGAACCTCTTCGGTTCCGAGCTCCTTCAGGCGCTTCCCGAGGTCGGTTCCCTGGAACGCAGAGTACGCTTCCGAACCAGCAATTGTTCCCTTGCTGATAATGACCGCCCCCCAGGGGACTCTAAGCTTCGGATGGAACTCGGCCCCAAGAGTACCCTTGACGCAGTGGGGAGGCCAGATCCCTCCCTCAGCCACAAATGATAAGTGATTCGGCGGGTGCCAGTCTCTTGTGAAGAAGATGGGAAGAGACGCCCCGGTGAAGGCCTCGATGACCTTGTTGAGCCTCGGGACCACCTTGTCCCCGCCCTTGACTGCCAGGGTCCCGCCAGGGCAGAAGTCTCTCTGGACGTCGACCACCAACAATGCCAACCTCGCGACAGGTCACCTCCACGAAATTGAAGGCTGTATCGACCTTAGTTCGTCCAAGCTGGCCTTGACCCTTGCGCGAATCTCGTCCATGCCGTCGAACTCCCTCGCCATCTTGCCATCCTTCAGCAGAGGCTTCAGCAGCGGCGTGGAGCGATTGGGCTTTGGCGAGCGCTCTAAGGTTACGGAGTCTTTGAAACCGGCCGACCTGTAGGCGGCCTTACGCCCACCGAGTCCGCCCCTCTTCGCCCTGAAAACCATCTTCGATCCTTCGGCGGCCTCGACAATCTTCGCGTTCAAGTCAACCACCGGCGGGTAGGCCACAGCAGTTCCGACCCCATAGCCGTCTACGATTGCATTGAGTTTTCCAATCGACACCTCGTCGAGCCTCCCGGAAACTATGATCTTGACAGCCTTACCACCGCGTATGTCGAGCTCCCATCTGACCTCTTCGGCAATCTTCAGAAAGTCGCCCCTACGCGAAGCGGGCGTGTCGAGCCTGACCCCCCACAGCTTGGAGCCTAGCACCTCAAAAGCCCTGATTGATTCTGCCTTCTCGTCCCAGAATGTGTCGACGAGCGCCACGCGCGGGACGCTCCTCGGTATCGAGTCATCAAACAGGCGCCACGCCTTCTCTTGGCTGCCGAGGATCTGCACCAGGGCGTGCGGCATCGTCCCCGAAGGCTCGAGCTTCAGCAGTTTCGCGCCAAGAACGTTTGAAACGCCATCGAACCCCGCGAGGTAGCAGGCCCTCTCGACCATGGGAGCGAGGGCGGGATGTACACGGCGCGTTCCGAAGCTGATGAGCAGTTTCGAGGCAGCGGCCAGCCTGAGCTTCGCGGCCCTCGTAGATACGCTCGTGGAGGCCGAGAGCAGCCCGAGGATCGGGTTCTCGTATTCGACGAAATCGACATACCTTCCCTCAATGACCATTAGGGGCTCGTAGATTGCCTTTGAGCCGTCGGCGACAAAGACATCCCCCTCGTCGAAGGCCCAGACGTTGAGCGGGAGGCCCTCGAGAAGCTTCGCGACTTCATAGATGCCACTGACAACGCCCCAATTGTCAGGGTAGGGGACGTCTCTGGCGTAGACCTCCATCACGACCCGTGCATCGATGTGGTTCCTCTGCAGGACCCTCTTAGTGTGTAGGAAGTAGGAGTCGGTCGTCTCAGCATTTCTGATTTCCTTCTCGTTGGCCAGCCAGAGGAGCCTGTCGTCCAAGTCTGTCTGGTGCATCTCTGGGCCGGTTGTCTTAGAGCGTCTTGGAAAAGGGTTTCTGCCGCCGAAGTGGATGCTAGCCAAGAACCCTCATACATGAAAGGGGTCGAGCCAGAAATAGGGCCGGTAGTTCAGCGGTACGAACGCCCGCCTCGCACGGACAGAAATGCGGGGGCGGACTGGGCTGGGTACAAGAGGTGGCTCGACGAGCAGTTTTCACATTGTCACGCCGTCGCCTCGTACAACCTTGCAATACGACACGAGGAAATGCTGCTCGAGCCTTCGAAGCTCCTCACGCTGCCCGCTAACAGGCGCCCCTACGTCCGGCCCCTATTAGGCAGGTGAATCTCACCGGAGATATTTCACGCATTCTTCGTCGAGGTCGCATTCGTAGCCCAGCTTTTCCAATAACTCATGGCTAAGGTTTGCGTCGGTTCCCCATACTCGGTCGAAACCCCTCTCTTTGGCCTCGGTTTCGACAAGTCCTATCATCCTGCTGCCGAATCCTTTCCCTCGCTCGCTCTCGACCACCTCAAGCAGTTCCATCGTTGGCGCGAATTCACCCATATCGTAGTTGTGATGGCTTACGAGCATCTTGGCGACGAGCGTCCTGCCTCTCCTGAGTTCGATGAATTCGTAGGGGTAGAGGTCTATTTCGTCGCTCGAATCCACGTTGCCGATGCGCTCCGTCACGGTCCCGAGTCCAGCGAGCACCCTGCGCTTGACTCCGTGAACGACCTCGCCGGTAAACACCCTGCCTACCCTTCCGTGGTTGAGGGTGTAGTCCAGAACGTCTGTTCTCAGACTCAGGGGGCATCTGATTGGAAGGTAGCCGCAATCATCCCTGAACAAGATTCGTTGGACGCCTTTTGACGCCACGGTGATGTTGTCTTCGGGCGAATCTTGTTCCCCAGAGGTCGCATAAGCGACAGAATAGCCCTTCCGCTCAAACAGCCTCGCAAGGGCGGCCGTTGCTGACTTGCTGGCCTCAAGGGACTTGTAGCCAGTGATGAACGTCGAGAGGTCGCTCCTCGGGACGATGTCAGACTTGCCCGGGTAGTTCTCCCAAGCCAACTCCCAATGGATTCCTCGTTTCAAGTTCCTTCGCCCTATGATAGAGTGACTACCTTCCCGCCGGAAGTACTTTCGCGCTTGATGTATCCGTGTGGTTCAAGCATCTCCAGTATCCGACCCATGACGTCCTGACCGACGCCCAGCCTCTCAGCGAGGGTCTTCTGGTTGATTGGTTCGGGGGCCTCGGCGACGATTGAGATTGCGCGCGCGGCGGTGCCTACAGATTATTCTTTTGGAAAGAGCCTGCCAAGTTCGAGCTCCAAGTCTCGGCTCACCTCCGCCTCTGTGACCGCTTCCCTCACCACGCTAATGTTGATGCAATCAGCACGATTCCGCAATTTGTTCGGGCCAGAATCGTGGAATCGCGCCACTCTTGGAATCTCGATTCGGAGGGTGGGAGGAGCGGCATGTAAGTACAAGACGCACCCAGAGCAGTTTACGGGAGGACGGTCGCAGCCCGACTTTCGGAAGAGGAATCGACTCGCTCAACAGGATTCTAAGCCAGAACGGGTTCTCGAACCTTGGGACCCTGCTCAGGGCCGTGATTCGGGGCAGGTCAGCTGGCGAAGCTTTCTCTCCTGTTGCCAATGCTAACAACGCGTTCGGGTTTGTTAACAAAACTGTTAACAATCCTGGGGAGCAGCAAGACGCTGCCAGATTAAAATACGGCGTCTCATGAGACGTCCGATTGTGGGCCGGTAGTTCAGCGGTACGAACGCCCGCCTCGCACGCGGGAGAACCTGATGGGTCCCAAGGTCGGGGGTTCAATTCCCCCCCGGTCCACTTTCACTCTTAAGCCAATTCCCCATTGTTCTCGGAGTTGTCATGAAGAAGACGACAATAGTGAGTAGGGCGGTCTTCCTTCGTACCGCTCGTCGATGCATGAATGCCTGTGAACCAGAAAGCAAACTACTGAAGTCGGTAAAGAACCAGAACCACCGCCAGGGTCAGCACGGATGCGACAACGCCCTGCAGGATGTGCTCGAACCTCCGTTCGTGTTCCGTCGCCGGAGAATCACCGTCCTGCCTCCTGAGGGTTTTGTATGGTTTGGAAGCGTTGATTTCAACGTAAGCGGTCGTGAACCCGAAAAGACTCCCCGCGACCGCTGCGGGACTGAGAGTGTTCGTCTGGAGGATGAACCCAGCGAGTACCGGGAGAAACCCCCAACTAAGGGCAAACCATGCTTCCGTGTGAAAGCGCGCTTTGAAGAGTTCTAGGTTGTATGAAAACAGGAAGAAAAGCTCAGCCAAGCCTACAATGATTAGCCATGGGGCCCAGGTCAGGGAGTAGAACAGTCCCAAGACGAGCGCTGGCACCAGAGCGGAGAGGGCCAGCGCCTGGAGCTGCTTCTTCGTGAGGAAGGCTCCCCAAGGCTTGTTTGGCGCAAGGGCATCAAGCGCGTGAGCTGACACCCCGACAGCGAGAAGGTAGACCAGTGCGATTGCCGCCACCCTGTCCCAGTGAATTCCATTCGGTGCCAGAGTTGAGCCAATCACGACGTACCCGATGTTCATGAGAGTATATGGAACGAAGGCCATCCCGACGAAGAGCCTGAAGCGAGGCGGGCCGAACTTCGGAACATACCATTCGTTTCGTCTAGTCGGCACTTCTTCTCCTCCCATCGGTAACGACAGAGAATTGTTGGGCTATTGACCGTTTCTAGGAGGCGACGGCGGCAAGCATAAGGACATGGGCGAGCACAGAATGGCATGGTCTCCGGGAAGTTCGCTCTGCCGAGGGGAATTCAAGAGACAGCGCTGGAGATTTTCGGCGGACTTGCTTCGTCCTACGAAAGGGTTCTTGACTTGGCCACCTTGACCCAAGATAGGTACTGGAAGCAATGGGTTGTCCAGAACGCAGCCATCCGAGCTGGTGACCGGGTGCTCGATATTGGATGCGGAACGTGCCTCCTCGAAGAAAGGTTGGAAGACAGGGGATGCGGGGTGGTTGGTTTGGACCTCAGCGAACAAATGATTAAGATAGGACAATCCAAGAATCTTGCATGTCTCGAGGGGCTGTTCGTGGGGGACGCGGAGGCCCTCCCCTTCCCCAATGGGACCTTCGACTCAGTGGTGTGCTGCTACGTGCCGAAGTACGTGGACCGTGCGAAGTTCGCACGGGAGGTGGCGAGAGTGCTCAGAGCGGGCGGGAAGGTGGTTTCTTACGACTTCGTAAGGCCTGCAGGCCCGTTTTCTCCGTTGCTGAGGCTGTACCTTCACGGCTTGATGCCGATCGCAGCCTACGTGCTAGGACTGGTCGGCAGCGAAACAGCAACAACCTTCCGAAACCTCCCCCATATTGTCGAGGAAGCGAGATGGAATGAGGGCATTGCAAAGGCCTTCGGAGAGGAGGGAGTCCAAGCGCTGGTCAGCAAGACCCTTTCGGGCGGAGTCGTTGGAGTATTTTCCGGAAGGAAAGAACTGAGGTAGCCTAAGATGTGTGTTCGTTTTCCGCAGAAGTGTGAGAAGTTGAGATTGGCCATTACTCAACTGGATGTTTGGGGTCCACTTCTCTAACGCGCAATAATCTGTGATTCCGGAGGATTGGCGTCGAGCCCAAGGATCTTGCCGAGGTCGGTCCTGAGACCCTTGTACCTGTTCCTAACAGTGACCTCGGTGACGCCCGCGGCCTGAGCTATCTCCTTCTGGGTCTTGACTTCGCCCTCGATGACGCCCGCCAGATAGAGGGCGCTCGCTGCGAGTCCCATCGGAGCCTTTCCGGCTGAAATCTCTCTCTCCTCCGTGATTCTGATAATCTCGATTGCCTTGCGGGCCACCCTCTCCGAGAGGCCGACGCGAGAGGCTATTCGCGTGACGTTCTTCGCAGCGTCCGCTACCGGCATGCTAAGATTCATCTCCCTGAGGAGGATACGATAGTCCCTGGCGACCGCCTTCTTGCTCAGGTTCTCGACGGCGGCTATGTCTTTGAGCGTCCTGGGCGTCTCCGTGTCTCGGAAGGCAGCGTATAGTGAAGCGGCCGCGATACCGATTATGGATCGCCCTCTGAGGAGCCCTCTTTCGAGGGCCTTCCTGTAGATGTAGGCTGCGCGCTCCTTGACAGCCTGCGACACTCCGAGCTTGTCGCCCATCTTGTCCAACTCGCGTAACGCGACGCTGAGGTTCTTCTCAGTTGAACCGAATGCAGGTGCCCTGTTGTCCCATTTCCTCAGTCTTTCCATGGTGTTGCGCATCGGGGAGGCGAAGGGCTTGCCCGAGGCGTCCCTGTTGGACCTTCCGACCATTGTGGAGAGGCCCATATCCTTGTAGGTAATCGAAGTCGGCGAGCCAGTCCTAATCCTATCTGCACCCTTGTCGTCGCCAAACGACCTCCATTCCGGGCCTTGGTCGACGGCGCGCTCACTGACCACGAAGCCACAGTTGTGGCATGTAAGCTCTCCCGTGTGGGCGTCCTCAACAAGCGTCCGCTTACCGCAGTGGGGGCATCTGTCTGAAACCTGAAGGACCGAAGTCTGTGGCCGATTCGTTCTATTTCACCCTACAACTTCTTGGGTACATCCTCCCTAATAAATATGGTAGTAATCTACTACCTAGTTAGTCTGGCTTAGTCGCTTGACAGTCTTATTAGACCTGATGAATCCTAGCTGTTCGACGCCTTGCGGATCAGCTGTGTCCCGCAGACGGGACAGACAGTCAGTTTCGGGTTGGTGTACTCCTTCCCGCATCCCCGGCAGTAGATTTTCCATGCTATGTTCTTCCATGCGCCGCCCTTGATCGACGTCTGTGCCAGTGGAATGGAGAGCACCTTCGCCACATTCCTTACGGCAAAGTCGTCAGATACGAGGCTAACGCCTCCCTCAATTCGGGAGAGGTCAAGCGCCAGGGCCAGCAGGGACAGGTCCGTCTGAGAAAGCGCCCCGGCGTCACCTGTCTTGATGGCGGTCGTTTTGACCTTGTTGATCGAGTCGGACGAGGGTTCGGTCACGTGGACCCTTGAGTGAAGGAATGACGAACCCACGTTGTGATGCTTGACCTCCTCAAGGACGAGATAAGTCGTGTAGTAGCGCCCGCTCCCTTGATAGGGGATTCCCGCGTAGAAGGCAGTGGAATCGAGGACGTAAGCGGGCTCAGACAAGTGGGGAAACCATCAGCTAATCATTTCTGGAGGACGCGGCGGGCTAGTCCGAATGCATCATGCAACTTCATTAGTTCTTCCGTTCTTTGAGGTCTGTGGGTGAGACGTTTATTTAGTTTCTACCGCGAGGCAAGGCGCGACTGGGTTTGAGTAGCAGACCGGCGGATTTGGGGAGCCTCAAGGAAGGAAGCTATATCATTCTTGAAGGAGAGCCGTGCAAAATCGTCAGCCGTGAACATTTCAAACCAGGGAAGCACGGAAGCGCGAAGGTCAGGCTAGTTGCGATATCAATCACGACAGGATCGAAGAAGAGCTACGTTTCGCCGGCTGAGTCGAGGGTCGACGTCCCGATGATCGACAAGCGATCAGGCCAGATAACATCCATCATGGACAACGCGGTGCAGGTGATGGACCTCGAGACCTTCGAGGTCTTCGAGACGCCGAAACCGTCCGCGGAAGAAATGGCGGAACTGAACGGGACGCTCGGTCCTGGGATTGAGGTCGAATACTGGGTAATGCTTGGCAAGACCAAGATAATGCGTGTGAAAGGCGGCAGTTAGAAGTCTTCTTCTAAGACCAAGTAAACCAGTTAGGCCTAGGTACAGTCGACCAAAGCCCCAGAGAGTCAATCCACGCCCTCAGCCTTCGCCCTCTGCTTCTCGACCCGGTTTTCCAGCCAGGTCTCGTACGAGTCCTTCGCAGGTGACCTCGCGGGTGCGCTCGCCGGGTGATGTACATGTTGAGTCCTCAGCCATCCCTCATAGGTGTCGGGCGGCAGCTGCATTTCTTCCGTCTTGGAGGATTCCCTCAAGGCTCTCACTTTACGACGGGAGCGTTCCGCCGTATAAGGTATACGAGCATCGTTGTATTGCGCCCCTCTCCAGGAACATTCGCGGGGCGAAACCTGCGACCTGACGCACAGCTCCAGGCGTCCCGTGCTCTAATGGCAGTACAAGGCGAGGACCGCTTCGAGCCTGCTCTCACGGGCTCCACCCTTGGTTCGCGCAGAATGAAGCCCCTCCAGGGCCTGGGCCGAGCCTGGAACGCCCTTATTAGGGACGCAGGTCCATGCCTATCGTGAGTCAAACAACACCAGAGCTGTGTGTAACCCACCGAATCAGACTTCAGCCCGAGGGTGCGGGAGACCATCTCGTTTGCCCTGTCTGCGTTCAGATAGACAACCAAGAGATGCAACGACGGAGATCACGGAGAAGGTAACTGCGATGACAGAATCCATCCAACAGCAGCATATGCAACCCAAGGTCTGTCCCAACTGCGGGGCTGTCGAACGCCTCTACAGGACCCCCCGAGGGCTCAGGTGCGGGAGCTGCGTCAGGAAGATGGATTCGTCTGGGCTGGGCTTCCAATAGGTCTGGCAGGTCCCAGAAGATGCAGTGTCTAGGCTTCGCGCTCCTTCGGTATACGGAGTGATGTATCGATGAAGGCCACCTTAGTCACCTACGCTGACGAGTTCTCTGAGCACGAAATTCGGGAACTGGCCAAGGCCGCCGGCTATTCGGTCCAAGATGTGGTCGCCATCAAACAGATCGTGAAGTCAGGATATGGGGTCGGCGTAGGCAAGGCGCAGGAGCTTGGGGAAATCGTAGCCGGCAACGACTCTGACACCCTGATCATAGATGAAAGTCTCACTTCCGCCCAGGCCAACAACCTCGCCAAAGTGACCCATGTCGAGGTAATCGACCGCGAAAGGTTAATCCTCAACATCTTCGCCTTGCGTGCGGCGACCACCCAGGCCAAGCTCCAAGTCCAGCTCGCAGAGCTGCGTTACGAGCTACCGAGAACGAAGGACACCGTGCGCCACTCTGAGGCGGGTGAAAGGGCCGGGTTCATGGGCATGGGGGAGCTGGCCGTGGATGTCCAGTTCAAGGCCCTGAAGCGCAGGATGGTGACAATCAGGGAGAAACTCGCCAGGGCAGAGATGAATAGGTCGGTCCAGAGGAAGGAGCGCGTAAAACTCGGCGAGCCTCTTGTGTCGTTCGCAGGCTACACCAGTAGCGGTAAGACGACGCTCTTCAACAGGTTAGCTTCGGAATCTAAGGAGGAGTCCCCCAACCTCTTCACCACGCTCGCCACGACGACCCGCGCCGTTTCCTTGCCCGGTTCGAGGAGGAAAGTGATGTTGTCAGACACGGTGGGGTTCATCTCGAGGCTCCCGACCTACCTAGTCGAGTCGTTCAAGTCGACCTTGGAGGAGCTGACATACGCGGACCTCATCCTCCTAGTAGTTGATGTCAGCGAAAGCCATCAGAGCGTCGAGGTGAAGCTGGGAAGCTGCCGGGAGACCCTCGAGCAGCTCGGGGTTGATCCGAAGAAGATTCTGCTGGTGCTCAACAAGGTGGATCTCCTCCCTCATGGGGCCAGGACACAGGGACTGGAAGGCCTCCTTGGTGGGCTTTCCTCGGTCAGCACGTCGGCTACTCGGGGAGACGGCATGCGGCAACTAAGAAACCAGATTCTGGAGCGGACGCACAAGGCAGACTCCAGGATGGCTCCCGGCAGGCGTAGGCAGATTCTCGGAACAGCCCAGCGGCAATAGGAGATCTGAACGACGGAGTCGAAACGCTCCAGTGCTCTATCTTTGGCTTAATCTTCATCGTGGGAACTCAGACGGCTCTTCCGAATCCCTTCATCTAGAGCAATCCTTCGGAACTGTTTATGAATATAGGCTTTTGTGATTCAGAATCCTAAGGAAATGATCTTCAAACGACGCGGGGTGACGGGAGCCTACTGGGTGCTCCTCGTGGCGGTTATGATTGTGAGTTCTGCGGCCACCTACTACTTGGCGCCGGGAAGGCAGGCCGAGACAGTTGTGACGACCACGACCCCGGTGAGCAAGACTGCGAGCCCGACAACAGTCAGTACCAACGCAACTGCGTCACTGAATCTCACGACCACGACGACATCTGGCGCTTCGACGACCATCGCAGCCAACGCGAGCCTGTTAGGCCTGAACCCCGTGACCATCTACAGGCACGCCTCCCCAAGCGTCGTGACAGTTGAGGGCGTCCAGACGAATGCCACGGGCAGCGTGACGATCCTCGGCTCGGGGTTTGTCACCGACCTCCAGGGTGCCTACTACGTCATAACCAACTATCATGTCGTTCAGGACATGGTCAGTCCAACTGTCACCTTCTCGAATGGAGAAGCGTATCCCGCCAGTGTCGTAGGCACCGATCCGTATGTGGACCTAGCCGTCGTTTCCGTCGAAGCCCCGCCGTCTGAGTTCCACCCGCTTCAAATCGGGAACTCCTCTCAGCTAGTCGTCGGCGAGCCTGTCGTTGCAATTGGGAATCCTTTCGGGCTGTCAGGCTCAATGACCTTCGGGATTATCAGCCAGCTCGGGAGGACCATTTCTGAGTCGCTAGCTGGGAACTTCGCGATAGCTGACGTCATTCAGCTGAGCGCGCCCATCAACCCAGGGAACTCTGGTGGCCCCCTCCTCAACGCTGACGGAATGGTCTTTGGCATCACTACCGCTATCGTTTCCGGTTCTCAGGGAGTGGGTTTCGCGATACCCTCGAATGTGATAACGAGGGAGCTGCGAACCCTGGTGGCCACTGGTCACTATACGCTCCATTCACTGATAGGAATCCTAGGGACCGACATGACTTATCAGCTCGCCCAGCTCCAAGGGACCAACGTTACATTTGGGGTCCTGATTGAAAACGTTACAGCCGGAGGCCCAGCTGACAATGCAGGCCTGAGAGGCGGCTCACAAACGACGGAAGTGCAGGGAAGCCCGTACATCACAGGAGGGGATATCATAGTGGCGCTAAATGGTACGAAGACAGTGGACCTTGATTCCCTCTCTTCGTACTTGCAGGAAAGGACGGTCCCCGGTCAGACATTGGTCGTCCAGATCATAAGGTCGGGGCAGACGGAGACTGTCGACCTTGTCCTCGGGACGAGGCCTCCTGCACCCTCGAGTTGAACTTCGGCATTAGGCTGGCTTCGAGGATTTCGTAATTGCCAGAATCGCCTCTCCAATGGGTTTCCGCTCTCCCCACGGCCACCGTTGACTTGAAGAGGGGGCAGTCCAGAACAAATGTCTCGCCTTCGCCGCCTTCCAAGCCTGGATGGAACCTGAACCGCTTGCTCAGCGCGACCAGCTCGTCAATCGCTGCATCGTCAAGGATGCGCCCGAGCCACTTCCGGTCGAGCCCTAGCGCCGACACACTGACCACAATCACGACGAATCTCTCCATCACAAGTCTCCTAAGGTGCTGCTCCGGGTCGACCCCCCACAGGGGCGAGACACACTCTAGGCCCAGCTCCTTGCAGACCTTCTCGACGCGACTCCTCTGATAGACACTCGCGAGCGCCCCCGTGCAGATACCCTCCAGCCCGTAGGCCTCCTTCGACGTTTGAATCGCCGCAGCGAGGTCCTTCAACTCCTCCTCTTTGATGCCCGGCGTTTCTTGAGTGAACTGCGGGACACCAATCGCCTCAGCCTGCAACGAGGTCCACTTCAGGTCAGGGTAGTGAAACATGTACGAAGCGTCGGACCTCGGGAAGACGGTAATCAGGCAGGCGAGCCTGTCGCTCTTGGAAGCCAAGTAAGCCGCGTAAGTCGAGTCCTTGCCCCCTGAGAAGAGTGCCCCAATCCTCACTTTACATCACGCCACCTACGACCTCAGGCTGACTCAAGATAATTAAATACGCAGAGCCAGGTTGGGTTGTCAAATCGTATGCTAGATTCACTGAGAGAGGGGCTACAGGCGGCGGTCAAGAAGCTGGTAGGCTCTGCATCGGTTGACGAGAAGGCCGTCAAGGAGTTCGTGCGCGACCTCCAGCGGACGCTCATCCAGTCCGACGTCAACGTCAGGATGGCGCTCGAAGTCACGGAGCGAGTCGAGAAGAGGGTCCTCGAAGAGAAGCCGGCCCCTGGCGTCACGAGGAAGGACCAAGTAGTCTCTGTGCTGTACGAGGAACTGACCCGGCTTCTGGGAGGCGAGGGCGGGTTTAACCTAGACAAGGGCAAGACCAATGTCATCGTGATGTTGGGTGTCCAAGGATCCGGCAAGACCACGACGACCGGGAAGCTGGCCCGCTTCTACAGCAAGCGGGGGTTCAAGGTCGGGGTTGTGGCGGCGGACACCTTCAGGCCCGGTGCCGTCGTCCAGCTGAAGACGCTCGCCTCCAGCTCTGGCGTAGAGGTTTACAGCGAGGAGAGGGAGAAAAACTCCGTAAGAATCGCGAGGGCAGGGAAGCAGAACTTCGAGGGCTCGAAGAATCTGGTAATCATAGACACAGCGGGCAGGCACAAGGAGGAGAAGGGACTCCTACAAGAGATGAAAGAGATGGTGGGGGCCGTCGAACCAGACGCCACATTGCTCGTGATTGACGGGACAATTGGCCAACAGTGCTACAGTCAGGCCCTGGCCTTCCATCAGGCTGCGCCGGTCGGCGGCATTGTAGTCACGAAATTGGACGGAGCCGCAAAGGGCGGGGGGGCGCTGGCAGCATCGGCCGCAACGGGAGCCAAGGTCTTCTTCATCGGGACGGGCGAGAGAATTGACGACCTGGAAGAGTTCGCCCCGACAAGGTTCGTCGGCAGGTTGCTGGGAATGGGGGACCTAAAGTCGCTGATGGACATGGTACGTATGTCCGAGGTCGAAATCGACGAGAAGGCTGCACAGAGGGTGATGTCAGGCAAGTTGACCATGGATGACCTGCTCTCGCAGTTCGAGCAAATGAAGAAATTCGGCTCCCTGAAGAAGGTGCTCGAACACATACCTGGATTCTCCGGGGCAATCAACACCCAGGAGCTTGAGAAAGCAGAGGATAGGGTCAAAGTCTACAAGTCAATCATACAGTCCATGACTGGTACCGAGAAAGCCGACCCTGAAAGAATCAACTCGTCTCGCCTCAAACGAATCGCGAGAGGCTCGGGCCGGAGTGAGAAAGACGTGAGGGAGCTGCTTTCGAGGTACAAGCAGATGAAGTCTCTCGTAAAGTCGAGCAAGGGCCGCGAGCTCCGCCAGATGATGCGCCGCGCGGGTGCGCAGTAGCATGCCACCAGCGACGCATGCCTACCCCCTCTGCGGTTACTGCGTCCAGAGGCAGGCCGGGTCAGGGCCCTTAGAGGTCGTGGATGGGCGCGCCTGCTTTGTCTGCGAGGGCTTGATGAATAGGGTACCCAAGATGGCCGAAGCGGCAGTCCGGAAGGTCGGGCGCTATCACTTTGGAACCTTCTCGGTCGGGGTGTCGCTTCCGGATGGAGTCCAAGAGAGGGAGGACGAGTTCAGGTCCAACCTCAAGCTGAAGGGAAACGAGACAATCAAGACTCAGGCGGCGAAGCTGGTCGCGGCGCACATCTCCGCGAAGCTGCGCAAGCGCGTCGACAGGCTCAGGCCCGATCTGACGCTTCTGGTCAGCCCCGGTACAGGGGAGGTCGCAGTCTCGTCCAGACCCGTCTTCTTCTACGGCAGGTACACAAAACCACGAGGGACATCACAGAAGAGGGAACCTTGCTTCGAATGCGGAGGCGTCGGATGCAGAAAATGCGGCAAGACCGGGTTCGAGCGCAGACCCAGCGTCGAAGGGCTTCTTCACAGGAGACTCTCGAGCCTCAGCGGGAGCGACAGGATGACATTCACGTGGCTTGGGAGCGAGGACAGGGGCAGCAAGGTCTTTCCGCCCGGGAGGCCATTCATCGCCGAGGTCAAGAGCCCTGTGAAGAGAGTCTTCCCGCGCAGGTTCGTAGTCAGATACAGGGGCGGTCAAGTGTCGGTCTCGGCCGGCAGGGTCCTCCCGGCCAAGCCCATAAGGCTCCCGACCTTCAAGTTTAGGACCGAAATCCTGGCGACGACCTCCTCAAAGGTCCCCGCGGAGGCTCTTGCGGGACTCCGTTCAGCTTTCAGGAGGAGGGAAGTGAGGTTCGAGAGGCCACACGACAGGCCGGCTTCGAAAACGGTGTACATGGCTGATGCCACGGCCAAAGGGAGGACGCTGGTCATCCACGCCGAGCTGGACGGGGGGTTGCCTGTCAAGAGGTTCGTAAGCGGCGAGCTCGTTTCGCCGTCTGTGTCGGAAGTCTTAAAAACTGAAGTGAGGGCCCGCAGATTCGACATCTGCGGAGTCACCGAAACGGGAAAACTCGAAATTGGCGAAGTCACACGGATTCAGAAGGAGAACTAGGTCTCTTCTCAGCGCGCCGAAGACCAAGAAAGGCCTGAGCAGCCTGCTCATAGAGTATTCTCTGAACGACAGAGTTGTGGTCAAGATTGACCCATCGCAGGTCAAGGGAATGCCTCACAGGAGGTTCAACGGCCTCGTGGGGACAGTGACTGAAGTGGGAAGGCGAGCCGTGATGCTGGACGTCCCAGTGGGGAACAAGACGAAGACGCTCATCGCAAGGAAGGAGCACATCGTCCGCTTGGAAGCGAAATGATGTCGGAGAAGACCACCAAGAAACTCCTGACGATTCCGGAAGCCCACCAAATCCTACAGAGGATTGACATCGAGAAGGCCGACCAAATCCAGAAAAGGACCTTAGATTACACATCCAAGTTCGCGAAGGCGACCCCGGAGAGCGCCAAGAAACTCCGAAAGGAGCTGGAGACCGAGTGCGGGCTCAGCGAGGAGGAGGCGGTCGAAGTCGTCAACGTGATGCCGAAGTCAATCGAAGAATTGAGGACCTTCACCTCAGGATGGAGGAAGCTGCTCCCGACCGAGACTCTTGAGAAAATCCTGAAGATACTCAAGTAGGCCGTTGGCGCCCAAGCGTTAAATAACAACCAGGAGCCCGATTAAGCAAGTCAGGTAGTCAGGAGGACATTGCTTGAAAGCACATTCAACATCACATCCAGAGGAGCCCTACTCCAACTAGGCTCATCGTAGAGGGTGTTGTTCCGGGATATGTCGTCAGCCGACAAGAAGTACGAAGAGTTCGCCAGGGTATTAGACTTCCTGCCGAGGGGGAAGTCCGAAGTGATAAAGGGGAGAGAAGGGCCGATGGTCGAGGCAATCGGAGAGGAGAGGCTGACTCTGCTCGAGCTTCTTGCGATGGAAAACCAGAACTTCGATCTCGGAGAGAGAGTCAAGATCGGAAAGGAGGGGCGAGAGAAGATAGCCAGCGTCCTAGGCAAACTGGCGTACGAGGAGCTAACGCCGGAAGCGAAAGCCTCGCTTCCCGCGGTCGTAGAGAGCGTCGTGAAGGGAAACGAGGCGAAGTATGTGGCTTACTTCAACGAGCTTCAGCCGCTCACTCCGAGACTGCATGGGTTGGAGCTTATTCCAGGCATCGGGAAGACGTTCATGAAAGAAATCGTCGAGATGCGGGAGAAGCAGCCATTCGTGGGGTTCAGCGACATACAGGACAGGGTGGGGTTGAGGGATCCTGCGAAGATGATTGCCAGGAGGATAGTGGAGGAGCTCGCAGGCGAGTCGCACATTGCCCTTTTCGTGAAGAAATGAGCAGACAGAAGCTGGGTCAGCACTACCTCAAAGACCGTCGCGTTGTGGACAAGATCATTGCGAGCGCGGAAATCCGACCCGGCGAGCGGGTCTTGGAGATTGGGACGGGCAGGGGCGCCCTCACCGAGAGGCTCGCTTACCTGGGCGCAGACCTCGAAGGGTATGAGGTCGACAGAGAGAACCTCGTCGCCACTCTGGAGAAGGTCGGCGCAGCCGGGGTCGTCGTCCATCTGGGAGACGCCTTCAAGGAGGCACCTCGCTTCGACGTTCTTGTCTCGAGCCTGCCCTACTCAAGGTCAGCAACTTTCCTGGAGTGGATCAGCCGAATCAGATACGTCAGGGCCATCGTGCTTCTCCAGGAGGACTTCGTGACCAAGATTATGGCAGCCCCCGGCACGAGGAACTACAGGGCGATTTCGGCAGTCGCGCAGATCTCGTCAGAGATCAAGGTGCTGATGCGTGTGGGCAGAGAATCGTTCTCGCCGCCGCCCAAGGTCAGCTCTCTCCTAATCTCGGTGAAGCCTAGGAGGAGGATGACGGGTGCCGAGATTTCGAGGGTCAAGCGGCTCTTCTCGCTGAGGCGGAAAGAGGTCGTTTCTGCGACGAACGAGCTTGGGATTGCACTCCCCACGAACGATTACGGCAGGAGGCGCGTCTACTCCCTAAGGCCTAGGGAGGTTTTGGAAATTTGTGGGCACAGAACCCCGCAAGTTGCTGAGAGGCCATCACGTGAGGATTGTGCCCCCGCCAAAGTCGGCTCGGGGCAGCAACGAGAGGTGAGCGACCCCGCCTGCTGATGGCCACGACTGCGACTGATTCTGACTTAAGAATGGCGTGAAGCCCGACATGGGCCGAACGTGGTTTGATTCCTGATGGCGCGTCCGTAACGCTCGTCGAGCCGAACTATCCAGTCAATGTCGGGCATGTCGCAAGGCTGGTGAAGAACTTCGGTGTCAAGAGGCTCTACCTAGTGAAGCCCAAGGTGGACATCTCGGCGGCAGCCATCTATGCGTCTCATGCCTCGGACATCCTCGATAGGGCCATAGTAACCAACCTCGAAGGAGTGAGGGAAGAGAACGAGCTCCTCGTCGCGACGACTGCCGTGAGGGCCTCGAGGAAATCGAACGTGACTCGGAGGATGGTCCGTCCGGACCGGCTGCATGATATGCTCTCGTCTTCACGGACGTCGTCTCTCGTGTTCGGCAGGGATACGACCGGGCTGACCAATGAGGAAATCAGGATGTGCGACGTGACCACGACGATAGAAAC
>Ga0187803_10000151_pt1 | contig 28700 bp, 27 predicted proteins | sample NC_wetland_sal_i_2_FD_132425 | JGI IMG/M metagenome (GOLD analysis project Ga0187803, IMG submission 132425) | Wetland sediment microbial communities from Neuse River Estuary, North Carolina, USA - Control_3 | ecosystem: Environmental > Aquatic > Freshwater > Wetlands > Sediment | place: USA...
CTGAGGCTGGGAGCCCGCGAATGGCGCCCGTGATGGATCGAATTGTCGTCCACCTGTCTCACCTGGTGGTATCACAATTCCTTCTGATTTGGCTGGCGGTGTTGCTGTTCATTCTTTTTTGCGGTCTGCTGGCAACCGATCCTCGATGTGCGCCTTTCTCTAGCCGTACCCCTGCGGAGGGGCGAGACGGAGAGAGGACATCGCTATGGCCCTCCCGCGTGGCCGAACGGATCGCGGGAATCGGATTCGTACTCTTTCTGATGTCGTACGCCCTGCTCACTTTTTTCAAGGAGCGGTTAGCCGACTTCGATAATGACGTGCTGTGGTCGGTCCTGCTGCTCCTTGTCCTATTCTGCGCATTGCTGCTGAGCAATCGCGGCCATCCGATTTACTCCGCGCTGCGAGACGGGAAGGCGCGGGTAGAGAAGCGAGCGCTTTTACGGCCAGAGAGCCTGGGAGATTGGATTGCCACTATCTCGCTGCTGCTCTTGCTGGTGAGTTACATCGCGGTGATCTTTTACAAGCAGGACTTCGCGTATTACGACGACGAAGTCTTTACGGATTTCTCGGTGCGGGGAAAGAATTTTGCTCCGGCCATCTGGCCGATGCAGGGAAGGTTTTTCCCGCTCGAGGTGCAGGAGTTCAATTACCTGAGCCGGATCACGCGGTCACCGGCCGGCTTCCATTCGATTGCCCAATTACAGTTGCTGATTTTGCTCGCGGCGCTGGCGGTGGTTCTGAAGGAATACAAGGTTTGGGAGCGCGCGCTGGTGCTGATGGCCGCGATGCTGGCTCCGGGATTCCTGATCTCGTTCATGGGGCTGATTTACCCCGAGCGGAATCTGCTGTTCTGGCTGGCGATCCTGGTGATGTGTCTCGACCGGTATTCCAAGACCCGGGGCGCAATCTATTTCCTGGGCTGCCTGGTGGCGACGCACTTTGCGCTCTACTACAAGGAGCCTGTGGCTGTTTTCGTCGTGGCGTTTGCGGTCACTCGTCTGCTGCTGGAGAGAAATGCAAAGAGGCGAGCGTCATTCTCCTGGCGGGTATTGGCGGGAGAGAACTCGCTGTCGCTCGGGATGCTGGCAATCTCGGGAATCTTTACGGGTTTATTTCTGCTGGGACTGTTTCCGCGCAGGAGCGGGGCGTATGTAGAGGCGCATCATGTGCCGCTTGGTTCCGTGCTGCGGGCCTACGCGCAGACGGACTGGCTGCTGATCGTCCTGCTCGTGGCGCTGGGAGTTCGACTGGGGCGGTCTTTGCTATCAAACGATGAGCTGGATGCGCTGTGGGAGCCGCTCGCGGCTGGGGCTGTAGGATATTTTTTCGCAGTGTTCGCGCTGGGGCTCTACAGCGGTTACTACACAGCGCCGGTGGATTTGATTGCGGTGCTGTACACGGGGCGGCTGGCGCTGGCGTGGATTGCGCAGCCCGCACGCGCCCGAGTATGTGTTGTCGCGACGGTGTTCTTGATTCTCATGCTCCACAATGCCGCCTACTCCGCGTTCCGCGTGATGGAAACAAAGAGCCTCATAGCGGTTAAGGAGCAACTTGCGGATTACCTGAAGAGCCACGCGGGGGAGACTGATAGGATCGAGTTGTTCTTCCCCTACGCGACCAGGTTTCATTTGATGGGAATCTCCTCGTATCTGAACTACAGGGGAATCCAGATTGCGGGGCACAAGGCAGCATCTACGGCCGCGGGGCCCGGTGTTGTTATTGAAGGTCGTGGCGAGTACCCGCTAGACCGATGTGTGGATTACCGAACCTATGTATGCACGCACGTGGACAGGCCAGGGGAGGGTGCCTGGATTGTCGTGATGCCGGACGATGATGCTTCCATGGCGGATGTGGAGCACGCGGGACAGGGCTCCGCGCTTCTGTTTTCAGTGGAAGCCTGCGGGATGTGCGAGCGGGAAGGCTCCTGGTTCCGGCGGCTGCATGCGGTGTCGCAGGAGTACTGGAACAGACCGCTGCCCGGACACTGGCTGCAACTCCACGTCTTCAAAAAATTGCCTTCGCAGGGAAGATGAAAGGCGCGGCGATGTCCCGGAAGAGGCAGGAGGCGGAGTGAGTGAGTTCGACCGGTATTCCAGCAACTACCAGGAGTTGCTCGATAAAAGCGTCCGGATCACAGGGGAATCGGGCGAGTATTTTGCGGCGTATAAGGCGCGATTTGTGGCTTCGCGTGTGGCCCCCCGCCCGGATTGCCGGATACTGGACTATGGCTGTGGGATGGGGCTGGTGACCGGCCAGTTGAAGAAGACGCTTCCCCGGGCGCGCGTGGACGGCTACGACGTTTCGCGCGAGAGTCTGGAGCGGATGGACGCTGGGTTGCGGTCGCAAGGGAAATTCGTCACGAGCACGAACGAGCTTCAGGAAAACTATGACGTCGTGATGATGGCAAACGTGCTTCACCACATTGAGCCGGAGAAACGCCAACCGGCCATAGCGGAGGCGGCGGGTCTGCTTGCTCCAGGGGGGAAACTGGTCATCTTTGAGCACAACCCGGCGAATCCGCTGACGCGGCGCGCCGTGGCGGCATGTCCCTTTGATGAACACGCGATCCTGCTTCCCCCGCGGGAGACGATGAGTTACTTGAGGCAGTGCGGGTTCGAGGAGATTACGCTCGACTACATCGTCTTCTTTCCGCGCGTGCTGAGCTGGCTGCGGCCGATGGAAGGGTTGCTGGGGCGGTGCCCTCTGGGCGCGCAATATGCCGCCTGGGCGAGTCGCGCGAGGGAGAACACATGACGATCGAAGCCGGGGGGAAAGCAGAGAGATCGGAATCCTCCGCCGGTGAGACGCGGAAGCGACTGCTCTCCGTCGTAGTGCCGTGCGCGAACGAAGAAGAGATCCTGCCGCGCACGAATGCGAAGTTGACGGCAGTGCTGGAAGGATTGCCGGACTTGAACTTCGAGATCGTGTATGTGGACGACGGCAGCACCGACACCACACCGCTTGTGCTGCACCAGTTGCAGAGTACGGACGGTCGAGTGCGCGTGGTGCGGCTGTCGCGGAATTTCGGGCATCAGGTGGCCATCACCGCGGGCATGGAGCACGCGGCGGGCGACGCGGTGGTGGTGATCGACGCGGATCTGCAGGACCCTCCCGAAGTCATTGCCGAGTTCGTGAAAGCGTGGAAGCAGGGCCATGACGTGGCCTACGGAGTTCGCGTGGAGCGCGAGGGGGAAACGCACTTCAAGCTGTGGACGGCGAAGCTGTTCTACCGGCTGATGGGCAGGCTGTCGGACACGCAGATCCCACTCGATTCGGGAGATTTCCGTTTGATCGACCGAAAGGTGCTGGACGCGCTCGTGGCGATGCCGGAGCGGGACCGGTATATCCGGGGGATGGTGAGCTGGGTGGGGTTTTCGCAGGCGCCGGTGCCGTACCATCGCGCGGCGCGCGAAGCGGGAAGGACAAAGTTCTCGCTGTTCCGGATGCTGCGGTTCGGAGCGGATGGAATCGTATCGTTTTCGACGCTGCCGTTGAAGCTGGCTTCATGGCTGGGATTTGTGGTTTCGGGGATCGCGATGGCGGGCGTGGTGTGGGCGCTGTGCGCGCGCCTGTTCGGGAAGAACTGGGTCCAAGGCTGGGCGAGCTTGACGATTGCCATCCTCTTTCTGGGAGGCGTGCAGCTCATCTGCCTGGGGATTATCGGCGAGTATCTGGGGCGGACGTACGGCGAATCGAAGCGCCGGCCGCTGTATGTAGTAAGAGAGCGCCTCGGATTTGAGCGGCGCGCATCCAAGGAAAGCGGGTAAGGGCGGGGGTGTGCTGGTATAATCGGCGCTTCCGCGCTAGGGGTCGGACTTGGGCAAACTACGGAAGCGCACGATTCTCTCCGTATGGCTGGGGCGTCTCTCAGCCGAAAAGGCCGCGGTGTACGAGCCTTCGGTGAAGGAACTCGAGACCGGGTACTCCCTGCTGAGCATTGCGCTGGATGACGGGCTGTTACGCAGCGAAGCGGGAGACTTGCGAGCGGCGCGGGCAGCGGCGGAGTTGTGCGGGGCGCTGGCGGAACGGCACGCGGCACTGCTGTGCGGGGCGCTGGAGACGATGGAGCGGCGCTCCCGCCACTTCGGGAAGCTGCCGGAAGTGGAACCACTGGTGCCGGAAACGTTCCGCACGGAGGCGGCCAGGACAGCGAGCTTTTGGAACACACTGCTGCACCGGGTGCTGTTCAGCGCGAGGCAGCGATGGTTCCACAAACTGCGCACGCTGGAAGAAATCCTGTGGGGTGTTCGGGAATCGTTCTTGGAGACGGCGGGAGAGCTGGCCGACGGGCTGTCGATGGCGCCGATGAGGGACTGGTCCCTGCTGGAACAGACGCACGACGACTGGAACACGTGCCTGCGGGAAACAACGATTTTGTTGAAGTGTCTGCTGACGACGCTGGCGCCTGGGGAAGTGGAAGAATTGAGACGGGAACTCGAGGAAAAGAGGAAGCGGGCCGAGGAGCAGCCCTTGGAGTGGCGAGAGAAGCGGAAGCGAAGGGCCAAAACGACACGCCGCGAAGGGCATGCAAAGGTCTAACTGCGCCGCCTGAAGTCTAGGACAACTCCCAGGGAGGCAGACGCATCCGAAAGTGCATGGAATGCGTCTGGACGGGTTTCGTGGCCCGACCAAGACGAACGACTGAAGGAGAGGTTCCGGAAGCCGAAGCAATACGCCGAGCGCAACGCGGCGATCCGGAGGCATTTGAACGTTTGTACCGGCTTCACAGCCGGCGGGTGTATTCGGTGGTCTTGCGGATGGTCGGGAATCCGGCGGAAGCAGAGGATCTGACGCAGGAAGCGTTCCTCCAGCTCTTCCGGAAGATTCATACCTTCCGTGGCGACGCGGCATTTTCCACGTGGCTGCACCGGCTCTCGGTGAATGTGGTGCTGATGCGGCTGAGGAAGAAGACGCTTCCGCAGACTTCGCTGGACGAGCCCGCCGACAATGAAGACGAGACCAGCGGCCCGAAGCGCGACGTAGGCGCGGAAGACCCGCTGATCGAGGGATCGGTGGACCGTGTGCGTCTGGAGCGGGCGGTAGCGGAGTTGCCGCCAGGATACCGGATGGTGTTCCTGCTGCACGACGTGCAAGGGTACGAGCACAACGAAATCGCGCGGATCATGGAATGCTCAATCGGAAACTCCAAATCGCAGTTGCACAAAGCGCGGACACGCCTGCGGGAAATCCTGCAGGACACGGCGCGGAGCGAGGCGCGGCAACAGCGGCTGGAAGCGAGCCAAAAGACGGGATCGAGGGAGTAGCCAGTTATGCGGTGTGACGAGTTCGACGAACACGCGGGCGGATGGCTGGAAGGGGAACGGACGCCGGAGGCCGCGAGCCACCTGCGAAGCTGCGCACAATGCAGCACGCGGATGGCGGACCTGGAACTGATTGTGTCCGCAGCAGCAAGCCTGCCCGAGCTGGACCCACCGGAAAGAGTTTGGACCTCCTTAAGAAACGAACTGGAACGCGAAGGACTGCTGCAGGAACGGAAGAGCGCGCTGGAACGGCTTCGCGAGCTGATCCCCGCGGCGCCGCAGACGGCGCTGGCGACGGGATTGATCTCGGCGCTGGCGGCGCTGCTGCTGCTCCTGCCTCAATCGCCGATGGGAAAGAGCGGGAGGACCGGCGGGGACGGTTCCGGAGGCTGGGAATTCGCGCGGGTGCACCAGCAACTGGCGAGCGCGGAAGCGCAGGCGGACCAGGACGTTCACTTCAGGGACCCGCAGGTGGCGGCGTCGTACCAACAGAACCTGGCACTGGTGGATAATCTCATCGGGGAATGCCAGAAGCGGGTGAACGAGGACCCGAGCGACGAACTGTCGCGGCAATACCTGGTGACGGCGTACCAGCAGAAGGCGGATTTGTTGAATGGGCTCGCGGAACGAGAAGCTCTGGGAGACTGAGATGATGGCCCCGTACAAACGCGGACCGGCCGGCTGGACGCTGGGCCTGTGTTCGCTCGCGTTACTGACCTGCGCGGCGCAGACGGCTGCGGCGCGGCCCGCGGGAGGAAGCGATCGCGCGGCGGAGCCGGCGAGCCCGCACCGGCTGGACAAACGGTTTCCGGTTGACGGACGGGCGATGGTGACGCTGCGGAACGCGCAGGGAACAATCGTGGTGAGATCGTGGCAGCGGTCGGAAGTGGAAATCATCGCGAACCACGCCAGCGAGGGAGTGGAAGTGGACGCGGGGCAGAGCGGGAACCGGATCGAGCTGGTGACCCACGTGCTGCGGGACGACGTGTCGCCTGCGGAATTGCAGGCCGATTACGAAATCTACGTTCCGGAAGAGACGGAGCTGGAAATCAAAAACGACAGCGGGTCGGTTCGCGTGACGCAGGTGTACGCCGACGTAAGCGTGGACACGGTGCTGGCGAAAGTGGAATTGACGGACGTGTCGGGGGATCTGACGGTGCGTACTGTGGACGGGTCGTTCACCTGCACGCGGTGCGTGGGAAAGATCGAGTTCGTTTCGACGTCGGGCGGGGCGCGGTTCGTACAGCCGGTGAGCCGGTCGCTGCACGCGCAGACATTTTCGGGATCGCTCTTCTACGAAGGGAAATTCTCGCCGAACGGGTATTACAAATTGACGACCACGTCTGGGCCGATCGAGCTGGCGCTCTCGGAGAAGGATTCGGTAAAACTGAGCGCGCACTCGCGCCAGGGAAACGTGGAAAACCAGGTGAACCTGAAGCCGGAAAGCCACCTGTTCCGGTTGCCGGGGACCAGCAAAGGGTCGAGCAGCCTGATTGGGACGACGGGGACGGGACTGGCGCGCGTCGAGCTGACCTCCTTCAGTGGTAAAATCCTCATTCGCAAGCGGGACTGAGTCCGGGAGTCCCGGATCCCGAAGCTTCAGGGATCGGGAATGTCCTGGGGCGGACTCCGCGCTTTTTAAACGTGACATTCGAGGAACAGAATCTGGCGCGCGTGCGGCGCGTGGGGCTGGTCTGTCTGGCTGGCTTCATGGGCAGCGGGAAGACGACTGTGGGCCGGCTGCTGGCGGCGCAGACGGGCTGCCGGTTTGTGGACCTGGACGAGCGGATCGAACAGGCCGTGGGGATTTCCATCCGGGATTTTTTCGAGAGGTACGGCGAGCCGCCGTTCCGCGAGCTGGAGCACGAGACGCTGGAGCGGGTGCTCGGGGAAATCGCAGCGTCGGGAGGGGCGGCAGTGGTGGCGCTGGGCGGGGGAACCTTCGCGCAGGCGCAGAACCAGGAAGCGCTGCGGGCAGCGGGAGCGGCGGTGGTGTGGCTGGATTGCCCGATTGAGGAATTGATCCGGCGATGCGCGACGATGACCCACCGGCCGCTGTTCCGGGACGAGACGAGCCTGAGGCAACTGTACGAGCAGCGGCTGCCAAGTTACCAGTCGGCGGATGCGCGAGTGGAAAGCACGGGGGAGCCGCGGGAAGTTATCGCGCGGATCCTGGAGCTGGAATGGTTCGAACGGGTGGGGCGATGAAGGAAACGATCCGGAAGAGATGGGCCGCGGGGGCGCTGGCAATCGCGCTCGCGGGGGCGACAGCGATGGTGGCTGGGCCGGCGCTCGCGAGAGCGGCTGCACGGACGGCGCAGGGCGGGCAAAAAGGAAAAAACAAAAAGCCCGCGGAGACGGGCGTGCTGGTGGAAGACCGCGGCACGCTACAGATTCAGGTGAATGGGCAGACGGCGGGGAGTGAGGAATTCGAGATCCACGCGAGCGGAGGAGAATGGACGGCGCGGGGAACAGCGGAGGTGGCGGCGGAAAAGGGCGGAACGTCGAAGGTGACCGGGAAACTGACGCTCTCGGCGGATGGGGCGCCGCGGCGGTACGAGTGGACAGTCTCCAACCCAAAGCAGACGGGAGCCATTGTGTTCGAGGGAACGGTGGCGAAACTGGAGATGAAGCTGGAAGGGGCGGGGCCGTACGCGCAGGAGTTTCGATTCCAAGCGCCGCCAGTGGTAATCCTGGACAACAACATGTACCACCAGTACGAGATCCTTGCGCGGCTGTACGATTGGGAGCACAAGGAGCCGAAGACGTACGCGGTGCTGATCCCGCAGGATCCGACGCCGGGATCTGTGACGGCGGAATACGGCGGGCAGCAGGTGGTAGACGGTCAGAAGATGGACGTGTTGCGCGTGCGGAGCGCCGACCTGGAGATTGATTTGTTCTGCGATCCGGGGCAGCAGGAGAGATTGGCGCGGTTGGAAGTGCCTACTGCAAAAGCTGTGATTGTTCGGCAAGCCGGGAAGAAATAACGAGGAAAAATCGCGGAGAGGAAGGGACAGAGAGGGGACGGGTGTGCGCGAACTCGAACGGCCAGGGCGGATGGGGCACGGCATGCCGTGCCCCTACGGACTAGTCGAGCGCGTCGAGAGGGAAAAAGCGGGCGGACAAGAGTGTCCGCCCCACTAGACGGCGACGCGGCGGGCCGGACGGACGTGTCGATTCGGCAACTCGAGCTCGACGTGGATCGTCGATTCTTTGCCTGAGCGGAGGATGACGAGGTCGGCGGCGGGAGCCGCGGCCTTGCCGGACTCGGCGCTTTCCGTGGCTTTGGCGAGTTTGTCGCGAAGAGCAGCGCGCAGCTCGGAAGCGTCCTTCACGCGCTTTCCGTCGACGCGGACAATCACATCGCCGGCCTTCAGACCGGCCTTTTCCGCGGCCGTGCCGGGCATCACTTCGCGGACCAGGACTCCCTGGCCGTCGGGAGCGCCGAAATAGTTGCCAAGCTGGCCGGAGAGATCTTCGGCGTCAATGCCGAGCGTGGGAGCGCCGAACATGCGGAAGGTGCTGAACGGGCCGATTTCGATGGGAGGCATCGGAGGGATCTCGGGGATGGGTGGGATTTGGATGTTCAGGTCGGGGTGGCCGACGTAGAAGACGTCGTTGTCGCGAACCCGGGAGGCGCGACGGGAACTGATCTCGACGGTGAGCGACTGGGCGTGGCCCTCGCGCCAGATGGAGAGTGAGACCTTGCGGCCTGCGGGCACTTCATGGACCAGGCGCTGGAGCGTGAGTGTGCTCTCGACGCGCTGGCCGTCGAAATCGGTGATGACGTCGCCCGGCTTGAGGCCGGCATTGGCGGCGGGCGAGCCTTCGGCCACGTAGGTAACGAGCGCGCCGCGCTCGGCGGGGAGATTCAATTCTTTCGCCTTCGCGGAGGTGATCTCTTCCATGCGAATTCCGAGCCATCCGGGCGTGGTGGAGGAGGAGAAGACGCGAACGGAAGGCCCTTCATCCTGCTGGGCATCCTGTGCCTCGCGCGCGTCCTGCGCAGCTTCAACGGTCATGGCGATTTCGTCGGAGGCAAGATCGACGTCGCCGAGCTCGACGTTGAGATTGTCCAGGGCCGTCTCGAATTCAGACAGCGCGCAGACGCATTGCGGCGGCGCGGGAGCGGCCACCGGGGCGCGGTTCTGCGGCGTAGTGGCGCCGGAGGAAGCCAGAGCGAGCGCGCCGGTCAGAAGACTTCCGCCCACCCATCCTGCAATTCTGCTGATCATGACTGCCTCCCTGGAACCGGGCCTTCCTGGACGATTCCGCTGAGAGTTTAGACGAGTGGGCGCGAGATCCGTAAGCGGATGGAGCCGTTAACGGTACGAAGCTGGAGGAGCGGGCCGCCTGAGCCGACGCGTCCGCGGATGGAACGGCCGGCGGCGAAGGTACGGGCGAGGAGCGGCAGGTCGCTGGAAAAATCACCATTGCGAGTCTCGGCGTCCAGCTCGGCGCCAGCGCCGGCGGGAAGAGCGACGAACACAGCGCCATTGGTGGTCCGGGCAATGATCGAGGCGCCTCGATCGGAGAGGTGTTCCGGAGCCAGACCGCCGGAGAGGCTGAGAAGTTCGAGGGAGATGGTGCCGTTGGTGGCGCGCGCGGAAAAAAGTCCGGCGCCGCGGGCCAGCGTTACATTGCCGTTGACGGTAGAGAGCGAGCCGGCGCCGGAAACATCGTGGACGGTAACGGAACCGTTGACGGTCGAAACGGAGGCCAGCCGCAAGCGGGCGGGAACGCGGACGCGGAATTCGACGTTGACCTCGACGCCGCTGCCTTCGGGATAATGAGTGGCGACGGAAACGCTGCCAGGGGCGACGTCGAGGGTGATGTTTACTTCGCGGAGGCTCGCAGCGGGTCCGGCGGTGATTTTCCGTGCGGAGATTTGAACCTCATTGCGATCCCAGCCATCAATGTCGATCGAGCCGTTGACGTTGGAAATGGCAAACGAGTCGCCGGCCGCGAGGGGCACGGTGCGCTCGAAGGATTCCACGGCAGGCGATTGCGGCGCGGCGTGGGCTGCGACGGCCGAGAGCAGGAGCAGCGCGGGAAGAGACCGCGTGGCCAGTCTTGCGAGCGAGACTGTGGAGAAATTCATACGGCCCCCCTTTGTAGCCAACCACCGGGATGACATCGCACCGGGTTGATCCGTCTGCTGCCAAACCGCCAAAGCACAACCCCAGGCCGCGCGCGACAGCGGATCACGGCCGATGAAACGTAATCGTGAGTACGGTCAGGACCGGCACCGGCTTGCCATCGAGAAGGATGGGCCGATACCGCCACTGCTTAACAGCCTCGATAGCCGCTTCGGCGAGCAGTGGATCGCCGGAGAGAGCCTTGACGTCTTCGATGGAGCCGTCGCGCGCGATGGCGACGCGGAGGCGGACCGAGCCTTCCAAGGCTTGCGCGCGGGCCCGGTCGGGATAGATGGGATCCACGCGACGGGTGAGCCGGGGGCGCAATTTATCGGCGGGAATGATGACGCGGTCGGTAAGCCAGGCGGTGAACTGCTCGCGCAGGCCTTCCATCTGGGAGAGTTGCTCACCGCCCCAGTTGTATTCGACGTTGGAGGAATTAGAGGTGCTCGTGCTGGTTGTGGTGGTGTGCGTCGCCCACATCCTGCGGTGCTCGACCGCGGAGCGGCGAGTCGTATCCATGACTTCTAGCTCCTGGGCGGAGGCATAGGATTCCAGCGCGGCCTGGCGAGATTCGAGCTGGCCCTGCATGGCATCGATGGAGAGTTGGAGCGCGGTGAACGCCGCTTCGGCGCTGTCTTCCGGGGACTGCACCGCGGGAACCTTTCGGGAAAGCGCGGGAACAGAAAAATCGGGCAGTGCGGGAAGTGCCATCGCTTCCGGGCCTTCCACGGAACGCAGCAGGATGTTTCCAGAAACGGCGCGCAGACGAAGGAGCGGGCCGCCGGCGCCCATTACGCCTTCGGCGCGGAAGGCGTGGCCGCGGGCGAGATCATCCGACTTGAGTACCAGCGTAAACGAGGGATCGACCACCATGCGATAACTGTCGCCGCCTTCGATGGCGGCATCGAGAGTCAGGCTGACGTCTTTCGGAAGAAAGACAACGAGATTGCCGCCCGTGCACTCGAAATCGCCGAACGTGGAGCCCCGAGGAGCGCGCGGCGCTTCCGAAGCGAGCGGAGCGGGCGGGGCACCCGGCGCTCGCGGCGCAGGGGGCGGGGCAGGAGCAGCGACGGGAGCGAACATGGCGGTAATTCCGCCGGAGCCGGTAGAAGCGCGGACGGGACTGGAGACGCCGGCGAGGAAGATGGAGCCTGCGCCGGTCTGTATTCGCGCGGGGCCCGAGAGATGCCAGACGCGGATGCCGCCGCCGCCGGTGCGCGCGGACAATTCGCCCGCGGCCTCGCCCACGACGATGCGTCCGCCGCCCGTCGAGGCGGTGAGGTTTGCGCCGGCGCGATCGAGAAAGATGTTGCCGCCGCCGGTGTCCATGCGCGCTTCACCATCCACACGCGCGACGCGGATGTGGCCGCCGCCGCTGCGAAGTACCGCGCTGCCGTGGACGGAGCCGGCGAGGATATTGCCTCCACCGGTGGTGGCGGTGAGATCGCCGGAAACGTCTTGAATACTCACGTCGCCGCCCGCGGTCTGCAGGCGGGCAGAGGCGCCGGCGCGGCCGACGCGGATTTTTCCGCCGGCGGTATCGCAGATCAGGCGGCCGTCAATGTCGCCGACGTCCACGTTGCCGCCCTGAGTGGAAACATCGAGCGGGGTGCCGCGGGGAACGTCGAGCTCGAGAGTGACCCAGAAGCGTTCGGAAGAACGGCCATGCGCGGTGCGGCCGGAGATGACGGCCCCCTCGGAAGTGGTCCGCACGGAGAGCTGGAAACGAGTGGCGGAGGAGGAATTCGCGTTCGAACCGGCGGGGACTTCGATGCGGAGGCGGTACTGAACCGCTCCGGTGGCCTGGGTGCGGACGTGGACATCGCCCATCTCGAGAGTGACACGGACGCGGTCGCCATCCTTAATCGTGACCGAGCCGTTCTGATCACTGACGACGCGGCGCTTCTCGGAATCGGGGCCCCAGCCGGATGCGGCGGCGTGCAAAGCGGAGAACAGAGCGAGCAGGGCGGCGAGGGAGAACAGGAAGGCAGCGCGGCGGACGGGGACGAAATTGGCGCGGGGCGCCGCGGCCCGCGCGAGGCACGCACGAATTGCGAGAGGCTGGTTCACTGGACGTCGCGTGCGGAAATCTGACGGATGGCCGCGCCGCTTTGGAGCCGGACGAACTCGTTGGGGTCTTTGCGCTGGCGATCGCGCAGGACGCGCACGAAGGTTCCATCCTGCGTCAGCTCGTCGCCGGAACCGGAGTCCAGATAGGCGCGCAGGGCGCTGATGGCTTCCACGCGAACGCCGGGATTGCCGTCGTGTTCGAGGGCGCGCAGCAGTGCGTGGCGAACTTCGGCTTCCTGTTCGAGGCCGCGCAGGGCGTCAATGGCTTTCAGGCGGACGCTGGGATTGGTGTCGTGCAGCATGGCCTGGCAAAGGGCGCGGCGAACGGTGGCGTCTGTGCGGCTGGCGCGGAGCAGCTCGACGGATTCGAGGCGCGCGTCGGGATCGGGCGTGTCGGAAGCCCGGAGCGCGGCCAGCAGAGCGCCGCGGATGTCGCCATCGTTCAGAGCGCCTTGTACGACGACGGGCTGATCGCTGCGCATGCGGATGGAAACGTCGCCGCCGGGGAGGCGCTGGATGCCGACAACGGAAGAATTGTCAAAGGACGCCGGTACGGCGGATTCGGCGATCGAGGATTCGGGTGCGAGCGGCGGGAGCGAGGTGGTTCGCGAAGCGAAGCGGCCGGCGAAGAATCCGGCGAGGATGAGCGCGGCGACAGTCCACGCGGGGCGCGCGGTGAGCCAGGCCGCGGGACGGAACGCGGACTTCACCTGCTTCCACCAACGCGCGGAAGTTTCGGCGCGATCCAGACCGCGCGAGAGGGAGCGGCGGCACTGGGCCACGAGAAGATCAGAGGGCTGCTCGGAATCGAGCGAGCCGAGCTGTTCGAATAGAGTGCGCTCGCGGGCGATGGCGGCGGCGCAGGCGGGGCAGGTGGCGAGGTGCTGCTCAACCGCAGCGCGGTCATCGGGCTCGAGTTCCTGCCAGACGTAAAGAGTGAGGCGGCGCTCGAATTCGGCGCAGGGGGCGAGGGGCGAACTGCGCGGGGCGTCCATCAGCGGTAGGCCTCGAGATTCGTGCGCAGTTTTCGTGTGGCGCGGAAGAGCGAGTTCTTAACGGTTTCTTCCGTGGTGCCGAGCATTTCGCCGATCACGCGGAGGCGGAGGCCCTGGAAATGTTTGAGTTCGAAGACCATGCGTTCCCGCGGGGAGAGGCGCTCCATGGCGTGAGAGATGCGCTGGCCGAGTTCTTTGCCCAGCAACGCGCGCTCGGGATTGCTGTGCGGCGCGGGGTGAGCCTGGCGGTCGAAGAAATCCTCGTCGGCGGGCGATGCCTGATTCGGGGATTCGGGCGCCTGATCTTCGGGACGGCTGGAGCGACGGCGCAGATGGTCCAGGCAGACGTTGGTGACCACGCGATAGAGCCAGGTGTAGAAGTTGCACTCGAACCGGAAACGATCGAGATTGCGGTACACCTTCAGAAAGGCTTCCTGGTAAAGGTCGTGGGCGTCTTCGGGACGGCGTGTGATCTGGAGGGCGAGGCGGAGGACGTCCTGGTCGTAGCGGTGGACGAGTTCCTCGAAGGCGTCGCGGTCGCCGCGCTGCGCAGAGCGAATGAGGGCGCTCTCTTCGAGCGTCCTGGCCGCTGGTGCTTGGGCCTCTGCTTCGAAAGGCAACGCCGTATCCGGGTGGAGCATAGCCTTGGTCATGGGGCGCCCGGTCCGGCCGCCCGAGATGCGGGGGAAAGGCCGGAGAGTGTGCCACCAGTGTAGTTCGACGCGGCGGCTAGCTCCAAGGTGAGCATAAAGAAAGACGCGGAAGAGGGGGGAAAGGTTCCGTGCAAGGCGGCCGGTGGGCGGACGGGCCCGGCGATTGCAACGTGTTTATTCTTTGTGGGTTAGGAGGCGGGTGCGGGCCAGGCGTATCACGCCGAAGACAGCGGCGCAGACCAGGAAATCCAGGAGCAGGCCGAGATCGGGGCGGAAGAGTTGATGCTGGAGACCGGGCGGGAGGGCGGGAGCGGCGGCGAAGTAGATGATGTTACCTAGGAGAACGGCGAGGAAGGATTCACCGAGGCCGGAGAAGATGGAGCGTTTTTGCGGTGCAAACGACATCGAATGACGGATCCTCCATGCAGAGAAAGCAGATCCCTCACGCCGTCCCGCAAAACTGAACGGATTCGGGATGACAACAGCCGAGACGCAACGGCAATGATCGAAACGCGATGAAAGCGCACGAAGTTGCGAGCGCGCGGATCGCGAGCGGTGACTCTACTGCATCCAGTGCGGCCGCGCCAGTCGACGCGGAAGAACGCGGAGCGGAACGCCAGGGCGCGCGGCGCATGGTGTAAGCTAACGCGGAAACGCACGGGGGACGTTCTGCAAACGCCGTCGAGAAGCATCACGCTGGCCACGGAGGTCAAGTACCTCAAAGGGGTGGGACCGGCGCGGGCCGCGGTGCTGGCCGAACGCGGAATCCTGACGCTCGAAGACCTGCTGCGGTACTTGCCGTTCCGATACGAAGACCGCATCCACTTTACGCCCATACGGGAGATTCGCGGCGGAAGCGTAATCACGGCGAGAGCGGAGGTGGTGCACGGGAGCCTGGGCGGATTCCGGCGCGGGCGCGGGGCGGTGTACTACCTGACGGTGCGGGACGCGAGCGGGGTGCTCTACTGCAGATTCTTCCACGGGAATTTTCTCGAAGGGCGATTCAAACCGGGACAGGAAATCGTGCTGCACGGGAAGGCGGACTTCGACGCGTACCGTCCGGGCAAACTCGAGATGATCAACCCGGAGTTCGAGTTGCTGGGTGGAGGCGCGGAGGACTCGACGGAGGTGGGGCGGATCGTGCCCGTCTATGAAGCGATGGGCGGAATCAGCTCGCGGATGCTGCGCCGGGTGATTCATGCGGCGCTGGGACAGCTCGCGCCATCGATTCCCGACGCGCTGCCGGAAGCAATACGCGGCCGGTACGGATTTCCGCCGCGGCGGGCGGCAATCGAGGAGGCGCACTTCCCTGCCCCGGCGGCGAACCTGGAAGCGCTGAACGCGTTTCGGACGCCGGCGCAGAAACGGCTCGTATTCGAGGAGCTGTTCTTCTATCAACTGGGGCTAGCGGCCCGGCGGAGGGAGGCGCAGCAGGAGCGGGGGCACGCGTACTCGGTGCGCGAGCCGCGCATTCGCGAGGCCGTAAAGCGCATCCTGCCGTTCAAGCCGACGGCAGCGCAGAAACGCGTGCTGGCGGAAATCGCAGCGGACCTGGAGCGGCCGGTGCCGATGAACCGGCTGCTGCTGGGCGACGTGGGCAGCGGGAAAACGCTGGTAGCGTTCGAGACCGCGGTGATCGTGATGGAGAACGGGAGCCAGGTGGCGCTGATGGCGCCGACGGAAATTCTGGCGGTGCAGCATCATCTGACGGCGCGGCGGTTGCTGGGGGGCGCGGGTTATCGCGTGGGCCTGCTGATCAGCGGAATGAAGCCGGCGGAAAAGCGCGAGGTGCTGGAGGGAATGCGCAGCGGGGCGACGCAGTTCGTAGCGGGAACCCACGCGCTGATCGAAGAGGCCGCGCAGTTCAAAGATCTGGGGCTGGTGGTGGTGGACGAACAGCACCGGTTCGGGGTGCTGCAGCGGAAACGGCTGATGGAGAAGGGCACGCAGCCGGACGTGCTGGTGATGACGGCGACGCCGATCCCGCGGACGCTCTGCCTGACGCTCTACGGCGACCTGGACCAGAGCGTGATTGACGAGCTGCCGCCGGGGCGGAGGCCGGTGGAGACGCGCGTTACGTCAGAGGAAAACCTGCCGGGGGTGTGGGAGTTTGCGCGCGGCGAAGTGAAGAAGGGGCGGCAGGTGTACGTGGTCTATCCGGTGATCGACGAGTCGAAGGCGGAGTTGAAGGCGGCCGTGGCGGAGTACGAGCGGCTGTCGAAAAAGGTGTTCAGCGAGCTTCGCGTGGGCCTGCTGCATGGGCGGATGAAGAGCGAGGAAAAGGAGGCCGTGATCGAGAGCTTCCGGCGAGGCGAGATTTCGATCCTGGTCTCGACGACGGTGATCGAGGTGGGCGTGGATGTGCCGAACGCAACGATGATGGTGATCGAGCATGCCGACCGGTTCGGGCTGGCGCAGCTCCACCAGCTTCGCGGGCGAGTGGGCCGCGGGGGCGAACGGTCGTTCTGCGTGTTGGTGGCGGCGAAGAAACAGAGCGAAGAGGCGAATGAACGGCTGACCACGATGGTGCGGACGAACAACGGATTCGAAATCGCGGAGGTGGACCTGCGGCTGCGGGGGCCGGGTGAACTGTTTGGAACGCGGCAGCACGGGGACATGGGATTCCACGTGGCCAATCCGCTGCGCGATTTCGATTTGCTGGAGGCGGCGCGGCGCGAGGCGCTGTTGTTAATGGAAGGCGGGCCATCGGTAGAACTCGAGCGGCTGATGAATTATCTGGGGCCGGACTGGAAGCGGCGGTATCAACTGGCGGCGGTGGGATGACGGCAGCGTTTCCCGGTGGCTGGCGGAACTTGAAGAGCGGCGAGGCGCGCGACACTGGGGCACGGCATGCCGTGCCCCTACGAGGACGTTGAACAGGAAGCAGCGTACATGAGGGTGATCGCGGGGAAATACGGGAGCCGGAGGATCGCGAGCGGGCGCGGGATGGAATTGCGTCCGACGAGCGACCGGCTGCGGGAGACACTATTCGACATTCTCCAATCGCGGATCGAAGGCAGCTTTTTTGTGGACGGGTATGCGGGGACGGGAGCGGTGGGAATTGAAGCGGTGAGCCGGGGGGCGAGCGACGTTGCGTTTCTCGAAAATCACCGCGCGAGCGTTGCGCTGATACGGAAAAATCTGGAGAGCCTGGGGATCAGCGAGGGTGTGGAGATTCTGACCGGCGACGTGTGCCGCGGGCTCGCGACACTGGCTGCGCGGGGGGTGCCTGCCGACATTCTGTTTTTCGATCCGCCGTACGCCGAGAAACAGGAATACGCACGGGTGATGGAAGCGCTGGAGGGGTCGGCGCTGGCGGGGGAAGAGACGCTGATTATTTTCGAGAGGACGCGGAAGATGATGCTGGAAGCGGCCTACGGGCCGCTGGCGCGCACGCGCACGGTGGTCCAGGGGGATGCCGCGCTGGATTTCTTTGGACGGAAATTGTGAAAAAAGAATTGGTGTCCGTAGCAGCATGGCAAGAACCATGCCCGGACCTCACCCCAGAATTGCGTATTCGTTGAACCGTTGCTATCCGCCGGGAAGCACCTTCGGGCTTTTCACGGTGCCCTTGACCATGAAGGGGATGGGGAGTTCGCCGACGGTATGTTTGGCGACTTTTCCGAACAGGCCGCCAATGCTCTTCACCGGATTGGCGGAAAGCTGCTCACTGCCGCCAGAGCTGCCAGCGGCAAGGATCCAGGTCCCGGAGAGATCGAGGGTCTGGTCGAAGCCAACGCTGCCGTGAATGTCACCTTTGCCGCGATTGGTGAGCGCTTCCGTTTTCGTGGTGTAGATGCGCCCGCCATGGATATTGAGATCGCCTAGCACGGAGGAGTAGGTGGCTTCGAGCAGGTCCCCGCTGGGGGCGGAGAGACCGGGAGCCAGAACTTTACCCACACTGGAAAGGGCTTGAAACGATTTTGCGGCCTCGAGGCCGGAAACTTTACCGTCACGCAGCGCGAAATTGCCCTGGCCGGTGAGCGAGTTCATCAGGTCGCCGCCGAGAGCGCCGGCGAGCTGCAACTTGGCTTCCGCATGGCCGGTGAGTTTGCCCTTGGTACCGGGGTCGGCGTCGGCCAGTTTTTGCAGGTCGAGCTGCGAGAGCTGGACAGCGGCGGTGAAATGCCGTGTGCCGGCCGCGGAGGGCGCGGTCTCCAGGCGCGGGTTGACGGTAAACGTGCCACCGTAGAGCGACACGGAGATGGGGCCCTCGATGTGGTCGGCGTAGGCTTTCAGGTTCATGGAGAGATTGGTGAGCTCGTAGGGCGCGTAATGAATTTTTTCGGAGGTAAACTTTCCGGTTCCCAAGACTTCGCCGTGAGCCCCTGTAGGAGCCGCGAGCATCTTCGGGAAATCGAGGACGGAGAAGCTGCCCTTCAGCGTGGCGACACTGGGAAGCTCGATCTCGCAATCTCCGGAAATGTCGCCGGCGTCGATCTTCACTTTGCCGGAACGAAGGCTGACCGGTGGCATGCCGGTGACTTCCGCCTTCAGGCCGGAGAGCGGGATCTCGCCCTTCCAGCGGGACATGCCGGTGGGGGAAAGATCGATATTGCTGAACTCGGCGGTGAAGCCGGTAACCTTGACGGAAGGAGGCCGGGGGGTGTGGCCGCGTACGTCCACCATGGTCAACTCGGCATCACGAACGGAGACGGAATCGACGGCGAGTTGTGAGGAGCCGGAGGAGGGAGCGCTGGGAGCCTTTTTTCCGCCCCCCGGAGCGGAGAAATCATAATTGGTGTGCCCGTGCTCGTCGGTAGCGAGAGTGATGTGAGGGTTGACGATTTCGATGGAACTGACCTCCACGGCGCCGTGCAGCAGGGGCAGAAGCGCGACGGAGCCTTTTACGCTATCGACGGTGAGCAAATTGACGGGAGCAAAGCCGGCGGGAGGACCGAGTGTGACCTTTTCCACCGAGAAGCCGGGCGTGGGGATGAGCCGCGCGCCGATGTGGCCGATCTCGATTTTTCTTCCGGTGCGGCTTTCAACTTCAGCGATGATCTGGGGCCGGTATCGGTCCACATCAATGAAGAACGGAACGATGAGACCGATGACCACGATGACCGCTACGAGGATCAGGATGATTTTGAGTGCGCGGGGCATGGCAACCTCCCTCCTCCACGATCCGACTGCTTCGGATATCAGATCCCTCGTCCGCCCCAGCGAACTCGGGACGACACGGGGCGCAGTGTAGCGCCGCCCCTTGAAGATGGCGCCATCGTCGCAGTTTTTGCCGTGGGTAGCAAGTTTCCGGCAGGCACTGCGGGAACAGGAGAGGCAGGCGGAGGCCGTGGAGTCCGGTTATAATGACGGCCCATGAGCGCCTCTGCTGCAAGCAGGCATGCGCCATCGGTGGGAGAGCACCGGGTGAACGACCGGGGAGCCGAGCATTTACTCGGCGCAGCCTGGGAATGGCCGCGCACGGGATTGTGGAGCAGTGTGCTCGTGCTGATGCGCGGGCCGGCGCCTCCGCGCGGCTGGCCGGTGGGCCCTTACTTTCCGGACGCGTGGATCCGGAGTAGAGCCAACTGGCAATTGTTGTTCCTCTCCGCTGTGCTGCACATCCTGGTGGTGGTGTTCCCACTGCGGATGAGGTTTCTTTCGCATGGGGCGAGCGAGGCGCAGCAACATCAGGTGGAAGTGGCCTGGATGGGCTCCTCGAAGGTCCTGCTCCCTTACATCCCCGCGCTGCGGAAAGATAGAGGGAAAGTTGCGCCGAGCGAGGCAACCTTCCACTCGAAGCAGACAATCATTTCGAAGCCTGCGGTGGCGACGCATCCGCGGCAGACGTTGATTGAACCCACGGCTCCGCCCGATCCGCCCAAAATCCTGCCGCCGCTGCCGGAAATCGTGGAGTGGCCGAACCTGCCGAAGCCGGCGCCGCCGCGGCGGCACCTTCGCGTGAATGAGCGAGCGCGAATGAAGCAGAAAGTGGCGCGGCCGCAGCCGCGCATCGAGGCGCCGCAGGTGCGCGCGACATTGCCGGAGATGTCGTTCACCTCCGAGCATCCGAACTTGCCGAAGCCCGCGCTGGAAGTGAAAACGAACGCGAGGGCGACCTTCTCCGCGGAAAAAAGGGCGGAGGAGGCCGCGCCGGAAATCCGCTCGGTTCCCGCGGAGGATCTGGCCGGACAGAAGCTGATTGCGCTGTCGGAAACTCCCGCGCCGCCGGCGCCGGTTCTGGAAGTGCCTGTGGGGAACCTGACGGCACAGTTCGCGATATCACCGGAGGCGAAAGCGGCGCCGGCGCCCGCGCCGACAAACGCGCCGAATGCCGGCGGTATCGCACCCGCGAGCAAACGGACGAGCAGCGGACGCGGCGGGGACATTCCCGGGATCTCCATCAGCGGGGGAAGACGCGGCCCAATTGCAAACATCGCGGGGCCAACGGGAGCCGGAGGAAATGGACTGGGGCTTTCGGCGCAGCCGGGAAGGACGGACGTCGCGCGGCAGCCCGGAGTTGCCGCGACGCCGGTGGATACCACCCGGACGCCCGCGCAATCCATCCGGCAGCGCATCAAAACGGCTGCGAGGCCGGAGGATCTGCTGGACCCGGGACGGGTTTACACGTTGCACGTGAGCATGCCGAATCTGGCGAGCGTGACAGGAACGTGGACGCTGAAATTTGTGGAACTGGACGAGAATGGAAAGGAAATTCCAGGGACCATGGATTCGCCGGATATCGCAGGGCCGGAACCGATGCGAAAAGTGGACCCGAAGTACCCGCCCGCGCTCGTCAGCGCGAGGGTGCAAGGGGACGTGGTGCTCTACGCGATCATCCGCCGGGACGGCTCTGTGGACAGCATTGAAGTGGTGAGGAGCCTCGATCCGCAACTCGACCAGAACGCCATGGAAGCGCTGGCGCGGTGGAAGTTCAGGGCCGCGCAGAGGGAAGGGCGCACGGTGGAGCTGGCGACGATCGTGAGAATTCCGTTCCGTGCGGTCGCCCCGGTGTACTAAAGCGGCGCGGAAAAAACCAAAGACAGACAGGGAAGAGAGGAAATGGCGGCAGGGGTGCGCGCGCCGCGGCGCGCGGGCCCGTCGCTACTGCTGACGGGTGGAGGCTTCGCGGAGTTTTACGAGGGCCCAGAGGGTGTGGTTCACGGGAGTGGGAACGCCGAGTTCGGCGCCGCGGCGGGCGATGAAGCCGTTGAGGGAATCGATTTCGGTGGGACGGCCGCGCTCTACATCCTGCGCGGTGGAAGACGTGGCAGGGCCGAGAGAGGCGGCGAGTTTGACGCCCATGGCAATGAGGTCTGTGTCCGGCATGCGGACACCGGATGCGCGAGCGACGGCGCTGACTTCTTCCGCGGCTGCGGCCATCACGCGCCGGATAGGCTCGAGGCTTCCAGCGAGTCCGTAGCTGGCGCGGCCGAGGGCGGAGACGGCGTTGCCCGCGCAGTTCCAGACCAGCTTGACCCACAGTTCGCCGTCGATATTGTCGCTTATGCGGCAGGGGACGCCCGCGCGCGTGAAGAGCTGCGCGACGCGATCGATTGCGGGCAGCAGCGAAGGATCCGCGCCCGGGCCGATGATGAGATCGCCGCGGCCGTTGTGTTTCAGATGACCGGGAGCGGGCATCGCGGCGGCAACGTAAACGACGGAAGGCAGTACCACAGGGAGCGGCGAGCGGCCGGCCGAGCGGAGGGCGTCGCGAATGACGGCGGCGTTTTCGACGCCATTCTGGAGGCTGACGACAATGGCGTCCTGGCGGAGGTGCGGGGCGAGGGATGCGGCGGCAGCGGCGGTATCGAGAGTTTTGACGCAGATGAGGACGATTTCGGCTGCGGAGACAGCGGAAGCGTCGGTGGACGCATCGATGCGCAGCTTCTCCTGAAATTCCAAGCCTTCAAAATAGAGTCCGTCGCGGGAGAGCGCGGCGACGCTGGACAGCGGGCCGGGGCGGCCGATGAACGTGACGGGACATTCCGCGCGGACGAGTTTGCCGCCGAAGAAGCAGCCGACGGCGCCGGCGCCGATGACGGCGACACGGGGCCAGGGGGCTGGGGAAGTGTTTTGGTCCACGTTAGTTGACGCTCCTCATCTCCAGGCGAAAATCAGGTCGCTCGTTCCGAACCATCGGACCCCGGGATGACAACGCGCCGATTCTGCATTGATGCCTCACGGAGTCAGATGGTGATGGCGCGGAGGAGGCGCTCGATATCCTCGGCGGTATTGTAAAGGTAGGGGGCGACGCGGAGGGCGTGATTGCGCAGGCTGACGTAAATTTTCTGTTCTCGGAGGCGCCGGTAGAGTTCGGCGGTGGCTTCGCGGGTTCGCGCTGCGATGCAAAGATAGGGGCCGCGCTCGGCGGGCTCGCGCGGGCTGGCCAGCACGCAGCGGTCAGCCGGGAGGCGATCAACGAGTGCGCTGAGCAGCGCGCGATTGTGCTGGAGGACGGCGGCGGGCCCGGCTCGGAGCACGAACTCGAGCGAAGCGGCGAAGGCGGAGAGGTGGAAGAAACTGGCGGTTTCCGCAACGTCCCAGCGGCCGGCGCCTGAAGGCGAGCGCCAAGAAAATTTCCCGGCGGGATCGGGATCGAAATCGAGCTCGTGGAAGTGTTTTTCGGAGGAGGCGGCCATCCAGTAAAACGGCGCGGGAGGCAGGGTCTCCATGTGCTCGCGGCGGGCCCAGACGAAGCCGGTACCGTAAGGGCCGAGCAGCCATTTGTAGCCCGCGCAAACAGCGAAATCGGCGCCGAGCGCGCGGAAATCGAGCGGAACGGCGCCGCAGGCCTGGGTGACGTCGAGCAGCAGCCGGCAACGCGAGCCGGCGAGACCGGCGGCGAGTGCGGGAGCGTCGAGCAGCGAGCCGTCGTCAAAGCGGACGAGACTGGCGCTGACCAGGCGAGTGTGCGGAGTGAGCGCGTCGAGAAAATCCCGGGCGCGCGGAAATCGATCGCACGGCGAGAGGAAACGCAGGACCACGCCGCGCGAGGCGACAAGCGGCTGCCAGGTGCAGGCCTGCGCGGGGAATTCGCCGCGGGAGATGAGAATTTCGTCGCCGGGCTGCCAGTCGATGGCGGCGGCAATGGCGCTCAGGCCGGTGGAAGCGCCGGTGGTGATGCCGATTTCTTCGCGGTCCGCGCCGGTGAGCTGGGAGAGCGAGTTGCGGACGCGCGCGGGCAACTCGAAGTAGAGCGATTCATCGATGCGCCAGGGGTGGCGTTTGAATTCGAGCGAGGCTTCGAGAGCTTTGATGGCTACGCGGGGCAGAGGGCCCTGCGCGGCCATGGCGAGATAGGTGGCGTCGTCAAATTCGAAGAATTCGGAGCGATAGTCGGTGGACGAAATCATGACGCGTCCCCTAGAAATACTCGCGCAGGGAGCGGAAGGCGGGAAGAACGAGCAATTTGCCGGGGCCGCTGGAGAGCTCGTCGTGCTCGAAATGCCAGGTTTTGGCGTGAGGGATGAAGACGGCATTGAGGCCGGCGGCGAGAGCGGGATTGATGTCGCTGCGCGGGCTGTTGCCGATCATCCAGCCGTGTGATTTGACGATGCGATGCGTTTTCACCAGGCCGCGGTAGGTGTGTGAGTCCTTCTCCGCTACGATTTCGATGGCCTGGAAATGGACCTGCAGGCCGGAGCGTTCGAGTTTTCCGGCTTGCTCGGCCGGCTCGCCCTTGGTGCAGAGAATGAGGCGATGGCGCCCGGCCAGGTAGGTGAGTGTGTCGGCCACGCCGCCGAGCAGAACCGGAGGACTTGCGGTGAGCTCGGCGACGAGTTCGTTAATCTGTTTGACCACCTCGCGGCGGGCCATGTTGCCGGCGAGCTTCATGTAGGTTTCTTCGAGCGCGGTGTGAAAACTGCGGACGCCGAAGCCGAACTGGCGGATGTTGCGGCGCTCCGTCTCGTTCAGGATGCGCCGGGCGTAAGGATGGGGGAAGCCGAGACGGTCGATGATGGCCAGGAAACTGTCGATCACGCGCTCGAAATGAACCTGGTTCTCCCAGAGCGTGTCGTCAGCATCGATGAGCAGAGTTTCGCGCGACATGGGAAACTCACATTATCGCAGATGGCGGAGGGAAATGCCGCACAGCGCAGGGCTTGGAAGGACGACAAAATGGCAGCGTACGGGAACGGCGCACCAGGGCAACAGCTTCAGGATTGCTTGGGGCGGTGGGCGGCGAGGGTTTCGAGGATGCCGCGGCCGATTTTCTGGACCTGGCCGAACTGCGTGAGATAGTTCTGGAATTCGCGGTTTACCTCGACGGCCGACTGGGGATCGAGTTCGGTGCGGAGGATCATGTCTCGCAGGCGGACGGGATGGGGAAGGACCGCCTCCTCATTCAGCTCTTCGAGTGCGTTGCCGATGTCGTACTTTCCCATGAGAGCCTCCGAAGAAACGGGCGCCGAGCGGAGAGCGGGAGACGGTCAGGCCAGCGCGGAAACGAACTCGTACCGGTCAATGCGGGCCGCGACGCCGCGCCGGCTCTCGAAATCCTCCACGCGCACGACGGTGCCATAACATTGGATGTGAACGTCGCCCGCCATGGTGACCTCTTTGGGGAGGGTGAGAACGAACTCGACGGGCATGCCGGCCTGAAAGGCGCTGTCAATGACGAAATAGAGGCCGCGAAAACTGACATCGCGGGTGCGCGCCTCCTGCTCGACCTTCAGGGTTCCGTTCTGGAAACGGATCATGAGCGGGAGGTTCATGTTGAAACGTCGGGACATGCGGCGTTCCATTTCGTTCATACGACTGGCCTCATACATCCAGTAAGAAGTATTGTGCCACCCTATCACCGAATCCGCCCGGGGTGCAATGGGGCGGGGCGAAGCGGGCACAATGTAGTGGAAGCGTCGAGGCAGCTTGACTTGGACTCGCGCGGCGGCTACTTTGCCGTCTATGCCCGGGAGCGAAGGCCGCGAGCGACCGCGGGTGCGTACGGAACTGGCGATCCGAGTGCGCCAGATCGGACCACCGCGGGAATCCATGGAAGTGACCACGACGCTGGATGTGTCGCGGAACGGTGTGCTGTTCCGCACGCGGCAGCCGTACGAGATGCACAGCACCGTGTGGGTGATCGTGCCCTACGACCCGAAATCGATGGGCGGCGACGTGGAATTTCCCGCGACCGTGGTGCGGGTCGACAACGCGGCGGACGGGAGCGCGGAAGTCGCGGTGCGATTCCACAGCGCGCGCTCGGATCCGACACCGGTAAACGTTCGCGAGCGCAGCGTGATGCAGTTGCCCTCGGAGCGGCGCGCGAAGGATCGCTCGAAGCTGATCCTGCCAATCCGGGTGCGCGGCGAGGACGGGAGCGAAGTGACGCAGACGGTGGACATATCGCGAACCGGCGCGCTGTTCCGCGCCACGCGGTCATACACGGTGGGCCAGCACGTATGGGTGGCGGTGCCGTTCAAAGAAGAAGAAAAGCCGGAAGAGATTGACAGCCGGGTAGTGCGCATCATCGAGCGAGGTTCGACGTTGTGCGTAGCAGTGCAGTACAGCCGCACGACGGGCATTCGCGTTTCCACAGACTGAGCCCTCCAGGCACCTTCGCCGTTCGCGGCGTTCCATGGACGAATCGAACAAAGTCTTCCATCGCAGCCTGTTTTTGAACGGCCCCGCCGGGCGGCTGGAGGCGCTGCTTTGGACGAGCGCGGCGGCGGCGCCGGCAATGGCGGCGCTGGTGTGCCATCCGCATCCGTTGTACGGCGGAACGATGCACAACAAAGTGGTGTTTCAGGCGGCGAAGAGCCTGCACGGGCTGGGGCTGCCGGTTCTGCGATTCAATTTTCGGGGAGCGGGGCTGAGCGAAGGGGAACACGATCGTGGGCGCGGCGAGCAGGAGGACGTGAGACGTGCGATTGAGTTTCTAGCTGGGGAGTTTCCCGGTGTGCCGGTGGTGCTGGCGGGGTTCAGTTTTGGCGCCTGGGTGGGGCTACGGGTGGGTGTGGAAGATGCGCGCGTCACGCGCCTGATCGGAATTGGGATTCCCGTGAACGATTCGGATTTCTCGGACCTGCGCGGCTCGAAGAAACCGAAATTGTTTGTTGTGGGGACGGAAGACCGGTTCGCGTCGCGGGACCGGGTGGAGGAGTTGGTGAATTCGCTGGAGGAACCGAAACGATTGGTGATGGTTCCAGGGGCAGATCATTTTTTCGTGCGGAAATTGGACCAGTTGGACCGGGCGATTCGAGACTGGATGGGGGAAGAAAAGAAAAACTAACACGGAGAGGAGAATGCCGAAGAGGGCGGACACCCTCCAAGAAGCCGGCGCCCGCCTGCCGGACGGGCAGGGGCAGGCGTGGGTCCGCCCCTACTCCTCGCGGAAGAGAGACCAGAATTTTTCGGGAGCGAGCGGGGGCTCGCTGACCAGGCGGAGATTGGCGCGAGCATGCTCGGGACGGCTCATGCCGACGAGCGCGGTGGTCAGGCCGGGGGAGGAACGCGCGAACTGGAGTGCACGCTCAAAATCGGTGGAGAGGCCGATGGTCTGTGCGATTGAAGCCGGCAGGCCGCGCGCCAGTCGTCCCTGGAGCGTGGGAGCGCTACCGATGACCGTGACGCCGAGTTCGAGCGCAGCGGCGAGCAGGGGGAGTTCGCGGCCAGCGACGCTTTGATTGGGGAGCACGACGGCCTCCGGCATCATCAGGTTTACGGGGAGCTGGACGAAAGCAAAATGGTGGGCGTCGCCGGCGACCTCGCGCGCGACGGCGACGATGTCCGCGAGCGAATGGAGCGTGGGAGAGCCCGCGGGCTGTCGAAAGCCGTTCCACGTGGCCATGCCGTAGTGGCCTATTTTTCCTGCGGAAACCGCCGACTCCAGAAATTCACAGGCTGCGCGAAGGCGTGTGCGGAATTCGGCCGGCGAAACGTCGTCGAGCTGCGTCTCCGGATTGTGGAGGTAGTAGACGTCCACAGAGGAAAGGCCGAGATTGCGGAGGCTGCGGCCGAGCTGGTCTTCGAGATACCGCGGCGTCATGGCGTGGCAGCCGGCGGCCACGTCGCCGGGACGCAGAATGCCTTTCGAGAAATACTCGCGGGAGAAATAGTCGCGCGCATTGGCGGGCATTTCTCCGTCGGGAGAGAGATAGCCGCCTTTGGTGCAGACGAGGAGAGCTTCGCGAGGGATGCCGTGCGCGGCGAGATCGGCGATGGCCGCGCCCATAGACCGCTCGCTGCGCTGGAAACGGTAGTTGATGGCGGAATCGAGAACGTTGATGCCGCCGAGGACGGATTCGACGATAGCTTCGGTGTAGCCCAAGTCGGTCGGCGGATCGGGATTGCCAAGATAGGTGCCGATGCCGAGAGAGGAGACGGCGAGCCCGCGGGCGCTGCGGAAATGGCCGGGGGCGGATTTTTCTTCGAAGCGGGCGGCGTAGGCGCGAGTGGCTTCCGGCGTGGCGAGATGGGGCACGGGGCTCCTCAAAAAAGGAAGCGGAAGTATAGCAGAGGGGTGCGGGCGGGCAGGCGATCAGGGCTGGGCGAGAAGGCGGGAGCAGGCGCGAACGATGCGGCGATAGGGCCAGACCCGTTCGGCGGGAGCGCCCTGCGTGGCCCTGGGCGCAGAGCCGCGCGCCGGCTCAGCGTAGAAAATTTCTCCGGCGCGTGGCTTCGAGTAATACCAGCGGGCGAGAAGCGAAAGATGGTCCGCCATGAGGCCGAGCGAGCGCGTGCCGCCGGGAAGGTCGATGGGCGCCTCGGATTCGAGATGCTCGCGGACTATCGCTTCGACGGAACGCGGGTCGGCCGCGAGCGTGCCGAATTCGAGGAGAAACGGGGGCGAGAGGAATCCGCGGCGGATGGCGAACGCGGCGATCGTCTGCTCGGCGGTGGAGCGTTGGAGGATCACCGCATCGATCTCGTCGACGCGGCGGGCGAGTTCCGGGAGCAGGCGGAGGGTGCCGGTAACTTTTTCGATTTTCTTGTGGATTGCAGCGCTGCGTTCGAAATCGAGCGCGGCGGTTGCGGCGTCGCGGCTTTGCTCGAATTCGCCGACGAGCGAAGCGCCGCTCGAAGCGAGGTACCCTTCGACGCGGACGACTTCCGCGGCGTAATCCTGGTCGGTGCAGCCGGCAAAGCACGGCGCCATGCACATTTTCATTTCGGAGTAGAGGCACCCGGGAAACGTGGGGTCGCGGCGGATGCGGATCTGGCAGCGGCGAATCTTGAAGAAATTGAGCGACTGGGAGAGAAATGCGTCGGCGGAGCGGCGCGTGCCGAACGGGCCGATGTAGAGCGCGCCGTCGTCCAGGATGCGGCGAGTGACGTAGGCGCGCGGATAGGCGCTGCGCAGCTTGAGTTTGACGACGACAGGAGGGCGGAGGCGCATCCAGGACCGGTGGCGTCCGGCGTGAATGCGGACGGCGTGATGGAAGAGAACGAGCGACTGCTCGAACGCTGAGCCGACCACGCGGTAGCGAACGCGGGCGGCGATCTCGCGAAGGTTCAGGCGGCGGGAGGGTTGCTGCGCGCGACCGAGGAGGATGCCCAAGCGCCGCTGGAGATCCGCGGTGCGGGCGAGGTAGGGGCGGGCGTCGGGGGCGTGCATTTCAATGAGGAAAACTGCGGGGCAGGCGGGCAGTGCGGCGAAGAATTCGTCGTCGCGAGCGGGATCGAATTCGAGAA